>TARA_R110000851_G_scaffold6810_3_pt1 | contig 14876 bp, 4 predicted proteins | sample TARA_R110000851 | Tara Oceans TARA_R110000851 (sample SAMEA4397627) | marine metagenome | biome: Polar Biome; feature: [DCM] deep chlorophyll maximum layer (ENVO:01000326); material: water (ENVO:00002006), including particulate matter (ENVO:01000060) such as... | depth 17 m | reverse complement strand
TCGTGTTATTGTTAAAATTGTAGATTTCTATTTTCCTCTTCTCACGGTCAGTTGATTTTCACCACTAACCTCTATACTATAAAAGCTGGCTGTGCTTAAATCGTTTTTATTTTCTAAATTTAAAAAAGATCCGCCGTTATTTTGATGACCCGTTCTTAAATTGGAATGAAAAGTATCATCACTAAACGTACTCCAATGATTGCTTGGATAAGTTATTTTACCATCCGAGCCTGTATTGAAGTAGGATGTTTTCCCTACGGGTCTACCTTTTTGTTTACCTTCTTCATCATCTACAGTATTAACGTAGCTCTTATATACATAATTAGTATCTTCGTCCCTAATTTCTCTATTATGAAAATTATCTATGTTTGTAAATTCAATGTTTACACTAGTTGTACCTAATGATCTAAAATCATTAATTAATATTTTATCATTAGTTATAAATTTTTTAGTATGGCTAGCTATTATTTCTACGTCACCTATAAGTTGAAATGTAACTCTTTTCTCAATATCAAAGGTATTAAATAAACCGTTCTTACCAGGAGCTCCAAAGTGTATAAACTGTGTATCATTAACCGTTGTGCCCCAAGCCCCATGTAGGTCAATGTAACTTTTTGTACTACCACTACTTATTCCGGAATAATTACTAGAAGGTAATGGCTCCACAGTAATGTCTTTAACGACCAATTTGTTTATATCTTGTATTGAATTAACAGACGCTTGGTTAGTTGCAGTTTTTATAACCACGCTATTTATGTTTAAATTACTCTCCAAACTAGTTTGTCTAGTAGCCGTCTGTTCTATATCTTCTGTTACTCGAGTTTCTGCATCTATACGTGTCTGTAAAGAACCTTCCTTTCTTATATCTCTATTCACGGATATTGTATCTGTTATCAACTCATTGATCTTGGTATCCTGCAATGAATAAAAATCACTTACGTCTGCATTCATTTCATAATGACTTGATGTAAAGTCACTAGTGGCAGTAGGTTGTTTAAATTTACTTCTTTCTAGTATTGTAGGCTCAAACATAACCCCCACGTTTTCAACTGTGGATCTACCAGGAAGGTTAGATTTAATAGATGATATTAATCCAGGATTAAATGTTTTAGATTGTGCATCTACCCATTTATTAATATCTATTGATATGTTATTTTGATCAAATAGCTCTTCTCTAAATTTATTTAATTCATCATATGAATCCTTGTATATATTTTCTGGATCTGCAAACTTTCCCGATACATCGTAGTCAGCTAGTGAATTAATAATAAAGTCATTTAATACTTTAGATGGTGATTTTACCAAATTAAGCTTGTTTGATCTACTTCTTTTATTTTCATGCGTTGAGTCGTAAATAGTTCTTACACTAGATTGGTTTGTAGTTAAGTTACCTACTACTGTCTCTTTAGGATTAATTAATACCTTGTTACCGTCTTGCTGGTCAGTCCCACCAGTCCTTATGCTAAATTTATTTAATGTTATCAGGTCACTATCATAAAAAACAGATCCTGAATTAGATCCAGCGGATAATGTGAAGGAATAATCTTTAATTTTATTAGGATTAGCATCTTGTATCTTCATAGCAGATCCCGTTGTAAAATTTTCCTGTAGAGCAAATCTATACGCCAATTCTGAAAATGATGCTGTGACGTTATTTCCCACCGTACTCTTTTTATTTAATATATGTTGTTTAAATTTACTTGCACTTAATTGAGTTTGCCACGTACGTACTTCAGCTATAGAACCAGTATAAGTTCGTCCAACTAGCAAGTTTCCATTATCTGTTTTAGTTCTGCTACCGGTGGAGAACCAATTGGAGTTGATATTATAATTAACTTCATTAACAACAGCTGTTCCACTCACTGACATTGAGACAGAATTAAATTCTACTATCTTATCTTCTGATTGTAAACCTGTAAATAATTTATAACCCTGTATACCCGATCCACTTACGCTGCTAGAAACTCTTGATAGCATTACGTTCCAATAATCGTTACCGCTCTTATATCCGGATGAAGGTACGGACATTGATACGGCATTGTCTTGAATTGATCCCGAACCGTTAGGAGAATTGTTAATTCTAAATTCTATTTGCCCTTGCGTCTCAGTTGAAGTACCAGCTTTTAATCTTATATCCCATAACGTCTCTCCTCCAGAACCACTATTTTCAAAAATAACTTGATCATTAGAAGAAGGGTTTGGACTAATAACAAATTCTAAAGATTCAATATTATCAGCATCGTTAGTATACCAGTCTAGTGATAGTGTTCTGTTAGGATCGTTGTTAATTATATATGAAAAGAACTCTTCTGTTGTTTGTACAAAACTTACATTATCAGCTTGTCCGGATAACCCAGACAGTAATGTAGAAATATCGTTAGAAATAATTGAAGGATTATGTTCTTCTAGAGATCCTCCGGTCTCCGCCACTGTTAAAATATCAGCTGGATATCCATATGTATTTAATAGAGCAGAAATGCTAGCAGCTGTTCCTTTTGTTTTATAAACTCTTATTAAATTGTTTAAAATTTTACGCCATGTATTGGTAGTTATTTCTTCTACTGATCTACCACCCACTCGTATGTTCTCTTGAGAAGATCCAAAATATTCTGACAAGCTGCCCGTAAATGGTGAAGTAAAGTCCCAACCAAGATTCTTACCCAAAATAGGTAAAAGGTTTGGAGGTACGCCATCTTGACTATTATATGATCTAGATGATAGCTTCTCAAAATTTTCTATATAATTTCTTAATAGATCATATTGCTCACCCATTAATTTAATAAATTTTAACAATTCGGTAGATTGAGAATCTTCTCTAACGGATGTTGGTATATTATTTACCAGGGCATGAATATTATCTTCATCATATGCTGAAGCTGATGCTCTAAGACCATCAAACCAACTCGAGAACGTTGTAGAGTCCGTTTTATAAATACTATGAAAAGGATATACGTCTATGGGATTCTTTGTTGTCACTCTCACATCGGTTATAAACGATGATGTAATATTAGTTGATCTACCCGCTGCAACTACACTTCCGTCTCTAGTTCTTAAAGAAGCAGAAAGTCTAAACAATTCTCCTGAAGGCATAAACGAACCTGAGAATAATGCAGTGCTCCCAGTTAAGTAGGTTGTCCCTATAGATTTGTAAAATTGACCAGCTGCTTGTATAGCATATGAGTCTGGGTTGCTTGCACTAGGTGAGTTGGAAGCTGATGCTTGTCCCTCCGATGATGATATAATTTGATAAAAATCTACACTATTGGACCATGCTCCATCATTCCAATTGTACATATTAAGTCGTTGCTGTCTATATGGTCTCCAAAAAGATTGCGAAGCTTCAAAGATATATCGTCTGTATTCAGAACCGGTTACTGTTTCTGATAAAATAGATCCACTACCTAGAGCTGTGTTGGGTAGCTTACCTTTTTGAAATTCATCATACCTTGTATTAATATTTTCTAATGCAAAATCACCTATATCGTGATCTCCCTTTAGTAAGAAACTTAAAAATACTGAGCCGCTATAGTTAAAAAATGGTTTGTCTTCTGCTTTATACTTTCCTCTAAATAGATCCAGACCATTGTGTTGTGAGTTTTCCGTACCATCATCAGCACCCGGGGCAGAATGTTTGTATACTAGCGGAAAACCTCCGTAACTTGAAAGTTGCGTATAGCTACCCGTTACGGGTTTAGAATGAGCTAGATTAGCTCCTATACCAGGAGCCGATGCAGAACTGTTGCTTTGATAGTCATAATACAAAAATCTTTCATAGGGAGTAAACGTATCTTTAATTCGTTGGATCTCTTGAAATGAATTTTTTCTCGACTTGACTAGAGAAATAGAGTCTCCATCCATACTAACTAAGCTGCTTGAAAGTGATTGACTTATTCTACTTAGCTGAGTCTCAATGTTAGTTAGTTTACCTTTAAAGTTATCTAACTTGGATGCTGCAGATCCAAAAAATGTATGATTGGTAAAGTCGTCATACTTTATATTTAAATTAACATCAACTCCAAATCCACTTCCGGAATTGACCCAACTTATTATTGAAGTATCTACCAACGATCCAGTTAAATCTGCAACACTTTGAAATGGATCTTCAGCTACACTATTAATCTGCTCGTTTACTTCTACTTGAGAAAAACCTCCAAACTGCTGTGCATCTAGACCTGCACCGGTCTGTTGTTCTCTGTGGAGATCAGACTCATAAAATATCTGTTCAGTTTGTGTAGTAAAAATTTGTTGATCTATGCTGATTTGATTTAGTACCAATATATCAGCAGGTAGTTCTTCACCCAATTTCAAGATCAGTGTAGGAGAAGTGCTCGATCTATTATCAAATTCATAATTAACTATTGGTAAAGATCTACCCTTAGATAATCCAACCACATAATCAAATTTATAGACTCCTGTTGGATCAGACGAACTTTCTAGTAAATTTTTAAAGGTCTGTTGAAAGCCTAATTGACCCCCTTGAGTAGAATTGTTAAAAATAAAAGGTATTGGTCCATCTGATCCTGGACCTATTCGGATTTCTTTTCTACTAGGTGATATCTCTCTAATTATATACCTTGGATTTACTATGCTATTAGCCAACACATTAATTGAGCTGCGTAGAAACTCAAATTGTAGACTGTAGTCGCCGGTAGATAAAATTATTGATGAGAGTGCTTCCGTTGGTTTAAAGTAAAAATTTACATTATCATCATTAATTGTTCTGTAAATATTTAGCTGAGGTGATCCTATGACTTCATAGTCGGTTGTTCCTACACTCATGCATGTTATATTTGACCAAACAGCTGCTGGATTATTATTCCCACGAATTTCTTTTACCCAACCAGTATCCCAATAAGCTACTTCATTTTCTCCACTTAGTATTTGTGCATTTGATGCTATGAGTTGTGAATCAACTACATCGGACTGCTCACCATTACAAAAATTTATAGCTGATAGTGTTCCTATGCCATCAACGGTTATACTGCCATCTGAGACCACACCTGCAAGTATTGGTTCACCGTTTGGTGAAAGTGGGTTCTGATATATAGTAGGCGTTACATATGATGAACCATATATAACCGGTACACCCTCGTTAGATGTATTGGTAAGAAAGCTTCGAACAAAATTATTTGAATCATCAAATACTGATAATCTCACAAAATGTCCAGGTCCACCACTACCCATTGAGATAGGATTAAATTTTAGACCTACATTGGAATCACCAGCTGCTTGAATCTCTTGTAGCTTATCCTGAGTGTAATTGTATTTTAGTTTTGCCATGTGTTAATAAATATTAATTAAATTGCATTATCAGAAGAACCCTGTTCAGGTAGTTTCATATTATCATCTCGTTGGATATCTTCTCCAGAAGGTTTGGATAAATTGTAATCTCCTATCACTACACCCAAAGTACCCTGACCGGAGCTATCTAAGACGGTCCCAGCTACTGTTTGGTCTAGATTTAATTCTAGATTACATGTAGCCTTTAATTCCATATCCAATGAATCGTGTATAGTAGTTGTTAAGGACGCTGGTTTGTTTGTATCGCTGGTATTTGTGTAGTCCATTTGTGTACTCACTTTGCTCAAACCTGTTAATCGTTCCATGTCAAACTTTCCCTTTTTAAATAATCTTACCTGATACAAGTCCAATTGATTTACATGAGACCCAAACTCATCATTTTGATCTATTTGTTTTAGCTTGTATAGCTCATCTAACTCAGATGCTGTAAATTGTCCATCTTCCCTTATGGAGTCTATAGACCTATTGTATTGAGAATTATTATTTAGACCACCGACTATGGGTGTGGGTGTTAATCCTGTAGTATTGGAATATGGCAATGTTGTAAAGTCATAACCCCCCAACGCTCCAAAGTCTTCTACTTGATAGTCTGTAGGATTTACATATATCGTACTGATAAAGTATTTCCATCTAATTGCTTGTTGTAATTCTGGCCGTCTTGCATCTTGTATATAATTAAAGACATACCCTCTTATTTGGTATAATCCTCCCTCTCTATATCTATGGGAAAGAGTTTGTATGGGCGGTGGATCTGTTGAGGTCTCTCCAACGGTTAAATACTTATATACATCTTGATATGGATACTTGTTTGTATTGATGGATTCGTATTGGTCTATTAGAAGACTATCTATCTCACCATCGTTTAAATTTTGCTGTTCCGGTTCATCGCCCCAACTCAATATTCTAAATTTGTACTTATAGTTTGAAAAAATATATTCGTCTTCACTAGAAGGTTCCGCGGTATTTACACATACTATACTGTCCCACACAAACGATGTAGCCGTAGCGATAATTTCCCTTGCTATGTCAAAGGGATTATAATTTGATAATCCATATACCAGAGATGTATTTGTATCTGCCTCTTCTAACGCGCTCCTCTTAACACTTCGCAGTATATCTGCGGCTCCAAAGTCGTTTACTTCTGAGCAAAATGCATCTGCATTTGATTCTCCAATCCTAGTAGAAAGACCCGGATTGTTTGCATCGGAAGCAAATATAAGTGCACCGTCAAGAGTTGGTTGTTCAAAAGTCACGCCAATAGAAGTAGCCAATTTAGGAAAGAGAAGTGTGCCTCCCAATTCAGTTCTATTGGTTACCCTAACGTGTACCTCATTGAGGGCAGATGCTGCTCGGTATTCTTCCTGTTGGGTATCTACATTGTAGTAGTCTTGAAAGCTCGTCCAGGTGTTGGGATTATTAACATCTCCCGCAAATACATCCACATGTGGTACAAAGTCCTCCACCATCTCGGGTCCTGTTAGTGGGTTAGCGTATCCCAAATCCGCTCCAGTAATAGCCTTACATCTAATGTTATCAAAATAATAATAATCAAAAGTATTATCGTTTGCGTTATCATATTCCGTTGTCCAGATACCATCTTTAAATTGCCAGTATGGAGGCTCTACCTCTCTTCCAGTAGAAATGGAAGTGCCGCTTTCCATATCAGCCGAGCTGCGAGGATCATATTCCTCCCTACAATACTGATCCGCTGTTGCTTTAGCTACTAGTGAAGTATTATATGGATTAGGAGGAACTGTGGGATCGTATGCGTATGCTAAGAGGGGAAGTTCGTCGCTATTTTCTTCATGTCTAGGATTCTGAAAGTACGTCATGCCTCCGTATATATTGGAGTCATCGGTTGGAGTAATAAATTCATGTGGTATTGAAGTTCCCATGGCTGATAAGTAATCCACAGTCTTGTTGGGATTAAAGTTTCCCCGTATAGTAGTCGTCCTGGGTTGTTTGGTTTCTATTGCTGCTATCTGTCTTGTAGTCTCTACATACCCATATCGCTCTAATTCAGAACCACCCTCATTGGGATAACTTTCCCACATACGGTAACCCCTCTCGGATGGTCCCGTGATTGCTATTTGAAATGCTTCTAATACCCAAGCTGGATATCTATTATCATCACTGCTAGTCCTATCTGAGTATTCGTCTATTTTGTAAAACGGAGTTGTGAATTCATCATATTCATTTGAATTTGGTTGTGGGAAGAATCCTCCCTTTAGCTGTTCCTCATCTCCATAGTCCTGTATGTCTATTATCTCGGAGGAAAAAACATTATTAACACCCAATGAGGCATCTGAAATGGGTTCTGCATATCCAGTATCTGTTCCTCCTGAAGGTAGATATAATCCTGAAATTAATTTATTTGCATTAGAGTATGTGTTAACTCCAATTAAATCTAGACCAACCGGTTGCGACCTAGATAGACTTCGTGGTTGTTTTACCCCATCACTATCATATTTATTCCACTCCATTACCGCCATACCTCCAGCGTATCCTGGATTGGCTATTAGGTTATAAAATATTTTTTTTGGGATGGTCACGCGGTAGTATGATCTCCGTCTGGAAAATGCCCCACCATCACCATCTGAAGTATCATGTCCTCCCATTCTAACTATCATTACATACCCACCATCTCCTCTAATATCAGTGGAAAATTCATCTGGTGTTCCAAACACCTCTACGGGTTCAAAGCCAACATCAGGATTGGATTCTTCATCAGAGAGATCATTACTATTGTTTCTCAGCTGTCCGCCGTTTAGTATTAACGAAGGTGTTGTCAGGGGGATGTTCATGAGAGCTCCAGACTTTGGATTAGGAAATTCTGGATTAAACCCCACTTCGTATGCATCATTCTCCGTTCGGATACCTTTACGACGGGGTAAATTATTCCTATTGCCAACTAGTGCACCGTTTGTTATTGCTTCAGTGACCTCCGTTGATGATAACTCAGTGTTCTTATAAAGAGGCAGAAAACTATACTTCCAGCCACTTTCATCTTGAGGTGGATTATAAACGTTCCCTAAGAACCGCTTGCCAGTTTCATTATCTCCTGCAGATCTATAGGCGTAAATCTCTCTATGCATTACGTGCTTTTGTCTGTTAGGAATATATCTACAGATTCTCCGAAGATCTTCACCACTTACGCTTCCCAATAGATTCACGTATCCCCCCTCACCATCATCAACCGGTTTGTCTCCATTGAAGAGAAAAATTTCCAACATATGACTGTATTGTGTTGGTTGGCGACGACCTCGGTCCGCTTGGTTACTCACTACCATTCCCTTAAGAAATAGGCTCACTCCCTCAAAGGGCCATATATTTTGTTGTTGCAGATTGTTTAGATTGTCGTGAACTATTCCATTGTACTCCTCATTTGGAGCACTCACATACGTTGCTAGGCCTGGTCTTTCATCATTTGGTCTATAACCCACTTGAGACAGCTGCCGCTTACCCGAATAAATGTAGAGGTCGTATATGTAGGGTTGTATAGCCATTAGAGAGCCTGCAGTTGTTCGTTTGTCCCAACGGTAATTTTTTGTGTCAGTGAAAATCTTTCTATTTGATTATCTTCATTTACATCTAGTTTGTAATCCTCAAATATAATTGGAATAGTTCCAGCTCCGGAGCGATCTCTCAATACACTATCGTCTATTTCCTCTGTATCTATATCCATGATTAGATCCGGATCGTTAATATTGTTCCTCAAACATGGTACATTTTCTTTTGGTAGTGGGGTTCTCTCTCCGCCACCATCAGACTGTAAACTACCATCTACTTCTCTACCATACTGGGTCAGTTTAGGAAGTACTGGATAATAATAGTCATTTAACCAATATTGATTTGCAAGAGGATCTATACTCACCACTTCTCCATTCTCAACCGTTACTCCAGTTCTAGTCGTGATGCTATACTCTTCTGGTATAATATTTTTATAATACAAAAGTTCACCTGGGACTCTAGCTTCTTCTGGGATGCCTATGAGATCTTCAATAGTTTTTGTTCCTGTCGCAAAAACTCTCAATTGACCTATGTTTATGTTAGTGATGCCCTCACCTAATTCAGATGGTCCGTATAATACATTACCGGTCAGACTTTGTTTTATTTTAAATCCATTATGGTCTGGTAGATTATCAAAGTGTTGGATTGTTGTTAAATTTCCAAATTTTTGAGATAGTTTTATACCCTCAGATTGTGCACGTACTCTATCCCCATAAGACAAAAAGGATAATTCATCCACGATGCCAGAACTTTGATATCCAGCTAATCTAGAAATAGATTTGTAATATAGAGAGTTCTTATCTATTCCTCCTATTATTGGTGTAGTTGATGGATAAGGAAAAAATGTATAGTCTTTACCTCCTAGTTGAGGAAATTCATTAAAGGTGCTTGAGTTGTCGCTTAATAATATGTTAAGGGAAAACTTCTTGAAGTATATGGGTGAGTGTGACGTTTGTTCTTCGGATTGTTCCAAATGAAACCCTGTAAAGAGAAATTGACCCTTTGATTTAAATTCTGCGGGATCGCCGTATCCCATTTCTATTTGCCAAGTACCGGTAGCATTGGATGGTGCTGTTCTGGTTATGGATAATCTTTCCCACGTATAATATCCATCGTTGTATCTATCTATAACATTTACAAACGTATCAGCGTACCAATCACCTTCGCCAGTGTAGACTGTTTCACTATCGATGTGATCGTAAATCCTGCCTCTAAAGATGGCTCTATTAGTGAGATTCCTTGGCACGGCAGCCCAGACGGAAAATGTATAGTCTCTACCTGGTTTAATACCATCTAGGTATATTGCATAATTATCCGTTTTAGCTATCTTGGTAAATTGAATAACATAGTCTGTCTCACCGGGATTACTAGGCCACATAATGTTTCTAATTGTACCTCTGGATTTACCAATTGTTCCAGGTCCTTCGGTTCTTGTCACTTGAGCTTTGGTTTTTAATAAATTAACTTTCTTTGAGGGTACACCTGTACGCTTAAACATGTATCCGGTTACGTTGTAGAAACCAGGCTTTTTATAAAAATGCTTTACCGTCCCACCTATCTTAGTTGGTGTATTTTTAAATGATTTGGGTGAGTTATCTCCCCAATCCACATCCATAATGTAGTATCGGGAAATGTCACTGATGACTGGTCTCTCATTGCTTTCGTTTACTAATCTGCTATCCTGTGTAACAGTTTCCCATTGGCGTGGATAAAAATTAAAGATTACATCCGTAGGAGCTCTGTTTGCTGAAAAGCCTGCCACTTGCTCTTGTATACTGGAGTCATAGTATCGTAGAGGAGGAGTCTCGTAATCTCCTCGTCTGGTTCGTACCTGAACATCTGGTACGAAGTGGTGCGATGTTGGCCAGTTAGGCCAAGACGATCCATTCTTTCCTAAATATAAATCATTGGTACCAACGTTATCACTAGAAAAAAAACTACTTAGTTGTATTTGTTCTTGCTTTAGGTACTCTTGAAATGTATTATAAGGTGACTCATTACTAACATTTACACCATATTCTATCTCATCATTAGATCCAAAATACAAACCAAGTTTAGGTCGTTGGTCATTTTCTCCAATACCTTGCTTGAGTCGGTTTGTATTATCATCTAGAAATGGTCTAGAGCTGTTCATGATCTCTTTTGCTATCCATAACGAGGCCTTTTATCTCTAGGGATACGTGTATCTATATCGTCTGGTATGTCCTCTGGTGCTCTAGTGTCGTATTGACAAGTCCCATCATCTATTGTTGCTAATGAATTATAATTAATTGCTAGGAGGTCCGTACATCCTAGTATATCTTCAGGAACTGGATCTGGATATATGCAAGTACCATTGTCTTGCTCAGCTATTGAGTTATAGTTGGTAGCTGCTGGGTCCGTACATCCTCGTATTACTATTGGGTCGGTTACTATTGGGTCGGTTGGTGGGTCAGTATCATCTCGATCAATTGTAATTGGAGTTAAATCTATTGTTATTTGTATCACAGAATCCGTTGGAGCTGTTTCTCCAATTGTAACGGTAGATATCCTTGATTCATCGCCTGAATTATTTGAATCAATAGAGAGATATGATAGTCCAGCAGCATTGACATAATGCGGTTGTAGTGATTGAACCTCAAAAGTTTTTGGGAGTAGTGTTTCTTCAATGGTTATTGAAGTCTCTCCTACTTGTAGTTGAATGTCAGCTTCACCCAAACCTATTAAAGTGGGTACCTCACCAGCCGTAGCTTGAGCCAATTCTCCAAAGCCTTCCATATTTGGAGGACTGATTACATTAAAATTTATAGTAATGGTTGGTGTGCTTGTATTTCCCGTATTATTCTCTAATGGATCCGCGGATGTTGTTGTTATTTCAAACTCATTAAAATTAAAAGTGGCTTTTCCCCAATCAGTATTATTACCTATTGGATTATTATTTAGATCCGTTGTTGGAATCTCTACTATTATACCATCAAGTACTTCAGATGTAGCCATTCCTCGCTCACCCTCAAGGTTTATTCCTGTTGCTTCTTCCTCATATTGTTCGTTTCTAGTCTGACCAAATGAAACGTTATTTAAGCCAAATGGTATTGGTCGTATAAATAATAACTGACCAGTCGTGACTGGTAAATTCACCGCATATGAATCAGAAAAATCTAACTGAGTTCCGTCTATTTCTATAGCATCATCTCCGCCGCCAACATTTTCAATTCTTAATAGTGTGGGTTGTCCCGTTAGTATAGCCTGACGTAGAAACACCTCTTTACCCCTAAAAGCTGTTGGTAGTGGTATTTGAAATCCAACCGTTGGAGCATTTCCAGCTGAAATATCTATGGTTAATATTCCAATGGTAGTGGATGTGTCAAAATAATCCACCGCTGCTGTAATATTATTGGTTCCGTAATATACACCCGGAGATCCAAAGGCATTGAATGTAGAGATAGACTCGGGCTTAAACGTAGCTAATAGTCCATCTAAACTAATTGTTGCTGTAGCGTTAGGATCTGGAAAGATGCAGGTTCCGTTTTCAAAAGTAGCATCCTCGTTATAGTTAGTAGCTGTTGGAGCCCTACAACCCCCCAAGACAAGAGGAGGTGGTGATGTATTTTCATCAATGGTAGTTGCCTCGTCCAAGTTTTCTGGTTCTTCTGTCTTGTATCCAAGTCCCCTTAGCAATTCAGATCGTCCTATTACTTCCACCTTTAGTTTAGAGCCCTTTCCGCTATTACTGATATACGATGTAGGATCACATACGTATGTATTGGTATTATCTCCCGTTTCAATTACATCTGAGCACTTCCATTTCCAATAATCTGGATCAACGACCGGAACTGTGTGAACTTCATCTCTTGTGGGATCATAATTGGCTACAACGAGAAACCACTCATCTAACTTAATAGGAACTGTCGTATAGGGTAATAGCCATTTTTCACTATCCCAGCCATATTCAGCTGGTGCAAATGCATTATCCAAACCTTGTTCCGTATAATCTCTGACTGGTTGATTTTTTTCAAAATCATACAACGCTGCAGCAAATTCTGTGGGATTTGACTTTTTAAAATTTAAACCAGAGTTGTTGTTTTCGCCTGAATTGTATCCGTGCTGTGAATCTCTTAGTAAGTTGTTGTCGTCCCTGACTAATAATCTTACAAACCTGGCTCGAGTTTCTTCGCCTGGGAATAGATTCATTCCACGGTCAAAAGATTCTTGACCAAAAGTCTTTCCGTTTCCAGAACTAGCTAATTCATCTCGACCTAAGGTATATGTTTCTAACCGAAACCCATATGGCGAATCTGTTCTAATTGGATTTCCAAAGTTAAATAGAGTACCTGATGATACCTTATCTAAAAACTTTACCCACATGGATATAGTAAAACCCTCTCGTCTCCAAACTGGATCGTTTGGATCGTTTCCTATCAATCCCACATCATTACCAGTTTGACTCCGGACCACTATACCCTGGTTAAGATTTCTAATCTGCAGATATCCCTGAGATGTAGATTCATATTCAGGTCTATTATCTTCTACACTAATACTGGGCTGGCTCTGTGGGAAGAAATTACTCACTATATCATTACTCAGCCACTCAAGAGACTTGTCGGCATTGTCTCCATCTTCACTGGATTGTTGCCATGTAATGTATTTGTTTTCTTCTGCAGCTTGATTTGTTGTATTTGATATATCGTATAACGAGCTATAGTTGCTTGATTCATTAGGATCAATTGTATCCGTTACACCATCCTCGTCTGCATCTATAACAGCCCCAGTATCTATGGGTACTACTGGTGGTCGCAATTGTTGATATTCAGCAAAGAAATTATTTATTCTTTCTTGACGACTTGTGGTTGGGGGCAACAATTCAAATATAGTATCATCCAACACCGTTTTGGCTTTGTCTGGGTCTATGGGTCTAAATGTTTCTTGTATGTCAACAAATTGGTTTAAATGGGATGATATAGCCTGTACGTCTATTTCCAGAGTTTCTTGAGATAAACCAAAAATAATTCTTATTGAGGTTCCGCCCCCCTCTTGTTCAGATTTATCAAAAAATTCAAATCTCATATCAACTAAACCAACTGCAGGTTCTGTAGAATTAGGATTAGCTGCATTGGGATACATTCTATCGTATATCTGCTGCACTACATCTCGTGACTCGTCAAGGTTGCTTTTGTAATCTGATTGATATAGTAATAATTTATCCGTGGACTCTCTACCTCGTTGTATTGTTCCGCCCCTTACTGTTTTTTGTAAGCTGGACAGATTGGTTGATTGTGTGAGAGTCTTTATTTCTTCAGCGTGTTCTACTAGCATGCTTGATAAAGTAGTAGCAATACGTTCCTTTTCTCTAGCAATACCCTCAGCAAATTGTTGATCTATGTACGAGCAAGTCCCATTATCACTATTAGCTAGATTGTTAAAATTTAAAGCATTTCTATCAGTACATCCTCGTATAATAGGCGTGTTGGCTCCACAATCACCATCACGTTGAAAATTAGCAAATGGGTTAAATTCCAGTACATCAACATTTGTGCATCCAAACGCAACACCTACGGAGCATGAACCATTATCGTAATCAGCTACATAGCCCTGTGTGTAGAATTCTAAGAAAGCATTGTTGGTGCACCCTGGATTAAAGTAGCAGGAACCATCATCTATACAGGATATAATACTTAATTTCATATGTTGTAGCTTCCTCCTTGAGTTGTTGCTTGTCCTAGATCCCTTGGTCCTCGTCTTGAATCCTTTGGTCCTCGTCTTGACTCCCTCACATTTTTAAGATTTTCAACAAATGAGTTGGCTCCTTGAGTTGAAGCTGGCATGAGGTTTATAACCAATATAGGTGATTGTGTTGTAGGATCCTCTCCTACCTCTTGTATGTTAAATACACGTTGTTTATTTTGTAAGTTGGTATCTGTCATTTCTACAAAGTTGTTAAGTAAATAATTAAATCTTTCAGTACCCGACATGTTAGATATCAAGGATAAAGTAACCAAATTTCCACTAGTTGCTACTAGACGTACTCTACTGAGTGATTCGTCTGAGTGTCTCGACAACACTTTATATCCATCAGATGAGATCTGAGA
>TARA_R110000851_G_scaffold11560_2_pt1 | contig 14888 bp, 15 predicted proteins | sample TARA_R110000851 | Tara Oceans TARA_R110000851 (sample SAMEA4397627) | marine metagenome | biome: Polar Biome; feature: [DCM] deep chlorophyll maximum layer (ENVO:01000326); material: water (ENVO:00002006), including particulate matter (ENVO:01000060) such as... | depth 17 m | reverse complement strand
TGCAAGAGCGTCTTGCGCGGCTCACCTTCAGCATCACGAAAGAAGATGCAGGTCTGAACTTGCCCGACAAAGTGTATGACACTTACGAAGTTGAGATGACAGAGGTGCAGCGCAAAGCGTACGCCGCAATGAGTGAGCATCTTGCCGCTGAAATCGAAGACCAACTTTCAGGCGATGTCTCTGCTGTCGAAGTCGAGAACATCTTGGCGAAGCTCTTGCGTCTTGCGCAGATCACCAGCGGCCACATCGGCATCGCTGCGAACATTGACCCGGAGACGGGCGCAACTCTCAGCCAACGCGAAGTGAAGCGCATCTGCACCATCGAGAACAACCCGAAGGTTCAGGCTTGTGTTGACATTCTCAAGGCAGAGGATCGTGATCCGAAAGGCAAGGCACTGATCTGGTGCAGCTTCACCGAAGACATCAGAACGATCTCTGAGCGTCTCACTGCTGAAGGCATCGAACATGGTTGCTACTACGGGATCACTTCTCAAACAGAGCGTGACGAGCTTGTTGCTCGCTTCAACGGCGATGACAGTTTGAAGGTCTTGATACTCAACCCGCAGACTGCTGGTGAAGGTCTAAACCTTCTCGGCTACGATGAAAACTCTGACAACTACTGTGACCAAGAGATCTTCTTTTCACAGAACTGGTCAGCGATCCTTCGGGGTCAGGCAGAGGATCGCGCACATCGGCGCGGCACTCGGATGCCTGTGCGCATCACTGATCTCACTGTCCCCGGTACGATTGACGAAGAGATTCGGCAGCGCGTACAGGGCAAAATATCTATGGCCGAGGCTCTCACTGATCTTCGGCAAATCCTTACCAATGTCCTAAACATAGCGAGCAAAGCATGAGCAAAGTATTCGTCTTCGCCCCAGCCGATGGCAGATTCAATGTTGAATCCGCTGCGGCTTACGGGGTAATCACACGGAGGAACCCGGAAGGGATCTCCCCTTTCAACACCGATCAACTGACAGAAACATTGTCAGAGACGGTGGACGAGATCGAACCTGATTCTGATTTCGTCACACTCACCGGGAACAATATCGTGGTGGCTCTTGCCGTTGCGCTAACGCTCTCAGCCTACGGCAGAGTTCGGCTCTTGATCTTCGATGCACGAAGCAGCAAGTATGTCGAGCGCACCGTAACAGACCCGACTTGGGCTCAGGGGGACGAGTGATGTTCTGGTTCGGTCTAGTGACTGGGTTCGGTCTGTGCCTTGCTCTTTCTCTTTGCATGGTAGCGGGGGAAGACAAATGATCAACGATGCCAAAGCAATGAAGGAGCATGTCGATGAGGTATATGAATCATCGGTGAGCTTCTGCCACATCCTGCTGAGTGTTCTTCAACGCGATCAGCTAAGTGAATCGGAACTGACAGACATCGGCTTTCTTTTGCGCGAGAGCGAGAAGTTCTTTGATGATGCTCGCAAGGAAGTGAAAGCAAAGAAAGAGATGATCTCAAAGATGCTCGCACTGAAGATTATGAAACGCTACACGGAAGATCCCGACACAGAGGATCTGCGATCAAGGGGAACGCTTGCAACTGCAACGCCCGATGTAGCGATTCGCCCGAAGCTACCCAAGGCGGGAACGCCTGAGTACGAACAGCTTTTGAATTGGCTCGGTGTACCCATCGAGACGATCAACGGCGGCACCTTGAACATCCATTTCAATCGGATGTCGCAGATGCTTACTAGAATGGCCGAGGAAGGGAAGAACCCTCCCCCTGGTCTGGTCGGGACATACACCGACAACACTTGTGTATTTCGAAGAACCAATAACAACAAAGGAAACTAAATATCATGGCTAACCGTGACGAAACGGCGGTGAGTAAAATCACCCCGTCATTTTTGGAAGTGATCGCAGCGAAGGATACTTCGATGGAAGATCTCAAAGGCTATCGTGTACTCTCTCGCATCAAAGTGGTGCAGGCGATGAGCGATGCAACAGTGAAAGAGCAATGCGGCGAAGGTGCCGCTGTTCTTCAACCCGGTAATGTTTTGCTAAGTAAGGCGAAGCAGGGTTTCAACTTCGTCCCTCTGTTCTTCTTCCCTGAGTTCATCACTTGGAAAGACAGAAGGGATCAGGGCGGCTCACCTATCCACGAAAGGTCCAGCGACAAAGCAGGACACATTGCGGGGATGTCAAGGGATCACGAACAGCGGTTTGAACCGTACCCTGGTGGACCGAAGAGCGATCCCTACAAGTACCGACATGTTGAGCATCTCAACTTTGCGGGTGTTCTGTACGGGGGAGACATGCACATGACTCCTGCGGCAATGTCCTTTTCGAAAGGCGAACTGAATGTTGGCAAGAACTTGTGCAGTGCTGCGCTCTTGCGCAAAGCTGGACAACATCCTGCACCGCTCTGGTCGCAGGTGTGGGAGTTCACGCCTAACCAGCGCGAGGCGGGAGGCTTTGCATGGTGGGGTCTGGACTTCTCCAACCCCAGCAACCCTTGGATCGAGGAAGGTGAAGTGGGTGCGTTCCAAGCACTGCACGAAGAACTGAAGGCTTTGCACCAGACTGCGAAGTTGTCCGTTGATCAGTCGGACACTGAAGAGAAAGCGACAGAAGAGTTCTAGACAGATGACCGAAGGGGCGCAGCATTCGTGTTGCGTCCCCACAACCGCAACATAGTAATCATGGCAAAGATAGAATCAATCAACGCACTAGCGGAGCTAGAGCGAATGGGCTGGGCGTTTGAACCAATCGGTGACGATGAGGTAAAGACATCCTGCCCCGTACACGAAGACAACGACCCGTCTGTTTCACTCAATGTGAAGAAGAACCTGTGGACTTGCTATTCGTGCAAAGCAAAGGGCGACATCGTTTCCTTCCTCGCGTATGTGGGGAAGGTCGAACGCCAAACGATGCTTGTCGATCTTTCGACACGGTACGACCTAGAAGATCAAAAGCAGATCGACCCGCGCACAGTGGAAAAGATGCATGCGCAGGTTTGGGAGTCTGGCCCGTTGCTGCAAGAGTTGCGCAACCGTGGCGTAACTGACGAGATGGTAAAGAAGGCTCGTCTTGGTTACCACGAAGGACGGATTACAATCCCCGTCTACGATCTTGCGCACCGTGTCGTAAATATCAGGCGTTACCTCCCCGGTGGAGGCGCGAAGAAGATGTTGAATACGCGAGGCTATGGCAAGTCGAAGATCTACCAACCGCACCAACTGGACAAGTTCGAAGCAGTGTGGATCTGCGGCGGCGAGATCAAAGCTCTTGTAGTTGGAGCAATGCTAAGTCCGTTCAGTGTCGGCGCAATCTCGTCCACTGGTGGAGAAGGCTCTTGGAATACTGAGTGGACAAAACTGTTCAAGGGTAAGAACATCTGGATCTGCATGGACATTGATGCAGCGGGACAAGCAGCAGCGCGGAAGCTGGGCACAATGTTGTCTGCCGTTGCGTCAGTGAAGATCATCGGTCTACCACTGGACCGCAAAGAACACCCGAAGGGAGATGTGAACGACTATGTTGCGGCTGGCGGGACAGCAGATGACATGCTTCGACTCATGGAGCTTGCTGCCCCGTTCGAAATGTCTAACCTCCCCGGCAAGAACGAAGAGCATGGTTCACGAAGAGTGCAACTTGCGCGAGCAACCGATCCGCAGAACATGGGCTGGAGGCTTGAGATGTCTTCTGTTGTGTCGGCGCAGGACTCAACACCTTACCTTGTCCCTGCCGAAGTCGATGTTGGTTGCACCAGAGATCAAGCGCACTGCCATGTCTGCCCTGTTTCAACTCTTGATGGAGATGCCGCAGGCTATGCGCGGCTCAAGGTGCCAGCGTCAAGCGAAGCGATTCTTGAGATGGTGCAAGCACCGAAGAAAGCGATGCGCGATGCAATCAAGTCTGGGCTAGGCATACCAACATGCAAGGTCTGCGACTTCCGCATTCAATCACAGCACATCGTTTGGGATGTCAGACTATCACCGCAACTAGAGATCAGCGGCGAGGCACAAGGGAACATTGCACAACCTGCGCTTGTCGTTGACTCCAACTGTGAGTTGAACACACCGTATGTCATGCGTGGGCGAACATACCCGCACCCGAAGAATCAACAGGCAACTCTTGTGCTTGATGATTCAGAGATCACCGAAGACAATCTGTCAACCTTCAAACTGTCTGAAGAAGACATGAAGAGCTTGCAGGTGTTCCAGCCTAAAGAGTGGACCGTTGAAGCGTTGAGTGAGAAGCTCGATGAGATCTACGAGGATCTTGAGAACAATGTCACGCAGATCTACAAGCGCAGAGATCTGCACCTTGCGATTGATCTTGCGTACCATTCTCCTCTGTTCATCACCTACGAAGGTAAGCAGGTGAACGGTTGGTTGCAGGTGCTTGTGCTTGGTGACTCCGCGCAAGGCAAGAGTGAAACTTGCATCCAACTACAGAAGCACTACGGTCTTGGCGAGAAGGTCGAATGCAAGAACGCGACCGTTGCGGGTCTGCTTGGTGGACTCCAACAGTTAGGCACGCGCTGGTTCGTTTCGTGGGGAGTGATCCCAACGCATGACCGAAGGCTTGTGATCTTGGAGGAATTGAAAGGCGCATCAACGGAGGTGATCGGAAGGCTCACCGACATGAGATCAACAGGAATGGCTGAGATCCCCAAGATTGAGCGGCGCAAGGCTCACGCCAGGACGCGCCTAATAGCCCTCTCCAACCCCCGGGGGCAAAGAGGTGTTTCTACCTACAGCTTCGGCTTGGCGGCTATACAGGAGCTTATAGGGGCCCTGGAGGATGTCAGGAGGTTCGACTTGGCCCTGATCCTCCAATCAGGCGAGGTCGATGTGTCAGATATGGAGCAAAAAGAGGTGCCCCACACATTTGCAAGCGATCTTTGCAGGCGGCTCGTTCTCTGGGCGTGGACCGTAGACAAGGCAGAGTTTGACGAAGAGGCTGCGGCGATCATCAAAGAACGCAGCAAGAAATTATGCGAGACTTTCAGCGAGGCAATGCCGCTGATCGACAGGGGAACTGCTCGCTTCAAGTTAGCTCGCATGGCGGCTGCGGTTGCAGCAAGGACATTTTCGTTCAGGGAAAAGGGTCTTGTTGTCCGTGGCTGTCATGCGACTTTTGCTTGCGACTATGTAGAACGGATCTACAGCGCAAAGAACTTCGGCTACCTAGACTTTTCGAAGGCGCAGCAACGCGCCGTTGGTCTACGGGACAAAGAAGCAGTGCGGCGTTATGTTGCGAACACTAAACACCCGGCGCACTTCGTTAGTGAAATGCTCTACAGAGATGATATCTCGATGCAAGACATCCAAGACTGGTGCGAGATCGAAAGGGACGATGCGCAAAGTGTGATCTCGTTCTTGGTCAGGCACCATGCGATCAGACGAAAGAAACAAACCTATCACAAGACAGCCGACTTCATCTCACTACTGAAAGAGATGGAAGGCAACATCCCCGAAGTGAACGACAAGGACGAGTTCTAAATGATTGTTCAACGAATAGATGACCTACCGAACTTCAAGGGATGCAAACGCTTGTACCTAGATGTCGAGACAACGAGCTTCGATGATGCGGTGCCTGCACTCAACTCATGGGCGGGGCACAGGATCGCAGGCATTGCAGTGTGCGCTGATGACAGCGAAGCCTATTACCTGCCGATCAGGCACCAGAACAGCAACAACTTGCCTATCGACATGGTTATGCGCTGGCTGCACGAAACGCTGAAGCACTGCGGTGAGTGGGTCAACCACAACATCAAGTTCGATGCGCACTTTGTTGAAGCCGAAGGTATCAGTGTGAACTGTCCTCTTGCCGACACTGTTGTGCTTGCGAAGATGATTGACAGTGATGCAAGGACTCACGCACTCAAACCTTTGTGCAGGGCTATCGGACTAGAGATGGAAGAAGAGCTTGAGCTAAAGTCTTGGCTGAAAGGCGCGAAGACTAAAGACTACGGTGCTATCCCTGCCGACATCTGTGGACGCTACGCAGAAATGGATGTGATCGGCAACAGGGCACTATACGAACACTTGCTTGAACAACTGCCCGAAGGTATGTCTGAGCTTTGGGAGACAGAGAAGAAGCTGACCAGCGTGTTGCTCGACATGGAGCGCACTGGTCTGAAGATTGACGAGAAGGCTTGCAAGCTCGCGCAGTTGGGTAGCCTTAGAAAGATGATCCAGACTAGCGATGAGATTGAGAAGCTGACAGGTGTTGAGCTTGTCAACTCACCGAAGTGTTTGTTTGAGATTATCTGTACGCAGCTTGGTCTGCCTGTCCTTGCACGAACTGAATCAGGTGGACCGTCCTTCGACAAACATGCACTGAAGTTGTACGCAGGGCACCCGGAAGTTGTGACGAACGAACGCGCACGAACTGTGCTGGATCTGCTGCGCGTGTTTAGAACGGAAACGCAGTTCAAAGGTCTGTTCGCTGACTCGTTCCTTGCTAAGAGTACCAACGGCATTCTGCATCCGAACTACAACCAGCTTGTACGGACAGGGCGCATGTCTTGCAGCGATCCGAACAGCCAGCAGTTCAACAAGAGAGCAAAGAAGCTGATCGTTCCAAGAGGCGCATTCTTCAGCACCGATGCTTCACAGGTTGAGTTCAGGGTGATCGCGCACTACATCAAAGATCAAGATGTTATTGCTGCGTACACAAACGATGCTTCAACTGACTTTCACCAGTGGGTTGCTGACTTGTGCGAGGTGAGTAGATCGCCAGCGAAGACTCTGAACTTCGCAATGGCATACGGTGCAGGGAAGCGCAGGATCACGCAGGAGTTGAGCGGCAATCCGAAGATCATGGAAGAAGTCGGCAACGAGATCGACAGCGATGAAAGCATTCGCCCACAGGATCGTGCGAGAGAATACGCAAAGAGATGTGAACGAAGAGCTTCTGAGATCTATCGTGCTTACCACGAAAGGCTTCCCGGCGTGAAGAGTACTGCCGAACGGGCGAGTGCAGCAGCAAGACGAAAAGGCTTTGTGCGGAATGCCTACGGTCGCAGAAGACACTTGCCGCTTGCGCAGACGCACAAGGCTTTCAATTCTTTGGTGCAAGGGTGTGCGATGGACATCATTAAAGAAAAGATGGTTGAGCTTCACTCGATGCTGAAGGATGTGAAGATGGTTGCAAATGTTCACGATGAATTGCTTCTGGATGGGCCGAAGGAAGTGATCGAAAGTCCTCAGTTCCAGCGCATGGTGATGGAAGTGCTGGAGGGTCCGACAAAGATCAAGGTGCCTATCAAATGGGATTGGGGAACTTCAAGGGAGACATGGGCCGATGCGTGAATCACGATTTCAATCAATAGTGAAAGCAAAGATGCTTGGTGCTGGTGCGATGGTGTTCAATGTTCACGGACATGCGATGCAAGCACCAGGGTGGCCCGATCTTCAGGTGTACTCTCCCTTGTGGACGGGGCACTTGGAGTTGAAGACAATGACGGGGAAGCCCACTGTTCTTCAGTTGCGGCGTATTCGTCAGCTTAGGAAGATGCGGCAACCAGCGTTCATTCTAAGAGAAGACGGTGCGTTGTTTGACCCAGACAGCGAGGTTGGAAGGCTTGATGTCGAAGGAAACGGTAGGGATTGGCTCGATGAACTTCGAAGATATTCCGACATGGGGCACCTGCTAACTTCGACTTGGTTGCGCAATGTGGGGTTGCCCACTGTAGAACAAACTCCCTTCACTCACCCCAAATACCCACTATAACTATAAAAACCCCTTTAGAGCCAAATAGGTACATATAGGGGGTTTGAACGCAAGCGTACTTTTTAGAGGTAGTTGCTGAAACAAAACTACTCAGTCAAGGTTACGCCAACACTCAGAGGAATAATGAAGGACCAACAATTCGATGCGGCAAAAGCGCATCTGGACGAGATAGAACGACTAGAACGAAGGGAAGAACGCAAGATGCAAAGCATTCGTTGGACTCGGCGCGGAGCGGTCACACATGAAGCATTGGATCACTTACGCGATCTAAGAGTTCAAGAGCGTGAAGCTATTCTCCCAAAGGACAGAAGATGTCCCCGTTGTAATGTGCTGAAGATTGCATCCAGACAGTGGGTTATTCTCGTTGATGGTGTAGGTGATCGGAGGTGGAGGGCTAAATTACATTCGTGGGTTCGTGCGAAGGCTAGAGCAGCAGCAACAGCAGCGGAGCAGAACAGGAGCATTGTGGTGAGCGATCCTTTCAGTTCTATTTGCCGCAGTTGTTACATGATCGAACCTAGTGGTGAGAGTGTTGAAACATTCCTTGAGTTGTCGTTGTGGTGGCGCGTTGATCACATTGCGATCAAGGTAGCTAGGAATACACTAGACGAAACAGGTGCATCAATAGCCGCTGCTTGCGGTTGGAGTCAATCGAAGCAGTCAAAGATGGAATCCCGTGGGTGTTTACTGAACGAGGAAGAGATAGGCAAACTACGGAAGGCACTGAAGCTAGAGGTACTTCCTGCAATACCCGGTGGATTGGTGAAGAAATATATTCTCCTTGGCAGGAAACTGATGGTTGCACGAAGAGCAGTAGGAATATCACGCTTGGCTCTTGCGGAGTTGATGGGCGTTAGTGCATCGCGTGTTGCCAAGCTAGAAAGGAAAGATCGCACAAGGGTTGAGCCTAGAATTGCTGAATCACTGACTTCGGCACTGCTTGGAATAACTCTGCGAGCAAGGGAAACAGACTCTTGACTGTGAATAGGGCGGTTGTACTCTGTACCCACTAAACATGCCGCGCAACAAAAGAGTGTGGGAAAGGAACCCTGCGGTTGTCAGGCAACGGGGCGGTGGTCCTCCTGCTGAGGGTCATGCCCGTAGATGCCAAGCCGCCACAAGAGTTGACCCGGATCGTCAATGTGCGCAGTGGGCAAGGATAGGCTCACACTACTGCAAGTTCCACGGTGGCAATCAACCAAGACACAAACGATCAACAATGAGTAGTTGGTACGCGAAACGAGCGGGTCCGATCCTGCAAGAGCGACTCACCGAGTTGCGCGAATCTTCGCCAGACGAGAGGCATTCCCTTGCCGATGAGATAGATCTGGCCCGACTGATCGCAGAGCGGAGTGTCTGCATTTACGACAACACCGTGCTGCAAGACAAAGGCTCGCCCGAACTAAAGGCGGCGGCAACAGACTCCCTTCGAAGTTCGCTTGATCATGTGACAGACATCGTTGCGAAGGCTGCGCGTGTTCACGCTGTATCCTCTTCCGTTGTTGAGCTTGAACACATCGACTACATCCTTGCGCAAGTTGCGCGGATCATTGAGGAAGAGGTTTCTTCCGTTGACAAGAAGCTCGCTGATGTTGTGCTAGAGAAGCTCAAGATGATCAAGCTACCTGTGGGCAAGAGCGGCGAAGCAGACGCAGAAGACAACGCACGATTGCTGCGCGAGGCGATGAAGGACATGGACGATTCAGTGGGCGGTGAACAATGAAACAGGTTCTTCGAACGGCGGGGTACTTGGTCTGGTTTGCGGCTATGGCATTGGCTCTTCTCTGGTGGGTTGTGAGGATTGATTGATGCTTACCGAACGATGGACAACACTACTGCCACACGAAGAGCAGCGCAGGCTATGGGATAGCGATGCGCGTTTCTGTGTCGTTCCTGCGGGCAGGCGATCAGGCAAGACTGAGCTTGCCAAGCGTATGCTAGTGCGCGAAGCGTTGAGTGCAACATGGGCAGACGCATGGTTTGTTGCTGCCGCACCGACACGCGACCAAGCCAAACGGATCTATTGGATTGACTTGAAGAAGATGGTGCCGAAGTCGATGCGCACAGTAGTCAGTGAGAGCGAGCTTTCGATTCGTCTTGTCAATGGTGCAACGATCTCTGTTGTCGGCATGGACAAGCCTGATCGCATCGAAGGTCGCGCACTCGATGGCATCGTGCTTGATGAGTACGGCAACATGAAGCCTTCGGTGTGGGGCGAGAATGTGCGACCCGCATTGTCCACGCCTGATCGTCTTGGGTGGGCTTGGCTGATCGGTGTACCAGAGGGGCGTAATCATTACTACGAGGTAGCTATGGTTGCACCGCAGGTTGCTGAGTGGGATGTGTTCTCTTGGCCTAGCGCGGACATCCTTCCCGCAACAGAGATCGAAGCAGCGAAGGCAGAGCTTGACGAACTGACATTCAGGCAGGAGTACGAAGCATCTTTCCTCGACTTTGCGGGTCGCGCATACTACGCATTCGAACGCGAGACACACGCTAGGGATACGCTGACCTACGACCCTAGCAAGCCGTTGATCTTCTGCTTCGACTTCAATGTTGAGCCGGGGATTGCAGCAGTGATGCAAGAGCTTGGTGGGTTCTCCTGCGTGATTGGCGAAGTGTGGATCCCGCGCAACAGCAACACCCCGGCGGTCTGCCGCAAGCTGATCGCTGACTGGGGCAAGCATCCGGGCGATGTGTTCTGTTTCGGGGATGCAACGGGCGGCGCAAGGGGCAGCGCAAAGGTCATGGGCAGCGATTGGGATCTGATCAAGACCGAACTGCGCCCTGTCTTCGGTGAACGGATTCGTTTCCGTGTGCAACGCGCAAACCCCAAGGAACGCGCACGGGTGAACGCAATGAACAGTCGGTTCAGAACAGCAGACGGTGCTGTTCACATGAAGGTCGATCCTGCCAAGGCACCGCATGTCGTTGAAGACTTCGAAGGCGTTACGCTCCTAGAGGGCGGCAGCGGAGAGATCGACAAACACGCATCACCGAAGCTGACTCACTTGAGCGATGCAATCGGCTACTACATTTTTAGATCTTTCCCTACACGAATCGGCATGGCAACGACAAAGAGCGTATCAATCGGATGACCGAGATCACAAAACAATCAAAAGTGTCGCTTGCTCTTGCTGGCGCGGTATGCACAAGCATCCTTGTCGGGTCCATGTGGATTCAAGGCAGGATGCTAGAGTTGAACCTGACTTGCAGGGACATACAGTATGAGCAGGAACGCATCGTTGAGCGTCTGGATCATTTGAGTACATCGCACTGGACCCAACAGAACATGGAGAACTGGGTTCTGCGGCTGAAACTGGGCAACGAGACGCTAACTGTTCCTGCTTCGGTTGGGACAGGGGTAGTCAACTAAACAGGCAGCAACTTCGCTGCGCAAACTAAACCTCGGAGGAAACACTATGAAACCTGGATGGAAGACAACTGAAATGTGGGCGACTGCGACTGTCGCATGGCTGATGACTGATGTGATGGGCGCGAGCGACAACCCTGTTGTGATCGGCTGCGGGTGCATCGCTGTTGCACTTGTTGCCTGCGCATACATTTGGAGCCGAAGCAAGGCGAAGGAGGGCGCAGATGTATAGGCTCGTTCTACCCGCGCTGTTGCTGTTCTCTTCGTGCGCAATGCTCGATGAGATGGTTACTGTGATAAACCCCGACACGGGTTTGCCTGAAGAAGTTCGTGTGGGCGACTTAGCCGCTGACGCTGTAGACAACTACACGCAGCCAGCAGCCAACATCCTAACGACCCTGATCCCCAATCCGATTGCAGGGGCTGGCATCGGCGCGGCTTTACTCGCTGCCGCTGGCGCAGCGTCTTCGCGTCTTCGAAAGAAGAAACCCGTAGCGTAAAAAAATCCCTTCTTCTCTGCTGGAGCTAAAAGATGAACAATGTAAACGAACCGTCTTCGTCATATAAGGCGATGGCAGAGAAGTGGGGTCTTCTTCACGATCTTCTTGGTGGAACCTCAGCGATGAGGGCTGCGGGCAAATCCCGACTACCGATTGAGACGCGAGAAGAAGAGCAGGCGTATGAGAACAGGTTGCAGCGTTCGTATCTGTATGGTGCGCTGGCTGACACAATCGACAAGATTGTTTCAAAGCCTTTCTCGCGCCCTGCGATTGTGCGAGGCAATGTGCCTGACGCACTGAAGGAGGTCGTTGAGGATCCTGCAATGAAGGGGCTCGACCTCACGCAGTTTGCGCGAGAGTTGTTTGCCGATGCAGTCACGCACGGTGTTGCGCATGTCCTAGTTGATTTCCCCAGCGTTGCGGGTGGGCTGTCGATGGCCGATGAAAAGGCTGAGGGCGTTAGACCGTACTTTGTGCGTGTGTCACCTCCCGACATGATCGGCTGGCGAAGCAGCAGGCAGGCGGGTGGACGCGAACGACTGACAGAGGTTCGGTTGCGAGAGTACCGCACCGAGAGTGATGGCGGGTGGGGCGATACACAAGTTGAGCGTGTCCGTGTGCTGCGTGAAGACGAGTGGCAACTGTGGCAGAAGATTGGCGAAGAGTGGTTGATGGTCGATGAAGGGACGCACACCTACGGAGGCATCCCCATCGTTTCGTTGTACCTCGACCCCACAGGGTTTATGACTGCTGATCCCCCGTTTGAAGATCTTGCTTGGCTGAACCTTGCACACTGGCAATCATTGAGTGATCAACGAAACATCTTGCGCTTCGCACGAATGCCGTTGCTGTATCAGTTCGGCATCAGTGAAGAAGAGATTGAGTCAGAGATTACAATCGGCCCTTCGCAACTGATCCGTTCGATCAACCCTGATGCAAAGATGGGCTATGTCGAGCATGGCGGCAGAGCGATTGAATCAGGCGACAAGGATCTTCGGAACCTTGAAGCACAGATGGAGGTCATGGGACTGCAACCGTTGATCTCCAAGACAGGAGGCGCAACGGCAACGGGTCGCGCACTCGATGAGTCGCGCACACACTCCAACATTCAAGCATGGATTCGCGCACTGGAGGACACGCTAGGCGAAGCTCTTGCCGTTGCGGGTCGATGGATGGGTGTTGAACTGCCTGACGATGTTGCTGTTGATGTGTTCAGTGACTTCGGCTTGACGATGAAGGCCGAGCAAGACATTCGTGCGCTTGTTGACATGCGCAAATCAAACCTTATTACGCACAAGACTTTCCTTGAGGAAGTGAAGCGCAGAGGCTTGTTGTCCGACACGGTGGATGTGGACATAGAGATTGAAATGGTGGACGAAGAAGCGACTGCACAAGCGGGTGCCCTGGAGACTTTCCTTTCCGATGAACCTACGGAGAACGAAGATGACGAATGATGAGGAAAAGCGAAATGTGCGTGTGGTCAAGGTCGAAGACCTAGCCACGACAGTAAAGCTGAAGCGGGTGCAGGCAAACGCCGATGAGCGCAAGGCGAAGGACAAGCAGCGGCATGACGCTGAAGTACGCAAGGCAGAGGCTAGGGCAGCGGAGATGCAGGCGAAGCTGGAGCTTCAGCGCATGAAGCTATCCATGTCGGCCAGAGAAGCCGCCTCCCGGCATTTGGCGCACTTCGCTGGTCTTTACATGTTCCTCTGCGTGATCGCGTTCCTAGTGGCTGTTAGGACGCTTGAGCCTGAACTGGTTGCAGTGGTCGCAGGGCTCATAACTCTCACCGTCACAACCATTGGTGGGTTGCTTCGGTCCATCGTGTCAGAGGGCGGCAGTGTCGAAGAGAAGAAGCCCGAAGAACCCAAATGAAAGATGCACCCTATCGCTATTCGAACTGCAAAGTCTTGCGATGCGTTGACGGTGACACTGTTGACTTGCTCGTTGACTGCGGTTTTGGAATCTTCACGAAGAAACGCATTCGGCTCCACGGTATAAACTGCCCTGAGAGTAGAACGCGAGATCTGGAAGAGAAGGCGAGAGGTAAAGCCGCAACCGCTGCGATGGTCGAGATGTTGAAGGACGGTGTGTGCGACCTAGAGAGTCACGCGATAGGGAAGTTCGGGCGCGTCTTGGGCACACTATGGATCGGGCACCTAAACCTGAACACACAGATGATTGTCTACGGGCATGCTGTTGAATACACAGGGGGCAAACGATGAGCGACCCTAGGCTTGATGCACTCGGCAAACTGTTGTCTTCGAACGAGCAGTTGGTAAACGATACGATCCGGCACATGATGGTGCTGGAACGCTTCAAGAAGTCCGAGGTGCTGAAGATCACGCAGTTCCTTGAGACGGAGGTGTTCCCTGATATAATCGCTCGCGTTGAGGGTGGGCTGGGCGCGATTGCATCGAGGGGATTGAAGGCTGTCGAGTCGAAGCGTTTAGCCAACACGCTCACAACAATCAATGCGGCAATCGTCAAGGGTGTATCGGGCGCGGAAGATTTCCTGTCCGATGACTTCAAGAAGCTCGCAATGCTAGAAGCTCAGTGGCAAGCCGCATCACTGAAGGAAGTGCTACCCCTGGATGGTGTGAGCTTCAATGTGCCTTCGGCGCAAATGCTGAAGGCTGCGGTCATTGATTCGCCAGTGAACGGATTGACCGTGCATGACTGGTTCAGTGAGATGGAGAAGGGTCTTTACCTCGATGTAAAGAAGCAACTTTCCATTGGGCTCGCTCAAGGCGAGACGGTGCAGCAGATGGTGAGGAGGTTGCGCGGGACAGCGGCAAACAAGTTCAAAGATGGTGTGCTGAATGCAACACGCAACCGTGCTGCAACGATTGTCAGGACAAACGCAAACCATGTCAGTTCAAGGGCGCGTGAAGAAACATACAAGCAGAACGAAGATGTGATCAAAGAAGTGCAGATAGTCGCAACGCTCGACTCACGCACGACAGACATTTGCATGGGCTACGATGGCAGGACATTCCCCGTGGATGACGGCCCAAGGCCACCGTTTCACATGAACTGTCGCACGACAACTGTGCCAGTAACGAAGAGTTGGGCAGAGCTTTCAGGGCTGGACATCAAAGAGGTGCCATCGAAAGCGGAACGCGCATCAATGGACGGGCAGGTTCCTGCCAAGACAACCTACGGGAGTTGGTTGAAGGGCCAACCTCCTGCGATCCAGAACGAAGCGATAGGCACAGGGAGGGCAACGCTTTTCCGTGCAGGCAAGATCGGCATCAAGGATCTCACGAACAAGTTCGGCAAGTCGCTGTCGCTGACGCAGTTGCATGCGATGGTTGCGAA
>TARA_R110000851_G_scaffold265432_3_pt1 | contig 14958 bp, 12 predicted proteins | sample TARA_R110000851 | Tara Oceans TARA_R110000851 (sample SAMEA4397627) | marine metagenome | biome: Polar Biome; feature: [DCM] deep chlorophyll maximum layer (ENVO:01000326); material: water (ENVO:00002006), including particulate matter (ENVO:01000060) such as... | depth 17 m | reverse complement strand
ACATTAGATGTTATAGATTCATTTTTTAAAGATTAATTATGTTAATATTAAGCATTATACTGACAGCAGTAGTAGTAATTTCTTTTTTTGTTATTAGAAATTTAATAAAGAAAATTGAAAGATTAGAAGATTTTATTACAAAACAAAGTGAAGCTATAGTAGCTTGTGGTGTTAGGTTAAAACAAATAGATGAAAAAGGTTCATTTATAGCTGATGATGAAGTTGGCTTTTTCTTTAAAGCAGTAAAGGAAATACAAGAAGCTCTAAACGAGTTTACCCTTAAATAAAAAATTAGTAAAAACCACATGTCAAAACTTAAGTATGCCCCTAAACCTCCCCCAGAACCAATAATTGATGAGATTCTTGAATCGGGTCCTAAAAAACGAGGTAGAAAAAGAACAAAAAAACAATATTTTACTCCAGACACAGATGCAGCTATAGCTGAATATTTAGCTACCTCTAATCAAGATGAAAGAGATACCATATTTAAAGATAGAATTTGGTATCCCTTCTATAAATTAGCTGAAAATTTAATCCACACATTTAAATTCTATTATACAGAAGTAGATGATTTAGAAGATTTAAAACATGAAGTAATTTGTTTTCTTTTAGAAAAATTAGATTATTTTAAACCTGAAAAAGGCTCAAAAGCATTTAGTTATTTTTCAATTGTGGGTAAGAATTACCTTATTCTTTATAATAATAACAATTACAAGAAGAAAAAACAAAAAGTAGACGTTCTAGCAGCTGATGAAGATGATGGAGTTTTACATTCATTAGGAAGAGATCAACGTAAACAAGAAATTAAAGACTTTATAGATTACTATACAGAATATATAGATAAACATTTATTTACTATATTTAAAAAGGATAAAGATAGAAAAGTAGCAGATGCCATAAATGTACTTTTTAAACGTAGAGAAAATTTAGAAATATTTAATAAAAAAGCACTTTATATTTACATAAGAGAAATGACTGAAGTAGAAACTCCTGTTATAACTAAAGTCACAAAAATAATGAAAAAAATATATAAAGAATTATATACTCAGTATAGTACAACAGGGTATGTAAAAGTCTAAAACTTCCATATTTATAATAAAATAATATGGATTCATTAAACCAAATAATATTTGATGATAAATCTTTTGGAGATTTATTAAAAGAAATTCATGGTAATCAAAAGAAAAAAGCAACCCAACTTGCTTCTTTAATTGCTGAATTACGTCCTTTAGTCCAATCCTTAGGAGACGCTACAGTTGTAGTTCCCTTAATTAAAGAATATATGGAAATTAGTGTTAAAAATGACGATCAACTAATTAAGATGGCGGCTATTGTACAACGTTTATCTACAGGAGGAGCTAGTTCAGGAGATGGTGGATTATTAACTAATGAAGAAATGGACCAATTAATGGATGTAGCTGAAGAAATAGCAAAAACAGTTGAAAAGCCAAAAGAAATAATAGCACCTCAATTAGAAAAAGAATAAAGTGGCACAATCTTTAGAAAATAAAAAATTTAAAAATCAAGGAACAAACAGGTACCAAGCTAGTCAATATCTACAAGCTGTAAGGGTAATAGATGTAATTTTAGATATTAATCACCCAGAAGCTAAAAAAAATGGAGGATATGATGCTATTGGAACTATTTTTTATAGTAAAATATATGAAAAAGATTCAGCAGATATTACTAAAGTTAAAGATAAAGCTAGACCTTTATTTCATTTTTTAAAACAATATCCTTTAAAGAATGAAATAGTATTAATATTAAATGCCCCCTCTAATGTTATTTATGGAGAAACACAATCTATAACAAAATATTATTTTCCTAATATAAATATTTGGAATCACCCCCATAATAATGCTTTACCTGACATGCAATATCATGCTGAAGGAAATAAAAAAGGAAATCTTTCCACAGCAGAAGGAGCATTAGTTAGAGATCCGGAAAACAACCCAATTGAAGTTCCTTTAGGAGATTATTTTAATGAAAATTTAAATCTTCAACCATTATTACCTTTTGAAGGTGATACTATTATGGAAGGTCGTTTTGGAAATTCAATTAGATTTGGGGGAACTGCTAAAGAAGCTAGAGAAAAAACATCATATTCAACAAAAGGAGAAACAGGAGATCCTATAACTATTATTCGTAATGGACAACATCTTGAAGAGGATGATAGGGGATGGGAACATACTTTAGAGAATATAAATACAGATCATTCATCTATTTATCTTACTTCAAACCAAGTTTTACCTAACTTAGAAATAGTCTCAACTCATTGGCAATCTTGGATGGCTAAACATGATGAATTAGATGTAGGTAAAGCAAAAAATGATTTTGATAATATTACAAAAGCAAATGAAGCTGAAGTAATAGAATTAGAAAAACCACCAGAAAATGATAATGAATTTAATGAAGCTTCAGATGAAGAATTATCAAAAGAACCAAATTCTAATGATGAACCTATAAGTGATACTATTAAAATAGGACTTGTAGAAGCACAAGAAGGGGATATAACTGTAGAAACTAAAAAAGAAGGACATCCTGTACATCATGGAGAGGAAGAAGTTCCAGTAGATGTAAATTCAGAAGGACAAGTATCACCTAGAGATGACACAATAAGTGAAGATCCTCTCCCAACACCCTCAACCCCTTCAGACACTTCAAGTACTGAAACCGAAGAAGAAATCCCAGATATTCAAGATGACCCAAAAACAGCGGATTTTGGACCTGAAACTACTGATGAAGAAACCTATGCTCCTCGTGGAAAAGAATTTATAATAGAATTTACACAAGGAAGACGTGATGGAATATATACGTGGTATTATGATATGAAAGAAAAATCACCTCCTTGGCCCGCAGGATCTGCTGAAGAATTTGTACAACTTGGTTCTCTTAGTAGTGATGGTAGTAGTACTGATATTGATAGTATAAAATATGGTATTGATGAAGCTTATGAAGAATGGGACGATGGGTATACTATGGAAAACCCTTATTAAAAAAATAAAATTATGCCAGATCCAGATGAATTAGATGAAATAGGAGATGTATTAAAATTAATATTACAACAAGATAATTTTAACGCAAATGATGGTGACTTTTTTGAAGACACTGATCTACCCCCTGAAGAAGCTTTTGAAATTGATAAAGAAAACGGAAATGATGACGGAATAAAGGATGAGGGAGGTGATGATACTAGTAATCAAGATGGTGATTCAAAAGGAATACCTATTAGTTCAGTATCAGTAGACAACATTCTAGGAATGTTATTAAGTTTTAATCCTGCTGTTGGTCCTATCTTTAAAAATCCTAAAAAAGGAACTTATGGATCTATAGGTGAAGGTGGAGAAGGTTCTCCAAGATGGACATATAGAGGAGCAGATTATTCTTATGATAAAAAGTGGACTACTCTTTTTACAGATTTAATGTCTCAACAATTTGGCGGACCTGGTTATGGTAGGAAAAAACTTTTAAATTCAGCTGATTATGTTAGAGAGGATCCAGATACTAAGGTAAAGGAAGGTAAAGGTGTAGGAGGTATACAATTACAGCCTTTTTGTGCTGCAGGTTTAGCATATGCTTATAGAGAATTAGCAAAAAAACAAGGATGGATAGGAGAGTTAAGTAGTAAAGCAGATAACCAAATATATAGAACAGTTAATTCTCAAAAAACAGTTTACGGAACTGCCCGTAAAACAGGCTCAGATTTAATTGTTTTTTGTTTTAGAAAACATTCTAAAAGAGTAGGATGTAGTGAAGTAAATTCACCTGTGGGAGAATATGGGTTAGGAGCTAAAACAGATGCTATGTTAGATAAATTATCGACTTTTCAAGGTGCTATATTTGCTTGGGGAGCAGGAGGAAAATTAGAAGATGGTAAAATGACTGGAGAAGGTGCGGGTAAAGGTCATGTAGGATATGTACTTTATGTAGATAAAGAAAAAGGATGGCTTTACACTTTAGAAATGAATTGTGCAGTATCAGCAGGAAATAATAGTGGAACAGGAAGAATGTTGTCTTTTAAAATAAGAAAAAATCTAAAAGATGGTATTCCTTCTCGTGGAGGGGGATATGCTTTAGGTATTGTTAATACAGGAGCTTTAAGGGGAGGGGCATATGCTCCTAAAGGTATTGGAAATTCAGATTATTTAGAACAATTATATGGTATAAAAATGACAGATTTTGATGGTCCTATAAGAAAAGAATTAGCAGCCCCTACAGGACAACCAACAGGACAAGAAAGTAATAATAATAATGTTAATGAAGATAATGTAGCTCAAGAAAATAAAAGTTTTCAAGAAAACATAAACGAAATGGACTGTAATGAATATGCTGCTATGTATATGGAATTAAAAGCAAACCCAGGATTAAAGGTTTTTATGATGGGAGTAAGCTCTGAAAATGATGAAACCACAGGAGACTCTGATAAAGATGTATTTACAGACAAATGTAGGGAATGTGAAAATGAAGTAAAAGCAGCAGATCCATCAATTAATAAATAAAAAATGGCAAACAGCGGAGTAAAAATAGTAAAGAAACCACAACAACCTTTTGCGTATCAAGGTAATCAAGTAATTATTAATACGGATAGAGTTGTTATGCAATCTAAAAAAGATAGTATTCTTTTATTTGCAAAAGAACATATGTCTTTTAGTTGTAATGGAAGTATTCATTTTGACACGAGTTCTGATGATAAAAGTTATTTTATTATTAATACACCTAAAATAATTTTAGGGTTAAAAAAGAATAATAAATTACCAACAGAACCCGTTTTATTAGGAGAAACAACAGAAACTTGGCTAAAAGATTTATTAGCAGCAATAGATGCATTATGTGATATATTTGATGGTCCCGAAAATATAGATTCAGCAGGGGATGTTCCCTCCCCTGTGTTAGTAGGTGCTTTAAAAACCTACAGAAAAGATCATCTTGTAAAATTAGCACATAGAATAGGATATAAATTTGATCCAGATAAAGATTTTGAATTTAAAGAAGACACAAGTCAAATATCAAGTAAAAGAGTATTTACAATTTAATTATGGAAGCAATATTAGGTAAAATATCAACAACAATAAAATCTAGATTACATGGTCTTAAATCTAAGGCTAAAGAAAAGGGAATGCAAAAAATAATGCAATATAAAGATAAAATCCCTACTGAAGATCAAGTAATGGAAAAAGTAAAATCAACAGGATGTTCTCCCGCTGATAAAAAAAGATTAGAGGCAAAGTATAATAAACTAAAAAATACATTAAATAAAATAAAAGGTATACTGGGAAAAGCAGCAGCGGGAGTAGCAGCATTAGCCGCAGTATTAGCTATGTTAAACGGATTAATATCTATATTAGATGCTATTATTAGTATATTAAATGTTATATTAAAAGTTTTAAAGATAATTATAAAAATAGCAAAAATAGTAGTTAAATTTTTAGGAGGAACAGGAACGGGGGGTTTTATAGACTTATTGTCTAGATTAATAACAAAAGCAGACTATAGTATTAAAAAATGGGTACAAGCTGTAGGAAGAGCAAAGGAATTTATTAAAAAAATGCTAAAAAAATATATTAATCCCATAGCTAAATTACTAGCTAAAATAGCAGCAGCACTAGCTACATTATTAGGATTATTAGAGGGAATAATAGGAATATTAGAAATATTATATATGTTTGCTTTAATGTCATGTGCCCAAAGTGGTGATAATAGTTCGGGGGCAAATGATAATAATAAAGGAGATGGAACTGGGGGTAATGGTAATGGAAATGGAGGTAATCAATCAGGATTAGGACTTACTAATCTTAGTAATGATAAGGGAGCAACATTAGAATCACTAGCAGGATTATTAGATAAAATGTCCCCTGAAGAACTATTAGCAAAATACAGTAATACAGGGGATAATGAATTTATTCGTTATATTAGAAATGCTCGTTTTGAAACAATAGGATATGAAAGATTTAATGCAGGTTTAGATTCTCAAGATGATACAATGGGATTAGAGTATCCTTTAAATTCTACAAAAGAACATTTAGAAACACGTATAATAGACCCTAATGATGAATTTTTAGAATTTCCAGATTTAGTAAGAGGAAATAAAAAAAATAGTATTTTAAGAAAAAATTTAAAAATAAATCCTAAAGGACCCCAACCAAATAGCTAATTTAAAATAAATAATAAAAAACAAACCAAATTTATATTTATAACAAACAACAATTAATATGAAAGCAAAAACTTTTGAAAATCTAATTAGAAAAGTAGTTAGAGAAGAAATCGATTATTCGTTACGTAGAGAAATTAAATCACTTAAGGAAGACTTACGTGATGAATTAAAACCAACAATAGTAGAACACACTGAAAGAATAGTAAAATCACCTAAAACTACAAAAAATTCTTTAAGAGAAAAAATAATGGGCAGTACTCCGGTAAAATCTCGCCTAACACAGAATTTTACAAATAATTCAGCGTTAAATGATTTGTTAAACGAAACCGCACAAGGAAGTACAAACACAGAAACGGCTAATGCCCCCGTAAATATGGCACAACCTTTTGCATCAGGAGCCCCATTACCTATGGATACCTCAGGAATGCCAGAATCAGTAGCAAATGCAGTAACAAAAGATTATAGTGGTTTAATGAAAGCAATTATTGCTAAAAAAGGAAGATAATAAATGGCTATTTTAGAAAGAAGAAATATAAAAATAAATCCAATAGATTTACCTCAAAATGATAGAGTAGCAATAGGTGTTACTTTACCCTTTAATGGTCCTGGAGTATTTAATTCTTCTTATGCTACTAAAGATCAAGTAAAAAGCAACTTAATAAATCTATTACTTACAGATCCTGGAGAAAGATTAATGGAACCTAATTTTGGGGTGGGTGTAAGAAGTCTTTTATTTGAACAATATGTTGATAAAGAAAACTTAAAAACAAAAATGATAGATCAGGCTTCTATTTACATACCCGAAATAGAAATATCTGATATATTTATTAAAAGAGAAAATCCTGAAACAACTCCAGAATTACATACTTTACAAATATCGATATATTATAAATTATTATCAGATAGATCAATAGACGCAATAGAAATAAACTTCTCATAAAATGGCATATTCAAAAACATCAAACGCAGAAAGAGGAAAAGATATAAAATATCTAAATAAAACATATGATGATTTTAAAACTCAACTACAGGAATTTGCTCAAATATACTTTCCTGATACTTATAATGATTTTAGTGAATCTTCTCCAGGAACTATGTTTATGGAAATGGCCGCTTATGTAGGAGATGTTTTATCATATTACCAACAAACACAATTACAAGAAAATTTCTTATTATTAGCTCAAGAAAAAGAAAACTTATATAATTTAGCTTATTCTTTGGGGTATAGACCTAAAGCAACAAACACATCAACTACAGAATTAGAAGTATTTCAATTAATACCTGCAAATCCCAATAATGATTATTTACCAGATACACAATATAGTCTTACACTTGAAGAAGGTTCTTCTTTTAAGTCAAATGAAGGTCCAAGTTTTATAATTGAAAAAGATATTAATTTTAAATTAGATAGTGAATTTGAACCTTTAGAAACTTCTGTTTATTCTATAAATTCTAGTAATAATAAACCAGAATATTATCTTTTAAAAAAGAAAGCAAAAGCCTTTTCGGGAGAAGTAAAAACAAAAACATTTGAACTATCAGGATATGAAAAATTTTTAACTTTAGAATTAGAAGATCTAAATATAATTGAAATAGAATCAGTAGTAGATATAGATGGTAATAGATATCATGAAGTTCCCTATTTAGCCCAAGACACTGTTTATGAAGATATAGAAAATATAGCTAGTAATGACCCAGAACTACATGGATTTAATGAATCTACTCCCTATTTAGTAAAACTAAAAAAAGTACCTAGAAGGTTTGTAACAAGACTAAAATCAAATAATGTTTTAGAAATGCAATTTGGGGCAGGAGAAAATAGTATTATAGATGAAAGAATAATACCTAATCCAGATAATATAGGTTTAGGTATTAAAGATGGAAGAAATCAATTAGAATATGCTTATGATCCTTCTAACTTTTTATATACAGGAACTTATGGAGTAGTACCTACAAACACTACATTAACAGTAACTTACAGAGTAAATTCATTTGGTATAAAATCTAACGTATCTGCAAAAAGTATAGATGCTCCTGGAACTCTAAAAGTAAAAGTACAACCAAACTTATTACCTTCTATAGTACAGTATTGTAAAGACTCAATAGCAGTTAATAACATTCAACCTGCAACAGGAGGAGGATCAGGAGATTCAATAGAAGATATAAGATTAAATGCTATGGCCAATTTTTCTGCTCAAAACAGAACAGTGACTAAAGATGATTATTTAATTAGAACATTATCTATGCCCGCTAAATTTGGTAGAGTTGCTAAAGCTTACATAACCCAAGATGATCAGATCTCTCCATTAGTTTCAAGCCCTAATAGAATACCTAATCCTATGGCATTAAATTTATATACTTTAGGATATGATAGAAATAAAAAAATATCTACATTAAATAGAGCTACTAAACAAAACTTACAAACATATTTAGAACAACACAGAATGCTAACTGATGCTATTAATATTAAAAATGCTTTTCATATTAATTTTACACTAGAATTTGAAATAGTAACTTTTAAAAACTTTAATAACCAAGAAGTATTACTTAATTGCATAACAGCAGTACAAAAATATTTTGATATAGAAAGATGGCAAATAAACCAACCAATAATAATATCAGACATATATAATACTATTGGAGAAATAATAGGAGTACAATCAGTCCCTAATGTAAAATTAGAAAATATAGCAGGAAGAGATTTAGGATATTCTCCTTACAAATATGATATGGATGATGCTACTATAAAAGGAATAATATATCCTTCACTAGATCCAAGTATATTTGAACTAAGACACCCCAACACAGATATTAAAGGAAAAATAACACAATATTAATATGGCATATTATTTTATATATCCCGAAAAAGACGCTACAATATATAGTCACCCTAATAGAGTAGGTTTAAATACAGGTAGGGATGAAATTCTAGAATTACTTGAAGAAAAGTCTTCAGTAGGGGAAACATATTTTCCCTCTAGATTTTTAATTAAATTTAAAAGCACAGAAATTAAAGATATCCTAGAAAACAAACTATCAGGAATATCTACATGGCAATCTAATTTAGAAATATTTTCTGCTGAACATAAATCTTTACACACAGATCATATAATTGAAGCTTATGCTGTTTCTGACAACTGGGATGAAGGAACAGGTAGATTTAGAAATAATCCTACTTCTTCCAATGGAGTAACTTGGCAAATGAGAACAGACACAGGTTCAGCAGCATCAGCTATTTGGGCTACTTCAAGTTTTGCAACAGGAATTACAGGATCTAGTCATAATTTTACAAATATATCTGGAGGAGGATCTTGGTATACAGGAAGTAATTTTATAGCTGAAAATTCATTTTTTAATGAAGATAATCTAGATTTAAACTTTGATGTAACCCAAATAGTAAAATATTTTTCTGCAAGTTTTTACCAAGGTGCTCTTTACCCAACAGGAATAAAAAATGAAGGATTTATAATTAAAAAACCAAAAATCACTGAAGATAATCCTTCAGCTAGTTTTGGTGAATTACAATATTTTTCTACAGACACACATACAATTTATCCTCCTAAATTAACATTTAAATGGGATGATTCAATCTATTCTCATAGTGGTACTACTTTATCTAAGGGGGATATATTTTTAAGTTTATATAATAATAAAGGAGAATTTCAAAGAAAATCAAAACAACGCTTTAGATTAACAACAAGAAAAAGATACCCAGATAGAACTTTTGTATCAAGTTCAAATTATTTAGATACACAATATTTACCAGCTACAAGTTATTATAGTGTAAGAGATGCAGAAACAGATGAAGTAATAATTCCTTTTGATACATCATATACTAAATTAAGCGCCGATGGTGAAGGAATGTATTTTGATTTATTTATGGAAGGATTACAACCTGAACGTTATTATAAACTAATGTTTAGGTCTGATAATAATGATGGTATTCAAATATTTGATGAAGATTATTATTTTAAAGTAGTTAGATAATGGGAAGAATAGATCCAAAATTAATACAAACAGGTGAAGAATCCCTTATTAAAATAATAAAATTTAGAGGACAAACTTCATTAGTAAAAAACCACTATCATAAGTTTGTAGTTTATGAAGATAATTCTGTTGAGATTGAAGAAGTTTTATTTAATGGAGTATTACATAACCATCAATATTATGGAGAATATCCTGGTGGTTTTATTTTAGAGGGAAACCAGTCAGGAATTGAACACAAACATAAAATAGTAAGTGTTAAACATCCTATTATACTTACTAAAAGAATCTATGGAAAAAAAGGTTTCGCAGATAAAATCTCTAAAGATTTTGATGAATTATTTACCCCTAAAGAAGATAAATTAGATGTAAAAGAATTTTTTGATTCATATCAAGAAATATTTTATGAAATCCCTAAATCGGGAGAAAATTCCCATATTACTATAATTAAACAAAGCTCAGAATTTGTAGGAGATTTTGTAGATGAAAGAGACGTAGAAATAACAGAATTAACTTCACAAATAGTAGATCTAGAAAAGAAACTAACAGAACAGGATAAACTAGATAAAGAACACCCAATATTTACAAATGGTTCTTTCCTTAAAGTAGCAGATAACCCTACAATATATTATATGGATAAAGGGGTTAAAAGGGCAATTACATCTTATGAAACATATTTAATACTTAAAAGAGTTAATGGACATGCACCAGATAAAGCAGACGAAGAAGTATATATATTAATTACTGAAGATGTTGTAAAAGGTTTAGAAACAGGACCTAAATTTTCATCTGAAGATTTATATGGTGATGAAGAACAAAGAAATAAAGAAGAAGAAAAGAAAAGAGTTAAATTAGATCCAGATGATTTTATTGCTGATCCTACAAATTATGATACTCCAAGTGATTATATAGCTGCTTTAGATAGAGAAACACGTCAATTATTAGCTAAAGAAGAATATGTACAAGAATTATACTATAGATATAAACATGATTCTGAAAATGTATCAGATGCTAGTGACAGAAATGAAGCAGGAGAGAAATTTAATGAAGTTAAAAAAGAACTACATCATTTAAGAAGAAAAATATTACGTTATACTGATATATTAGAAGCAGTAGATCCAGATGGAGATTTAAAAAACATAGAAATAAATACATCCGCACTTAAATCAATAATAGATGAAAAATCAAAAAGAACACAATTTTCAGATGATGAACTTCGTCAATTAAGACATAAAAATAATAGAATTAAAAGGTTTATAGATATGAATAAACCTAAAGAAAAAATTAGTGCAAGTAATCCTCAAAGTAATCCTTCTAAGAGTTCTACTAAAAAAGGCGATATTAGTGGAATGTTAGCAGCTCAAGGAATGGGAGGAATTCCTTCATCCATGATGGAAGATATACCAAAATTACCACCAGCTGGATTTACACCTAATCCTAATAATGTAATTAAAAATCAATCTCTTAATGAAGCAGCACGTATAATGAAATTAGGAACAAAATCTCCAGGAGGGGGTTATTATTGGTCATTAAAATATATTAAAAATAAAAATGAAACACCAAAATTAGAAAACGGAAAATATAAAATATGGGAAAACTTTAAACCAGGATTTGGAGCAGCTGTGGTTAACCCCCACACTAGACCGGTTTCTAGACATTATTGGAGTAAAAATAACTTTGAGTGGGTTCCTATGCCAGGTACTATGGGGATAAGATCAAGAACGTGGCATGGTAAATTAATACATAAATTTGCATAATAGTTGATGAAAAATACAAACATAAATAGAGTATCAAAAATAAAAGGATCAGACAATAAAAATATAGCATCAAGGACGATAGCTAGACAGTTTGGTAAACGAGAAGATTATGTTGATTTTTATATATATGATATGTCAGGAACTCTTCTTGATCAAGAAGAAGATTTTAAAGGATATAAATTACCTGATAATAATAGTTTAGGTGAAAATAATCTAACTACAACATTATTAGTAGATCCTTATGCATCATTAAACAATAAAGGATATAGATCAGGACAATATTCTGTAGTATATAACATTCAAAGAACAAAATTCTACCCTGCTGATCCCCCAACTAGTAAACCTTTTTCTATAAGAGAAATATCCCCTTCTAGAACAGAATTAAAAATCGATTCTGAAACTAAAGGAGATATTAAACTAAAAACACTATCCTTTATTAGTGAGTTAGAAGGTTCTCTTTTTAATAAGGATTTTGTTCTTAATTTTGGAATGAACCAAAATATATTAGGGATCAACGTAGCTTATGACAACATAAATGACTGCGTTTTAATCAAATTATATGAACCTTTACCTCAAAATATAGAGGTAGGAGACAAATTAAAAATAGCTGAAGAAATAATTGATCCCCTTGAATATGTTATAGATTTAGGGGCACCAGAAGAATTAGAAATTGGTATACCTTTAAAAGGACCTAATTTTAGAATAGATACTCGTTTAAATGATTCTATTCCTTCTCAATTTAAAACATATAATAATTTTTTAGAAGGAACTACTTCTTCTTCTTTATATAATGTATTAGGTACCTTAAGTCAAAGCGCAGAACTATCTATAGATTTTACTCAAACAGGTACTGGCTCTTTAGAAACAGGATATCATTTTGAAAATTTTACCCATTTTGGTAGTGCTGAAGAAAGATTAAAAAACTTTAAATATAAATTAGAATTATTAGAATTATATGATGCTCAATTAAGTGAAATAAATACAATAACAGGTAATATAGCTTTGTCTTCTACTGTTTCTAGTAATAAAAATTTAATAGAAAGAAAAAAAGCAGATTTAATTAGTGCTTTTGATAATTATGAAAGATTCTTATATTATGAATTTCACCCTTATGCTTGGCCTAAAGTACCTGATTTTGGTATAGGCACAATGCAAGTAACAGGTTCTACTTTATTACCAGAATCTGTATATTTACAAGTAGGGTTAAATGATTGTAATATATTTTTAAAACCTTATAATTTATATTCAACTACATCATCAAATGCTACAGAATGGTTTGGTAGTACTCAAGAATTAAACATAGATTATGGTGGTCAAGTATTATCTGCCTCTAGGTTTGATAGAGATAATAAACATAATTTATTAAGAACAATACCTGAACACATTTCAATGAGAGAAGAAAATGCCTCTTATTTAACATTTGTTAATATGGTAGGTCATTATTTTGATCAAATATGGCTATACATAGATCATATAGGTCAAATTAGAAATGCACATAACTCCCCCACAGAAGGTATATCAAAAGATTTAGTATACACCGCCCTAAGTAGTTTGGGTTTAGAAGCATTTGATCAATTTGAAAATGAAGAATTATTTGAATATATAATAGGGACTAGTAAAACAAAACAAGGATCATTTGGAACTTACGAAGCTCCTCAAGGTCAAACAATGGTGACTGCCTCTATTGTAACATGTGATAATGGGGGTAGTTCAATGCCTAAAGGGGATATAACAAAAGAAATTTGGAAACGATTATATCATAATTTACCTTATCTTTTAAAAACTAAAGGAACTGAAAGGGGTATTAAAGCCCTTATGAATTGTTATGGTATTCCAGAAACTATATTAAATGTAAAAGAATATGGAGGACCTACAACAGATTCTACTACTTATAAAACATTTAATTATGAAAAATTTTCTCATGCTTTAAAAGGAGACTCAGGAACAGAAGGATATTTTATAAAAGCCCCATGGGCATCAACATCTTCTTTATTTACTGGATTAGTAAATAGTAAATTAGAACAAGCAAATGGAAAAATAATATTTTCTATAGGTACAGAACCTAGTCTTTTTTCTCCCCCCTATCCTAAAACAGTAGAATTAACTTCTACAGATGGGTCAACTCATGTATTTGATTCAGGATATGATTTTATGATTGAACCAAACGGATTAGAAACAGCACAAAGTTTAACAGGAGCTATAGATATGCATCCTTTATTTAGTGCTTCTCTTTCTATACCTGCGGATTTATATGATGAAAGTCATGAGAAATATGAACTAGATCTAATAATAACAATAACTCAACACCTAGCGGGGATAGATGGTAATACAGAAATAAAAGGTACTTTATTTGAAGATAATTTTACTCCTGCTTGTGGTAATCCTCAACAATTCCCACTTGTGGAATTTTTAACAACAAAAGCTTTTACAGGAGGAGGAGGACAAAACAATTCATTCTCAACTACAGTAACAATACCAGGTACTGATTCATGTTCAAGTAAAACTTTAATAGAAAACGGTAAAAAATATGACGGAACAGGAACTTTAATAAATAATGGAGCCTTTCAAGATGAAGATGAATTTATAACATATGTAACAACTTGTACAAATGGATATTGTGATAAAGATATATCTGCTTTTATGTATGAGGCCCAAAACCCTTCTGCTACTCCTTTATACCTTAATGAAAAACAATGTACGGGTCAGAACGATTATGGTTTATTTGTTTTAGAATGTTTTAAAGCAGATCCTGAATGTGCTAATAAAATTATAGGAGGTGGAGACAGTAATCCTATAAACAATGGACCAAACGCTATATTCACCATAAGTAAGATGAGTACTCAACCAGTATCTGGTGCTTCCCCGTCAGGTCATTGGCATGTTAATCAAAATAGTGGGGCTGCAGGATTTCAATGTAGACCAAATTGGATATTTACGGACACAGTTCAAATTACTGCATTACAACTTAAAACTTATTTAACAACAGGTACTACAGGAAATCTGACTATAGACAACCAATTAAATAATCTTAATGATCCTGTAAATACTTCAACAGGATTATATCCA
>TARA_R110000851_G_scaffold191445_2_pt1 | contig 14972 bp, 11 predicted proteins | sample TARA_R110000851 | Tara Oceans TARA_R110000851 (sample SAMEA4397627) | marine metagenome | biome: Polar Biome; feature: [DCM] deep chlorophyll maximum layer (ENVO:01000326); material: water (ENVO:00002006), including particulate matter (ENVO:01000060) such as... | depth 17 m | reverse complement strand
GGGGAACAGTTGTTTGTAAAGCCTTACCTAAAAATATAACGTAGATGTCATCTGATGCTGCAACTGTGTAATTTACAAAACTTAATGTAGTACCACTTGTTGTATAAGATGTTGTTGGTTCTTGTCTTACATTGTTGATGTACAATTCTACTTCATTAGCATTAGCTACAGGATGACTCAAGGTAACTGAAGCACCTGATGCTCCTGTTAAATCTTGTTTAACCATAGAAGAGTACGAGTTTGTAGATTGATTGCCTATGTATGGCATATGAACTCTCCTTAGTTACTAATATCTTTTACTGTTGAAATCCAAGCATCTACTGATGAAGGAGTATCTGACTGCACCCAAAGTCTATCACCGTCTTGTACAACAATTTTTGCTCCACCATCTAATATTTGTAGAGCACCTCCACTTGGTATAGGTGCACCTTTGACTAGGTAATATGTATCTGCTGCATTGTTACTTGGGTCATCATCTGCATCATCATTATATGTAGTTATAAACACATCTACGTTAATTGCAGTTGTTGCTCTGTTTGCACAATGAATACCTACTATCGTATCAAAGGTATTAAAGTCTGTTCCGTCAGGTGCATCAAACGCAGTCGTTCCTACGTCTCTCATCTTATATCGTCTAAATAATTGTGACATTTCTATTTCCTTATAAAGCTATTGCCATTGCTATAGCCACACCTTTAGTTGCAAAAGAACTTGTGTCTGTAGCTTCTATGTTTGCCCAACTTGAGCCATTGTAAAATTTAAGTCTATTGGTACTTGTATTAAAATATAAGTCTCCTGCAGAAACACTTCCACCTGAAGGGTCTGAACTTAAAGCACCTTGATAAACATTAGAGAACTCAGTCTTAGAAGCCTCTGCTTGTTGTGCCCAATACTTTGCTGAGTATCCTGCATTATCTACTGTACCACTTGTGTAAGTAGCCCAATCTTTTGCAGAACCACCATTAGCCTGTCCTCTACGTTGTGCTCCTACAGCATATTCTTTAGCTGAATACTCTGAGTTATTTGCTGTGCCTGTAGTATATACAGCCCATTCTTTAGCAGAACCTTTACCATTAGTTCTCATATTATAGTTAGTCTCATCACCACCAATAGCCCAAGACTTTGCTGAGTCATCAGAAGTGCCAGTTACTGTAGAATCTATTTCTGTAGCATAGTTTTGTGCTAGTGTTGCGTTGGCTGAAGCATTTTGAATAGACGTAATATTAGTTGCATTTAAATTAATATTTGTTGCATTATCTTTAACTGCATTAATATTAGTTAAGTTTGAGTTAACTGTATTAATGTTTGCTTTATCTGATGTTGACAACCATGTGGTTTCTATATAATTTTTAGTTGCAACATCCTGTGCTGACGTTGGATCAGAAACATTCGTTACTCTTAATGAGGTGGCATCAAATTGATTGGTACTATCAGAAATAGCTATACCATCTTCGGCTATATCAATAGCTTCTTGAGACATATTAAAAGCTTGAATACTATCTGTATCTAAGTCACTTTCTTTAAGTACAGAACCTGCAGTATAATCCACAAGTCTTGCACTCTGATTGGTACTTCTTCTTATAACAATGGCAGAAGTGTCTACCGGAGCAGTTACAAAAGATATAGTAGATGCAGAAGGAAATGAATAATGAGTACTAATGGTTTGTAGAACTCCATTAATTTTTACCACAACATCTGCTGTTGATCTATAAGTAAAATCTATAGTATAATTAGTTTGAGTACCATTACCTGTATACCTTGTTAGTGCTTTGTAGGACATTAATTGAACTCCTTCATCATTTTATTTCCTGTTTCTCTTGCTCCAAGTGTCTTATTTGCTTCTCCCAAACTATAGTCTAGGGCAGGTTCAACACCAACTTGCTGTTTACCAAGTTGTGCATAAACTTTTTTTCTGTAACCATTTAATATCTCAGTGACTGCCCTACTAGTTTCGGTTTTAAACTTACCCTTAGTTGATGGAGTTCCTAGAGGTGGTTGATCCTTTAAAATATCATAAAGTCTATCAACAACTTCTTCTTGATAATCCTCCTTAAAAATTCTTTGCATTCTCATGTATAAACTTTCTTTTGGATACTTTTCATCTTTTGGAAGGTAAAGTTCTTTCCCATTTTTTACTCCTAACCAGTAATCTGTTTGAGGTTTTACTGGAGCATAGAAACTTTGGTCAGTGGCATAAGCAAGATTAGCTAAATATTTTTGCACAAAATCTTTTTTATCTGATAAGTTTTCATTAATAGTCCCATCAGGTTTTTTAACTTTGTACCTAGCATCTTTTTCCTCTACTGTGATACCATCAAAAACTCCCCATATAGCACCTGCAGGACTTGAGACTTTTCTTACATCCCCTAATGCTGTGTGCTGAAGATTTACAACAGATGAATTATCCAAGCCAAACCATGAAAGAACTGAATCAGTTTCAGGATCATTATCTGGATTTAGCCTATATAATAAAGATTCTTCTATTGTTTGAGGATCACCAAGAACTGGATGATTTAACATTCTCATTTTAAAATGTTGATTAGGTATCATTGTTTGAAGTTTTTTACCTACAAAAATTAAAAATTCTGATTCATGTTCATCATCTGCCATATCTGCACCAAACTGTATACCCTCTTCCAATCCGGCAAATAAATTTCCATCACGAATTAAAGATATAAGAACTGTTACCGATACCATCATTTTATCTGTAATAGATTTAGACTCTCTTTCATTTATATATTCACCTTGTTGCTCTCTGTATGAAATAGTTTGTAGAGCTTCAAAGCCATTTATAAGTAACTTTAATGGTGTTGAAAAAGGATCTAAATTTCTCCAATTAGTGACAGTACCTGTGATTGGATTTCTAATACTATAAGGTGGTAGAAACCCGGCATCCTCTCCATGTCTAGCAATCTTGTAATCCTTACCTTGTGAACCAGTAATGTTACCTGTCATCCATAAAGAGACTGCTCCACCTGCAATAGCTTGCCCTACTAGGACTTCTCCTGCAGCTCTTGCTTGTGCATGTCTTGTACCTTTACCTGCTAAGTCGCTTAAAAAGTCAGGCATTAATAAGTTAAGTCCCGGAGTTAATCGCATACCTTCTTCAAGAACTCTTACAGGTGTTCTAAAGAATAGTTGACCCATAAATCTTGCTATAGGATGTCTATTAATAGCTTTCTCATACCAATCTAAACCTGCTCCTACTAAGTTATCTTTTTCAAAACCACGTTTAAATAATGAGTCTTGAACAGCATTTCTACCTGCTTTATTAGTTGCCTGTTGTAAAAGTCTATCCTCTGTATTTTTATTAAACTTTGTTAATTTCTCAGCTACCCAATCATCAATCTCTTTACCACCTCTACCAACAAAACCTAAATCTATGGCTTGGTCAGTTAGTATGTCAGCAGCATTAGGTGCAGGTTCATAAGAATCTTTTAACATCTTTTTTGTTGCTATATCATAATCAGCATTTATTTTTGCTTTAGAGTGTCCTTTTTTAAAACCATCTTCAATAGTTTTAGCTACAAGTTCACCATTAATAAATTGTCTATACATAATCTGCTCAAAGAAAGCATCAGTAGTTAATAACAATCTTGGAAATATTCTTACAAAACCTCCTCCATACTTTTTTGGAATCATGGTTTGAGTTTCTAAAAATCTAGCTGTGTCTCCTGTAAGCATTGACCTTTCATATCTAAAAGCAAATTGAGCAGCTTTTCTAGCTGCCTGAAATGACCCTGAAATGGCAGCATATTCGGCTGTCATTTGTCTATAAGCTTTCCAAGTAAAACCATTAGTACCTAAATTATTAACTAATGGCTTGTAGAAAACTTTAGCTAAAGATGGGAGAGTATTAATTATTAAAGTTGAAGATGAGAATACATTACTAATAGCTATCTCGTTAAAAATCCTAACACCATAATTAAACTTGGCATAAGCTTTACCTAGAATGGTTTTAGCATAAGCACTTTTTTCCTCGGCTACTAATTTATCATGTTCTCTTCGAGAAAGTCTCGCTTCCTTAAAATCTCCATTTTCTATTAAGTCTGCATATTCTTTCTTTAGGTTTCTTATTTCAGCCGACTGGATTGCTTGATTGTCTATATGATCTATTAATTTCATAAACTCATCAATAGTTGCATCTTCACTATGAGTTTTTAATAGGTCTTCAATATCTAAGTCTCTACCTTTACCTAAAGTGTACTTACCATAAATTTGTGTGGATTTTAAGGTTGCCCCTGATTGTCCACTAATGGTATTATAAACTTCTTGTATTGGAGTCTTTAGTGTATTTAATTCACGAAAGGTACTAAATAACCTATTGTAATCTTCCATACTCAAGCTATCTTCTTTTATAGACTTAGCAATTTTTTGCATCTTTGTAATATAAGTTTCAGATACTTGTTGAGCCGATGTCATTAATAACTGTTCTTGTTCTCTAGTTAATTTAGCTTTGTCTATAAACCTTGCAAATTTACCCGGTTCAAGAGCATCCATTTTTTGTAGATAATCTGTAATATTTTTGGTTAGATTTTTTAGCTCAACTAAAGATTGAGTTCCATCATCTCTAAGTCCCCCTTTACCAGTTCCTTCAGGTAATACTTCATTTATCTTAGTCAAAAGATTTTGAAAAGATGACCTTATTTTACCGGGTGTCTCATCTATTATTTGATTTATTTCAGGGCTAACAGGTTTATCTATTGGAGAAACAGATTTAAGTTTTTCTACTGGAATTTCTCTCGTAGTTGTTGCACCTGTTTTTTTATTAGTAAAAGAAACTTTTGCCTTACCATCTACAATTTCCTCTACAACACCTGTCTTTCCTTTAGGAGATGATTTAACTTTTATACCTACATCTACTGGTTTTAATAAATCAACATTATTTATAGCTTTTGAAGTTTTTGATTGACCAAATAATTTATTACCAATCTCACCTGACTTCTTAGACATAGTAGATTTAGCTACATTAATAAGAGTGTTACCTCCTATAGCCAAAGCACCTCCAAAGGCAGCACCGTAAGCTGCTCCTTCAAGTACATTTTTACCTGAGAAATCAGTATCTGTTCCACCTGATCTAACAATCTCTCTACCTGTGGCATCTATACCACCATAAACAACACCGTTCAGTGCTCCGTAAGGTAATATTTTCATACTATTAGCTATTAGAAGTTTAACCCCTTCTTTCGTGGCTATTTTAGCTGTTTGAGCAGCCATAGCTGTAGTACCAAAAGTAAATAAAGCTGACCAAGTTGTAATGTCTAATCCTAATCCCTTGGCTAATCTCCAAGTACCTGCAGCAGATACCCCTAAGTCATCATAAGCTTCCATAGCATATAGAAAGGCTCTCTTCTGGTGATCCTCTGCTGTAATTAAACCTCCGGCATCTAATACCATTATAGGTAAATTATAATTAAAATAACCCATAGCAGTAATACCATACTTGGCAAGGTCTTCATCTGATCCATCTGCTTTATAATCCCAAGCACGACCCTTATTCATTTCAAATATAACTTTGGATGCTGAAACAAATTTAGGGTCTTTAATTAAATCTACATCATAGATAGGATTTTCAGGGTCTTCATCTGTATATCTTTCAGCAAAAACTTTAGTCTTCAGAAAATCATTCTCAGGTGTTTTTTTAATTGTACTTAGTTGCTCATCGGTATTTTTTACAGTAGCTTCAAGTTCAGAGGGCTTTGTTTCTTTTATATCTGCTTTGTTAGGAGTGGTAGCAATAGTAGTGGTAGATTTTTTTGGTTGAAGATTTTTCTTTTTTTCCTCTTCCTTTTCAAGTGTGTCTAAGATAATTGACATCTGATCTGCACGAGTTAAGGAGGCATCAACTTCATGGTCTCTACCATCTAAAGTTATAATTTTAGTTTCTACCATCTTATATTCCTTTTAGATAAGGTTAGTTTGTTGTAATTTTTGTTGCTTTTTGAACAGCTATATCAGTAGCTATATTAAAATTATTATTAGGAAAGGCAAATTTAATGGCTCTATTAGTAGCTTCGTCAAGTATCAACTGCAAATCATTTTCATCACCTTTGCTATTAAATATAGGAAGTCGTTTATTTTCCTCAATATGATTTAATACTGCATTATTTATATAGGTATTATAAATACGTCTCATATTAGAAAGTTTTGCTTGTTCATTTGAGAAGTTTACTTCCAAGCCACCTTCTAAACCTTTTGCAAACTTTAAGACTATATCTTTGACATTGTCATTAAAATGAGTAATAACTTGTTTATTAGCTGTAACTTTAGAGCCTTCCATTAATATAGGAAGTTGAGCATTAAGTTTTTGTCTATCACTTTTAGTAATATCAAGATTCTTTGTGTAGTCATACATAACCTTTAATTGCTCACTAGTTTTTAAACTATCAAATGTATCACTGTTAAAAATACTTCCTAGCTTTCCCATAGCAGCTTGTTGCATAATATTTTCTTGTGTTTGAACAAGTATAAGATTACTATCAGAAGGGTTAATTAAGCTATCATCATTTGATTGTTCAGTTCTAGCATAGTTAAATAAATTTTTATGTATTTCTTTATCTTGTGATTTAATAAATTTTTCAATAGCTGTATTTCTCTCAGTAGTGGTAGCTTTACTAAAATCTTCAACACCATAATTTTCACCACCCTCTTTAGTTTTATAACTACCTTGTAACATATCAAGAATTATTCCCTCACCATTTCGGAGACCTTCAGTTAATTGGTATTCTCTTTTAGCTTTACTAGCATTAAAAAGTCTTAATGCTTCAGAATCAATTTTCTTTTTAGCTGCACCCATAACGTCTATAGAAAATCTATCTTGAAACTTTATTGGTATATTATTTAATATTGCATAACCATTCTTAGGATCAGTTTGTGAAAGTGATGTTTCAATAATTTGCTCAAATATAGCTTTCTTACGAATCTCATTTGTTATGGAATCTACTGCTTCTCCTGTTTTGAAACCTTTTTCAATAGAATTATAAGCAGTATTAAAATCAATTTTTCCATTTGTAGGATTTAAGAGGTGAAAATTTAATGCCCTAGCTGTATTACCTTTATGACTTTCTATAAATTTATCTTTTTGGTATTTAGCTCTTTTAGCTTCCCACTCTCTTTTATGTGTATTGATGTGTGTATCAAAAGAATTAATAGCTCCTTCGTAAGCAAAATCAAAAGTTTTTCTAGTACCATCTTCGTTTGTTAACCATTGACCATCATCACTTTTTCCAACACTATATTCATCTAATAATTCAGCTCTTTGAGTTTCTATTAACTCACCAAATTCTTTTTTATTAAGCCAAGGTTCTTGTCCATGTGTACCACTATTTATCTCATTTATAAAACTAGCCATGAACTTATCAGTTTTATTAGCAGCAATAGCCTGTGTTAAAGCTAACTGGTTTATTAAAGAAAATTCAGGGTGTAATTTTCCTACTTTTATTTTAGAAAGAACATCTTTTTCTTTTTTATATTTTTCTGCTAACCCCCTAATTTTACTTTTATCCATCAAGTCTTTTTCATCTTTTGCTTTTTTAGCATCTGCAAGAGTTGTTTTAGCCACTGATGCAGTTAGTAATCCAAAAGACTTAGATAATTTACTTAAAGAAGATTCATCTTCAATAGCAGGTGCACCACTAAAAGCATCGATACGACTTGCAGTCCCTGATGATCTAAAAGAACCGTAACCTTTTACAGCATCTGTTTGAACTCGTTTTGCCATTGTTTATCCTCTTTACGCTGTTTTTGGTGTCCATGAATTAGGGTTAAACGACCCGTTAAAATCCATAGTTGAGTTTAATCCTGCACCAACTTCTAATGCTGTGCCTAAGAAACTGGGTTGAGCTACAGGTTTTAATGAGTTATACCTAGATACCATTGTTGTATAAGCTTTAGTTTTATCATCATGTAATTTATGTAAAACATTTTTAGTTTGTCCAAGATTTCTGGAAGTTACTGTACCTTCTTGAAAAGCTACTTCATCTAAAATAGCATTTACAGAAATTCCCGAAACACCTGATTCACCTGCTCCTACAATCTGTGTGGCTTCTTTTTGACGGGCATCTCGTATAACATCTTGGTCAGCTTGAACAGAAGCTCTCTTCTCTTCTTCTCCACGTCTTTGAAGGATGTCCATATCTTGGTCGTAAGCTTCTTGAGCATTTTTAGCAACTGCTGCATTTTGTGCTGTTTGAGCATCTGCAGCTTGTTGGGCTTGTTGGTATGACATAGCTGCACTAGCTATTGTCAAAATAATAGTGGGTTCACACATGTTTGTTTTCCCTTATAAATAGATAAAAATCTTCACCTCCTGCTCCATAGGTTCTTTGAGTTTTTATATCAAAGCCACACCATTGAAGCCATTTCATTCCCTGTGCATTTTTACAATGAACCATGTTATATAAAACCTCATAATCTTGTTGTATGTCATTGATCCAATCTTTACAGTATTTCAGAAAAGGTCTTGGATATTGTTCTAGTTCTTTTGAAGCTAACATCCAAGGTACTCCATACTGAGGAACTTCAACTGAATCTGAACAACCAAACATAGCAATGACTTTTGTAAAATCTTGATTTTCTTTGGCTTCAATTATTGAAAATACTTTGGAATTAGGTAGATCGAATGCTCCCATCAAAGCTCCGAATGGGGTATTACCCATAGCAGTAACTTCAATTTTATCATTTTCTCTTAATTTAGGTGCGAGGACTAAAGCATCCATAGGGTCTGCTTCAACTACGCTGATAAGTGTTTCATCATTAATCATATATGAACTCATTTAAATCCTTTGTGATCTTATGGTATAGTAACCCTCCCACTCAGCCGATTGGAATGAGCATGGTAAATAAGAATCAGATGTTAAGGAGATAGCTACTCGATCATTCTTAGATTGAATAGGAAATCTAAATGTCCCATCCTGAAGATTAACTTCTTCAATTAAACTAGAAGGACTAGATATAACAGAACCACTAAATTCATACTCTTGTATGTCTCTATTTTCAGGGGTTACATTAACTTTAAAGAAACCTGAGTCTTCATAATTAACTCGCATTGTTCTTAGTTGTAATCTACCTGATTGAACAGATTGTTTTCCTTGATTCTCTCTTACATGTTGTTCAGAGAATGTATAAGTAAATGTGTATGGAACTCCAATAATTACTGAAGCTGAACTATAATCTCCGGTGGCAGCAACTGTTGTAGTAGTAGGTCTAGTAACTGTTATATCAGTACCTTTTCTAGTTGCCCAACTCCCTGACTTAATTACAATTACTGTTCCATCATAGATGTATGGCAGTGTCCAAGTAGTTTTATTTGTTCCGGAACTATATGACCCTGTGAGTGTGACCTTCCTATCAATACGAGAACAGAAAGTAAGCCCAGTATCATTAGGGTATTGTAAGGGAACTTTTTCAATGAAAACTCCATCTGCTCTACTAATTATAAAAAACACATCGTTCTCTAATATTGTCATATCAAGAATAGATGATCCTGTATGCATTTGCCACTCTGACCAACTTGAAATAAGTTTTTGAGTTCCTTGCCAGTACCATTTATATACATAAATCTTACTTCTATCATCACTAGATAGAGCAAAAAGAATATCTTCATTTGAACTGGAAGCTAATCGAACTACATTTTTCGGAATATATTTAGGGCAATGAGCTGTGACTTCAGCAGCATCCACAATGACTGTATCTTCTTGTACATAATACTCCCGAATTGACGTAAAATTTCCACGCTTCGATGTAAAATATAAATAGTTCCCTGCAGCAACTGGTGCAACTTTGCTATCATTTTCAAACTCCGTACTAGGTATTATTGATATTGTCTTAGGTGTTAATATACCATTCGTTTCTAATGTAAATTGAGTGCTATCACTAAACAAAGTTAAAGAATCATTAAAGGGAATAGCATGTTTTAAAATGGATACTTTGGTATGTGATACCGATACATCAATAGGTGCATTATCTAAAACTGCTGTTACTGTGGTAGGAAAGAAATTAAAAAACTCAGATGCTTCACTAAAGATAACATTCTCATCTGATAATAAACCTAACCTATTTTTATAAAAGAATATATTGTTTATTTTTCTACCAACAAAAGAAGGGTTTGGTGCTGAATCTAAATCCCCTGCACCTCTATCAGCATATGTTTGTTTATCAAAAGCAAATGAACCTGCTGTAAGTACTAATGAATGTGGGAGTGTAGTATTATCTAATTGATATATAATTCCCGGTTTAACTGTTTCTTCATAAGTATTAGCTGATAAAGCTTTAACAAAATAATTATCAAAACTATTATTTTGATCTCCAATTATTTCATGAACATCACCAACACTGGCAGTCGTAGGTAAATCTGCAAACTCTTGTACAGAACTAACAACTGATCCGGAGACGGTTGCAGCAGTCATAGCTACTGTTTTAGTTTTATTAACTACAAAGGTAAAATCAGCTACTGTTACAAAAGCTAAATCTTTTTGTGGATTACTACAATATAAATAAGCCACCCCATTAGGAGTAGTTATAGTTACAGAATTTCCCTGTAAATCATAAGCCTGAATACTTGCTGAAGATGCTGTAGCTGTAATAATAATAACATATTGATCGTCTTCATCACGATTAACAATATGAATAGCAGCATTAGTAATTGCTGAACCCACTATTTTAGCTATGTGGTTTGTTGGTTGTCTTTTAATTAAACCATCAATCACTGAAGAAAATCCGTTTATTTGGGTTTCCCCTTGTGTTGTCTGTCTTAAAGTTGAAGGCTGTTGACTAATACCATTTAAGATATTAGGTATTCCTGTACTAACTAATGGCATAATTTTTACCTTACTGCTCTGCGTGGTGCTCCTCGAATGACAATCTTAGCTATATCATAACTATCTGTAAGCATATTACTGTCTTCAGTCTGAGCTTCACATTGTTCAAAATAAATAATAGCTTCTGATTCATCTCTCTCTGTAAAACCACCTAATGTTTCTGAACCCATAAATCTACCTTGAAATCTTCTGGCTGATTTAACGGTTATATATCTTTTTACGTGCTCTGGTAAATCTTCAAAATTAAGTAGGAGAACCATATCCACATAATAAGTACCCACAAATGTTGTGTAGGAAAAGGTCTTTCTATTATATAAACGTGAACCACGTTGTACTACATCTACATCTTGAGATGAGTGAGTTGTATCAATTTTCAAACAATTTGAGGGTACTAGTAATTCACCATCAGTGTTTGGAACTAAAGGAAAATCATGTTCTGAATTACAGTGTAATCCCATTGCTTGAATTGACCTACTTGTTTCATCAATGATTGAAACAGCTATGGAAACATCAACCAAAGAACTACCGTCTAAACTTGATACTGGGGATTCACCGATTGAAGCCAACATTATGTTTACAGCTTCTAGTTTTGTTGTTGTATTAGTTGCCATCGTTGTTCCTATAAAAAAAAGCGAAAGCCCAATTAAGGACTCTCGCTAGATTAAAATTATTAAGCAGTTTGAATTTGAACTGCAGCTTCAGGTCTAAGTGCACCATGACCGACTGCATACTTAGCAACCATCAATGTACCTTGTCTCCTTATGTCATACTCTGACTCAACTGCTAAGTCCATTAACTTAACTGTACCTACAGCAGAAGTATGAGTAATAATAGCAACTGTATTACTAGCGTTTACAACTTGTGCTCCACCTGCTCCACCTGCATCAGTACCTGTACCAGTTACGTTACCAGTAGGTAGATGAGGGGTCTTGATTAGGTTAATACCTGCTATTGAAGGTATTGTTCCATCTGCGATAGAACCTCTACCACTAAAGTCTACGTTTACAGCATTACTAGCATTAGCTAATAGGTAATACTGAGCAGGTTTTAGATAACAATATCTACCTTCGGCAGGTACATAAGCATCATCAAGATTTTCTGCTGCAGTAAAAATGGATGCTATTAAAGAAGTAGCACTAGTATTGGCATCAGAATCAGTAATAATAGTTCCTGCTGCATAAGATGTGTCACCTACGTTAGCTGTAGCTGCTGCTGCTTGTAACATAGTTTGAAGGACGTGCTTATCCATTTGGAAAGCGAGTGCTCTACCCATTTCAGAAGAGTAAACAGAACGTACATCATAGTGATTTTTTGCTTCTTGAATATTTGCAATAAAATGATTTGAAATCAGAAGGTCATTAATTGTAATGATTTTCTCATTATGATTTAAAGCTGTTCCTACAATCTCTGCTCCGGGTGTATGGTAACCTGCAGAGCTTCTACCCATTACTGGGAACTGTGCTGACTTACCATTAGCAATAGTACGGATCATATGTTTGTCCATAGTTACTGCTGTTTGCTCGAAACTTGAAAGAACTTCTCCTGCAAAGGTTTTTAAGAATAAGGCATCTGCCGTACTGGCATTATTGACCTTACCTAAATCGGTTATAGTGGCTGCTGACATTAAAATGTCTCCTTGTATTTAGTTTAAAGTTAGAATTAAAGTGCGTTCCAACATTAACATCTTCGGCAGGAGTATCCTCGCAAGGGTCTAGTCTTAGTGTTACGTTTGAACTGTATGCAACCTTGTTAGGTTGGCTACGTTAGTTTACTTCTACCTAATTTACGTTCTACACTTGCTCTAAATGCAGGGTCTTTTACATAGGTTGAAGATTTCATATCAGTAGTTACTTGTGCCCAACTTTCATAGACATCCACAGATGCTGAAGCTTTGCCCCCAACTAAGTTAGGTTCACTACCCACGTTATTTTTATATCTCATAGCTAAAGCATCAACTGCTAATTTAGCTTGATCCAAGTTACCTGAATTGACTGCTGTATTATAAGCTTCCTTTTCAGATGGGGACATATTTTCTGCTGCCCAACCTGTCATTTCTTTGTAGGATTCTTCACCTCCTACACCAGAATAAATTCCAGTTTTAAGATCATCAGCAATAGCTTCTTGACCTTGTATATAAGAATCTACTATATTCTTAGGAATACCTTTATCTTCTAGTGCCTTATAAGTTTCTTCAGTTAAGCCACCTTGTTCAGTATATTCATTAGACATAGCTTCAAAGTCTAACCCGACACTTTCAACAGCTTCTTTAGCCCCTTCAATTTCAACATCGTTAGTTGGGACTTCAGCTTCTTCGGGTTCTTGTCTTGATTTTGTAAATTCTTTTTCTAATTCTCCATAGGCTTTAGCCATATCTTCAGGAGATTTAAATTTTTCAGGTAACCATTCAGGACGTTCTGATTCAACACCCTCTTCAATGGGGGCTTCTGCCCCTGTAATGTTACCTTCAACTTGAACAGTTTCTGTATTCATAGGTTATTCTTACCTTTCATAATTAAATTTCCATTATGATCAAGATAATTAACACCTAATTCAGCTTTGTCTATACCCTGCCATGTTGGATATTCCTTTTTAATTTCTTTAACTTCAGGAGTTTCCTTTTTTGGTTCTAGTTTATTAAGACTTTTTTCTGTCATATTATTCCTCTGTTTGTTGTTCTTGCATTGCTGTCATTTGTTCAGGACTCAAACCTTGTTTTACCATTTCTTTTGCTACTCCCGGTGCTGAATCTTGCATAGTTTGTTGCATCATTTGTTGTTGTTGAGCCTGTTCTGCAGCTTGTTGTTCTTGTTGTAATTGTTCTTCAGTCTTTATAAGACCAATAGTATCAATACCATGACCAGTGGCTAGTCTTGCAACTAGATCATTAAAGTTAATCATTTGTATAGCCTGTGGATTTGCCTGTGCTAATTGCATTAAATCCTGAATATAACCCCTTAGTTTATTAAGGTCATTTCCTCTTCCTAAAGCTTCTACACCTGTAACAATAACAGGGGTAACCGTACCTTTAGGTAGTTTAGGTATTTTATTTTTACTCGATAATCTATCAAGCATAATGTTAACAATAGGTAACTGCATTTCTTGAGACAGAACTGAATAGACACCACCAAGAGCACTCTCTAATTCTTGAGCCATAAATCTAATCTCTTCGGCTGTCACTCTTTCAGCATCCCTTTGGATTGAAGTGTTTAATAGAAAAGCAAAAGCTAGACGTTCTTCAATTCTTTTTACTGTTTCTAACACTACTCTCATATCATTAGACTTTTCTGTCTGTAATACTTTTACATCCTCTGGCTGTCCTACAATTATTGAACCATTCTTTGCTTGTGCTAAATCTCTTCTTTTTACAGAAGCATTAGGTCTTACTAAAAATACTAATTTAGATGAAGCTGCTGCACAGCTAACAATAGATTCCATTAAACCTTCTAAAGATTTAAGGTCACCTAAATATTCTTCTGTATAAGAACGTCCATAATTTTCACCATCTATGTGCACCATTCTCAGTGCTCTCCAAGGTAATAGTTCTTTTTTATATGTACCTTCTGAATTAGGTACAAGAACTCCTCCCACTTCTTGATAGATATAGTATTCACTTTCACTAGTACGTTCTACTTTAGTATAAATTTTTACTTCTTCACCTTCATAGTTTACACCTTCCATATCTTTAGGTAAAACTTTAGGTGAAATAACTTCTTCTACAATTACTTCTAATAGCTCACCGTTAGGATCACGTTTACACACATAACTACTTAGTGGAAATACTCTTATACCACCTTTTTTAGGTAGGTGAACAAGTGTATTACCTGAAACAATTAAATGTTTTAAGGCTTCAAAGACATGAACTCTCATAGCAGAGTTTTCTATCTCTCCCATAACTTCACGTTCTATCCCGGCAAGCCCTTGCTCTATCTGTGCCCTTAGTTGACCATCATTATCTAATTCAGCTTTAGTTTTAGTATCCATTGCTAATCGAAAGAATGGGGAGTTAGGTGGAAATAGTAAGAGAAGTAATTTACTTGCTAAATTATTTACACCTCTAGCTCCTGTACTTTGAAATGGTTGATATAAATCAGTGGCAGAACTAAAACCTTCAGGAGTTATTAAGCTTGGTAATGTTAATTCACTACACTCCCTAGC
>TARA_R110000851_G_scaffold150861_1_pt1 | contig 14987 bp, 25 predicted proteins | sample TARA_R110000851 | Tara Oceans TARA_R110000851 (sample SAMEA4397627) | marine metagenome | biome: Polar Biome; feature: [DCM] deep chlorophyll maximum layer (ENVO:01000326); material: water (ENVO:00002006), including particulate matter (ENVO:01000060) such as... | depth 17 m | reverse complement strand
CGGAGGAAGATCGTATCAATGATGATCTTATGCGTTTAGCAGATGATACTGGGGATGTAGATAATTTGATAAACACTATGTTATCTAATGCAGAACAGATCATGACTTTTAATGAGGATTATTTAAAGGATATAGAAACCATTTACTCTGATCTTACAGATCAATTTGAAGAGCTAGGCATGGACATTGAGTCAATGCCAGTAGGAAAGCTTTATGAAGAGCGCAAGATGGCATACGATTATGTAAACGAAGAGGTTAACAAATTCATGTATAAGACACTTGAAAGATTTGAAAACCAAATTAGAGCAATCATAGGATCTAAGAAATAATATGAAGCAGATACAAAAAGTATGGGCTGAACTATCTAAAGGCAAAAAAGGTACAAACCTCAGCTCTAAAAAGCGTGAGGTTAAGTTGTCTGTTGCAGATGACATTGAAAAGGGTATTAAATCCGCTGATGATCAATGGCGTAAGCTAGATGATAAACTAAATTATTGGTATAATAATATATTTGCACTCAATGATGAGTGGAGTGTAATTTACGATTCTTATACAGAATTTGATTCTACCATGAAGGCTTTGAAAGCAATGAATGATCAGTACGCTAAAGCGGCTGAAGAGTTTGGCATGGATCCAAAGAAGTTACCATTATATGAAAAGGCTAACACCGCTTTATATCAAGGTAACAATATGGTAGCAGAATACTTGACGGCAAATGCCACTGCTAAAAAAATTAAACAAAGTTTATAACATGAAGAAACTACAAAAGGTTTGGGCTGAATTGTCTAAAGGTAATAAGGGAACTAAGCTAAGTTCTAACAAGCGCAATGTAAAATTGAGCTTAATTGATGATATAGAGAGTTTGATGGATTATACTGAAGAAACTCAAAGTACATTGAGCTATTTCACTTATGAAATTATTGGGGAGCAAGAAGAAAAGCTACAAGATATAAGCCTTGTAATTGATGAGATGATTATCAACTCAGAAATGCTAAATGCTAAAGATTCCGCTGAGGAATTAGGAGAGCTTTTGGCAAAAGTAGAGGAATCTGCTAAGGGTTTAGGTATGGATGCTGATGAAGTGTTTGATCGTTACGATGAAGCTAAGGAATTAGTTCAAAATACAATTTCTACTCATGATGATCTAGTGAGTGAGTGGAGATCATCCAGACTACAAAATGTTACGGCATTTGCAGACAAAATTAAGTAAGTAAATAATTAATAAAAACATTAAATAATTAAATTATGGCTACTAGCATTAGCACGAGTTACGCTGGACAGTTCGCGGGAAAATACATCGCCGCCAGTCTTTTATCAGCTGACACTATTGAGGGTAACGGTATCACCGTTAAGCCGAACATTAAGTTCAAAGAAACATTAAAAGTATTAAGCACAAATGCACTTGTAAAGAATGCATCTTGTGATTATTCTGATCAATCTCAAGTAACGCTTTCAGAGCGCGTACTTTCCCCAGAGGAATTTGAGGTAAATTTGACTTTATGTCGCAAGGATTTCAGATCAGATTGGGAAAGCGTTGAAATGGGCTACTCAGCTTACGATCAACTGCCTCCATCATTCGCTGATTTCTTAATCGGCCATGTATCAGCTAAAGTAGCTGAGAAAATGGAAACAAACATCTGGGGTGGCGTTAACGCTAACGCAGGAGAGTTTGATGGTTTGACAGTATTGATGTTGGCTGATTCAGCAGTAGTTGATGCAACTACAACTGAAACTGCATTTGCGGCAGGTACTATCCAAGCTGAATTAGCTAAAATGGTAGATGCTATTCCATCTGCTGTTTACGGTGCTGAAGATCTAGCGATCTATGTACCTAAAAAAGTAGCACAGCTTTACATCCGTTCATTAAACGGTTTTGGAGCATCTGGTGTAGGAGCCAACGGTGTTGAGGGTCAAGGATCAATGTGGTACGGAATGGGTGGTCAACTTTCTTACGAGGGTATTCCATTATTCGTTGCACCAGGGATGCCTGCTGACCATATGGTCGCGGCACGCAGAGAGAACTTGTATTTCGGTACTGGTTTGTTGTCTGATCACAATGAAGTTCGTGTGATAGACACTGCTGAGAGCTTAGGCGATCAAAATGTCCGCATCGTAATGAGGTTTACGGCCGCTGTGAATTATGGGGTATCTTCAGAATGCGTTTTGTATACTTTGGCATCATAATAAGAACAAGGTTTAATAATTGATAAAGGGCGGGTTAGCAATGCGCTTTCCCGCCTTTTTTCTTTAAATAAAAAATAAAAACATGGCATGTAACTTAACGATAGGTAGAGCTGTTCCTTGTAAAGATGTAGTAGGTGGTATTAAAGCTGTCTATTTTCTTAACTACGGTGCAACCGCTACCTATGATTCAACTAACACGGATGTTATTGATGATCTAGGTACGATCACAGCATTCAAATATGAACTAAAGGGTGGATCTAGCTTTGAACAAGCGATCAACTCTAGCCGTGAAAACGGTACGACTTTCTTTGAGCAGACTTTGAATTTATCATTGACAAAATTGAGCAAAGAAGATCATAAAGAAATCAAATTACTTTCTTACGGTAGACCTCATGTAGTAATACATGACTATAACGGAAATGCATTCGTAATGGGCGTAGAGCATGGAGCGGAAGTAACTGGAGGATCAATTGTAACTGGCGCAGGTATGGGGGACATGAGTGGATACACTCTAACCTTATCAGCACAAGAACAACTACCTGCTAATTTCCTTGAAGGAGCAACTGAGGCAGATCCATTTGCAGGACTGACTACAACTCCAACGGTAACTAGCGGAACGAACTCATAAGGCTGTTCTAGTCTTTTTTGTGTGTTTGGTTTAGGGGGTGCTTTGCGGCATCCCCTTTTTTTGGTAACAGATCTATCTTTTTTTGGTTATATAAGTATGCATATAGTAACTACATCCGATTTAGAGATTAAGATCATTCCTAGATCTATGCCTACCGCTAACTTAACTGTTAACATGGTCAATGAGGAAACAAAAACCTCAACGGCTATTACAGTATTGGTTTCTGATTATGTCAAAACCGATAACGATTTAACTTTTAGTCTTAGTGGCACATTTAAAGAATCAGAGTACACAACTTTTAGGGTCTTTCAAAGTAGCACGGAAATATATAGAGGTAAAGTATTCTGTACTGATCAAACGGATTTTGCAAAATACACAACCATAGAAAATGCCTACACAGAAAAAGAAAGCAGTAGTAACGGATATTTATACCGATGAGTAAAATAAGAATAGTAAACCTTAGCAACTACACCACACCTCAAGCTAAAGAGGATAACCGCAAGGAGTGGGTAGAGTATGGTGATGATAATTTGTATTATGACTACTTGATCTCACAGTATCATGGGTCAGCTACCAATAACGCTATTATAAATGGCGTAACGGAATTAATTTACGGTAAAGGCATAGGAGCAACCGATGCCAACCGTAGACCAGACCAATATGCCCAAATGATCAGCATGTTTAGCAAGCACTGTTTACGCAGAATTTGTTTTGATGTTAAGGCATTGGGCCAAGCTACATTCCAAATCATTTATAATGATGATAAGTCTAAGGTAGCGCAGGTAGAGCATTTCCCAGTTGAAACTTTACGCATGGAAAAGTGTAATGAGGATGGTGATGTTGAAGCCTTTTGGTATAGCAAGGATTGGAGTAAGATTCGTAAAAAAGGCTATGAGCCAGAGCGTATCCCTGCCTTTGGCTATGGTGAGCAAGGTGAAAAGATTGAGATCTACTGTATTAAGCCTTACAGAGCAGGTTTCTATTACTACTCACCAGTTGACTATCAAGGTGGGTTGCAATATGCAGAATTAGAAGCTGAGGTAGCTAATTTCCATATCAATAATGTCCGTAACGGCCTAGCGCCCAGCATGTTAATTAATTTTAATAATGGGATTCCATCTGATGAAGAAAGAGAGGTCATTGAACACAAGATCATTGACAAATTTAGCGGCTCAAGTAACAGTGGTAAATTTATTTTGGCATTCAATGACAATGCAGAGGCACAAGCCTCCATTGAACCAGTCCAACTGTCAGATGCCTCTAGCCAATATGAGTTTCTTAGTGAAGAATCTAGAGAAAAATTGATGGTAGCCCACCGTATTACAAGTCCATTCCTTTTAGGGATCAAGGATAGTAGCGGTATGGGGTCAAATGCAGATGAGATTAAAACGGCATCACTGCTCTTTCAGAACACAGTGATCCGTAGCACTCAAGAATTGGTCTTAGATGCGATGGATGATATTTTAACATTCAACCAGATCACTTTAAACCTATATTTCAAAACTTTACAGCCTCTTGAGTTCATTGATTATGACAATCTGGATGGTGAAACTAAAGAAGAAGAAACTGGGCGTAAATTTTCTAAAGATAATTTAGCAGAAATGCCAAGTTATGACACTAAAGAAGAGGCAATCGCATATGCTCAAGCGATAGGATGTGCAGGGTATCATGAAATGCCTAATGGTAAATTCATGCCATGCGAAGATCATGTAGATCTATCCTCTGATACGCCAGATGTTGAGGATTTTCTTGAGCAGATAGGCGAAGATGAACCACTAGAAAATGACTATGAGCTTATAGATGTAGATCAAGAATCTACTGAAGATGAGCCAGAGGATTTTGATGTTGAGAAATACCTCAACGGACTAGTGAACCTATCTGCTAAAGATGATTCATCACAAGATTCCGATTTATACAAAGTGCGTTATGCTTATGTCAAAGGCACTAGCAAATCCGCAGAGGGTGATACTAGATCCTTTTGTAAAAGTATGCTTAGATCCAAAAAGGTGTACCGTAAAGAAGATATAGGATTTCTTTCATCGCAGGGCGTGAATAAATCACATGGCCACAAGGGCAAAAACTACTCAATCTTCAAATTTAAAGGAGGCGTTAATTGCCATCATAGATGGGAACGCAGAGTATATAAAAAGAAATTAAAAAAGAACGGTGAGCCATACGGTGGTGATGCATTAGCAGGAACCAAATTCGTTAATGTTAACCAAGCGGTTAGAAGTGGATTTAAGCTACCTAAAAACCCTAGTGAAGTAGGCAAAGCACCAATTGATATGCCTAATAACGGACACCATCCTAATTACTAAGAAATGGCAAAAGTATTATTTATAAAGCGTGAGCATTTAGTAGAGAACTCAGTGATTTCTGGGAATGTAGACAGTGATAAGATCCTGCCATTTATAGAAATCGCTCAAGAGATCCATATACAGTCCTATTTAGGATCTAAGCTCTATGATAAACTCAAAGCTGATATCGTAGCAGACACGCTTACAGCGGACTATACTACGATTTTAGATGACTATATACAACCTATGCTAATTCACTTTGCTATGGGCGAGTATTTACCGCACAGTGCATATACGATTGGCAATGGCGGTGCATATAAGCACACCAGTGAAAATAGTGTGCCTATGGAGCAGTCAGAAATTGACATGCTTAGTAACAAGCACAGAGATATAGCAGAGCATTACGGTAGAAGATTTGTGGACTACATGAGCTTTAACACTAACAAATACCCAGAATACTTTAGCAATAACAATGATGATATCCAACCTCAAAAAGATGCATACTACGGTGGGTGGAATATCTAAACGATACAGACCTAAGCGGATCAATTTACAGAGATTAAAACGATATATAGACAAACTCAATGGCAAGCCTCACAAATAATAAGGTTCAAGATACTTACAAAGGTATTATAAAAACGACTGATAGTGCAGAGATCACTGGTGAGGTACAGCTGTCAGATGGTGATGGTAATACTATCCCAGTCTATGTAAATACTGATTCCGTTAAATTCAGTGGTAAGCTAAAAGATAAAGACAGTGCAACTGGAACCGCAGGGCAGGTACTTAAGTCTACTGGATCACAAGTACAATGGATTGATGTGCGATATACGCATAGCCAATCCGTAGCAAGTGCCACATGGTCAGTTACGCATAACCTAGCTACTAGGCCTAGTGTAACTATTGTAAATACAGCTGAAGAAGTGGTATATGCAGAGATAGAATACACAAGTGATAACGCAGTAACTATAACATTTACTAACGCCCAGAGTGGCAAAGCATATTTTAATTAAAATTATAAAAAAACAATTATGGCTATTAAGTTTCTCAGTAGTTTAGATTTAGGAGGCTCGCAAATCACAGATGCCGCTCTAGAAAATCGGACTGCAAATCCATCTGGCCCCACAACTGGGCAAGTGTACTATCACACCACAGATGATCAAGTTAAGATCTACAACGGATCCGCATGGGATGTTGTAGGCTTAGTATACACCGCAGGAAATGGTGTAGGTCTTTCTGGAACCGCATTTAGCGTAGCGGGAGGCGATGGTCTTACGCAAGAGGCCAGTGGTCTTAAGGTAGATGGCACTGTTGTCCGTACCTCTGGGGTACAATCAATCGGAGGAAATAAAACATTTGGTAACAATGTTATTATCACTGGTAACCTTACTGTAAATGGTACAAACACCATTTTGAATACAGCTGAGTTAGCGGTTGAGGATGTAAACATTACATTAAACACTGGAGCGGCATCAGGCGCTGATTCTGGTCTTTCTGTAAATCGTGGAGATGGTAACTATGTGCCAGTATTTCAATGGGATGAAAGTGCCGCAAGATGGTCATTTTCAAATGATGGTTCTGCTTACGAAAATATACCAGTATCTACGGAGTATAATAATTATTCTTTACCAACGGCTAGTTCATCTACTAAAGGGGGCGTTAAAATTGGTAGCCGTATTACTATCGCTAGTGGTGTTATTTCTGCGGATATTCAAACTGCTAATGACTTTACTAATACGCTCAAAACGAAGTTAGATGGCATTGCAGCATCAGCAGATGCCTACGGATCATGGACGGCATCAGATGGTACAACCTCTGAAACAATCGGATCTGGAGCGCAAGTAAATTTTGAGGGTGGTAGTGCTACAAGTGTAACTTATACTGCTAGTAATAACACATTCACAATAGAATCTGATGATACCAATACTACTTATTCTGTACAAGATGGGGAGTTATCACAAAACAACTTTACTAACGCTGACCATACTAAATTAAATGGTATAGAAGCAGGTGCAAAAGCTGATCAAGATTTAAGCGGTTTAGTAGGTACATCAGATGTTGCATTTACAGTTGATGGTAATGATGTTATTGTAGGTGATGATCTAGTTTTAGCAGGTGGCTTGAGTTGGACGAATGCAAGTCAGACACTAACATCAGCAGATACAAACACTACCTACTCAGTTCAAGATGGTGAGTTATCACAGAATAACTTTACCAATGCAGATCACACCAAATTAAACGGTATTGAGGCGAGTGCGACAGCTGATCAATCAGCAAGTGATATTCGTACTGCATTAGGAACTGGTAACGGTAACTTAGTGCCTGCCGCAGGTACGGATGGACATTTCTTAAAGCACAATGGTACATTTGGCTTACCTAGTTATACGACAGATACAAACAGATCTGACGCATCTGTTTATGGTCTATTCTCTGGAGGCTCAAACATTACAATTTCTTCCTCTGGGGTTATTGCAGGATCTGCTAACACTCAGTTAAGTGATTCTTATGTTATAGGATTATTTAGTGGGGGATCAAACATAACCCTAGCCTCTGATGGTACAATCGCAGGAACGGCAAATACTCAGTTAAGCACTGAGCAAGTTCAAGATATTGTTGGCGCAATGGTAGCTAGTAATACAGAAACTGAAATTGCTGTTTCTTACAATGACACTACTGGAAAGTTAAATTTTGTTGCTGAAAATGACAACACAACTTACAGCGCAGGGGTAGGGCTTTCACTTGGTGGAACCACATTTGCATCTGACACAGCATCATATGTACAATCATTTACTGGTATAACAGAAATAGCAGTAGCGCAAAGTACACACCATTGTGCGTTTCCTGCAAGCATTTCACTATATGATAGTAATGGGGATATGGTTTTCGCAACGACTACTATGGAACCATCTTCTGGTGATCTTGCAGTATCGGGATTACCAAGTGGAGACTACCACATAAGTATTGTTGGTACAAGAGTATAAGATTTTAGATAAATTAGTTAGATTTAAGGTATGGCAATAAAGATATTAGGAGATATTGATGTAACTGGCTCAATGAACATTGTGGCGGCAGATGTACCTAACCTAGCGGCAAGTAAGGTAACGAGTGGTACATTTGGTACTGCTCGTATTCCTAACCTAGCGGCATCTAAAATTACGAGTGGTACAATAGATTCAGCAAGGCTACCCGCAGTTTTAGCGCAGGGGGTTACTATAATAGGTAGTACGACAGATTTTATTACGGTTAATTTTGATAGCTCAAATACTATCAGCTTTTACATTGACAGTGTTGAGGTAATGAGGATGACAGCCTCTGGCGATCTTAAGGTCAAAGGAGATGTTATTGCTGTTGATGGTGATCTAAACCCATAAGCTATGGCACTACAATCTAACGGATCAATAAGTATAAGTGATGTAAAGACTGAGTTAGGGAGTACTAGCAATTCCCTAACCAGTCTATCCACTAGCGCAAGTAAGACTGCGCCTCATGGATTGAAAGAGTTCTATGGTTACACTCACAGCTCTTTAGTTGATAACGATTATTACTGGGTCGGTGATGGTGTTAATGATAACATAAAAGCGGCAGGTTCATCCATTGGTTGGGGAACCACTGAAGATTTATCATGGTCGGGTTGGTATAGAATAGATGCTACAAACTTAGGAGTAGAGCAGTTTGGAGGTATTAGTACCTCCACAGTTAGCGGTAGTAATCAAGTATTCTTGCAGTATCATGGAGGCTTGAATCGTATTTTTCTTAGAGTAAGGGTGGGCGGCACTTTTGGTCAAAGACAATATCCTTTACATGATAATTATTCAATCACTGGCGTTGCCATAGCAGGATGGAAAAGCACTAGCAGGGGTAATGTTAATTCAGATGGCTTTGTCCATTTGACATTTACTTATGATGCTAGTAATACCACTAGTAATGCTTTTCAAGTTTATTGGAACGCTCAGCAACTAACATCTAGCGTAAACAATCGTGGCGGTACAAGGTCAAGTAGTTGGTCTGGCGGTAGTGTTACTATTGGAGATTTACCATCCTCTGCTCCTAACGGCCCAAATGTATGGTTTGGAGGAATAGACCAAGTTGGTATTTATAAAAAGGTGTTAACTCAATCTGAGATAACTGCTTTATACAACAGTGGTACACCAATTACTGGCACAGATGCATCTGTAACAAGTAATTTACTTGGAGAGTATAGACTTGAGAACAACGGCAATGACAGTAGCTCGGGCGCATTTCCTAATCTAACTAATAATGGTGGTACATTCACCTCATACTAGCTATGAAAGTCTATTACAGAATGTCTGAGAGGCAAAAGAACACTGTGCCAACTGAAAACATTAATTGCGAAGCCTATTCTAACCTAGTTGGTGAAGAGTGGATAGTAGAATGTAATGTTCAAGGTCTAGAATGTATAACAGAATACAGCTCAAACATTACATGTAGAGAATATGTAAATGACCACATACATGAATGGGATGAGTTCCATGATGTTTGAAGATCAAACCAAGAAATTCACAAATAAATAATAAGAAAAATGGCTAAGGAAACACACAAAAAATTAACAGCAAAAGAACTTGAGAATCTGCAACAATATGTAGCAGAATCTAAGCACCAAAAAGAAGAAGTAGTTAAGCTACATTTTGGCCATGCCATTGCGATGGATCGCTTTAAAGGTATGCAAGAAAGATTGGACAAATTTGGTGAGAAACTAGAAAAGAAATACGGCAATATCAATGTCAGTATTGAAACTGGAGAATTTGTAATAGATGATGAAAAAGGAGATACAAACGCCAAGTAGAACATCACCTACTGGCGGTAGAAGAGGATGTTTGTGCCGTGATAAAGATACCTATTCAGTTAAATGCTGTAATGGTGATATCATGAATCAAGGCATAGGCAGTGCCTACATTAATAATGACTAAAATGAAGCTGTCTAAAAACCTTTCACTGGCGGAAACGATTAGGTCTGCAACTGCTATGAGGCATGGGATTGAAAACAATCCAACCCCAGAGCATATAGTAAACTTAATGAGTATAGCAGAAAATATCTTTCAGCCAGTACGAGATTATTTAGGCAGGGCATTATTCGTTTCCTCTGGTTACAGATCAGCGGAATTAAACTCATTAATTAATGGATCTAAAACCTCACAGCATCTATTTGGTAGTGCATTAGATCTGGATAACGGTGATGATAATTACACCGTTTTTCATTACATAAAAGACAACTTAGATTTTGATCAGCTGATCTGGGAATTTGGTGATAAACAGCCAAACTGGATCCATGTATCTTATGTAGGAGCTGAAAACAGAAACCAGATACTCAGAGCATATAAATTAAATGGTAAAACAAAGTATGAGTTATGGAAAAATTTCAAGGGTTAAAAAAAGCTAGGGATCTTTTCTTGTATTCTGATAGTGAGCCAAATGAGGTTATGATCGGATTATGTCATGCAGTGGCCTTACCATGTACATTAGTAACAGACATACATAATAGCAGTTACCTATTCATAGGTATTGCAATTAGCGCAGGGGTTTACCAAATTTGGAGTGCTTTACTTTCTGGATCTTTAACACACCGTTTAAGATCAGTACAGTTAGCATCACTGATTGCTTTACTGACTGTTGAAAACCTCTGGAGTGTTGGAGAGCTTAACGGATCGGGAATTGGTTGGTGTATTATATTGCTGATGGCAATATGGAATACCATAAGAGTTACAAAAGAAAAACTAGTAAGGAATAAACAATAATGGATCAAGGTGTAGTTCAAGTTCTGGTAACCGTTTTAACTGTTGTGGGTAGTGCGGGAATCTGGAAATACTTAGAAGCAAGATTGAAGGCTAAATCAGATATAAAAGATCAAGACCTCATGCAAAATGATACAGTCCAATTCCGTGATGACCTTAAACAAAGAGTTCTCCGCTTAGAAACCTTGCTAGAGGAGAGCAATGCATCAGTGATACAGCTGACTGCAAAGGTGGGAAGATTAGAAACTGAAGTACACTACTTGACCAAAGAAAACGATAGACTAAAAAATGTCTGACAGCTTTAATGATTTCGTAGCGCAATTAGAAACCGCTACACAACCCGAACAGTGCAATATAGATAATACAGAATGTGAGGCTTGTGGCTCATAAGCCAAGCCTAACACCATGTAAACAATGCACTTGTAAACAAAACAACAATGCCAAACCCATTAATAAACAGACTACTAGGCAAAGGAGCGGCTGACACTATTGAGGCCGTTAGCAATGTCATAGATAAGTTTGTAACCACACCAGAAGAAAAACAAGCTGTGCGAACATCCATTGAAGCTGAGATCAGCAAGAGATGGAACTCTGACATGAAATCAGATAGTTGGTTATCTAAGAATGTACGCCCATTGGTGCTAATCGTAGTGATTGGTTTCTTAGTGGTAGTTACTTTCTTTGATGGTCTAGGTCTGGTAAGTGTTAATAACGCATGGATATCCCTTTGGAATATGTTATCTGTTACGGTAGTTGGTGGGTACTTTGCGGTAAGATCAGTTGATAAAAGAATCAAATAGATCTTAGTTTGGTTAACATGAAAAAGAGGCGGTGCTTATGCACAAGCCTCTTTTTTTTTGTCTATATATAATATACTATATAACTACTCTTATAGAGTAGTATATAGTATATAGAGTATATATATATATAAAATATATAAGTATAATTAAACCCTGCAAGCACATGTTAATAACTATTTATTCACCAGTATGTGAATAACTCCAGTTTATATAACTTAGTAGGGTTAACCAACACATATATATTATGACAGATTTTATGAAGCGGGCCGAACACATGGCTTGGCTGATGGGTACATGCCCAAACGATCTTCAAGGCAAGCTACATGATAGCATTAAGCACCTTGAAATTGATCAGTATTTTGCATTGTCCGCATGGGCATTTAAGCAGACTACTAGGTTAAATCCAGCGCACTCCAGAGAGTGGTACGACATGATTATTGATGAATCTTATAACTATGAATTAGGCCTATGAAAGTAAAAAGACACTATGACAGAGATCTGTACATTAATGTATTAGAGGCTGAGGTCAAGGCATTAAAAACAAGATTAGATCATGTAATGAACTGGTCATATAGAGAGCAATCTATGAAAGACCTATGTCCAGAAACGGTAGATCTTATGATCACCAAATACATAACAGCCAATGAGAGCCAAAGAGATCTTATACCCGAAGAGTTATGAATGCAATAGACAAACAGTTTACAACCACTTATACCTCCACTTCGGAATACCAGACCAAAAGCCCTACCTCTATGAGCCTAAAAAAAATCGGTAGTACACCAGATTACTACATAGGTAAGTATAAGGAGTTAGAGGCTTTTGATGTCTGTATGGATTTTTCCAGAGATAGCTATAATTTAGGTGTGGCCATTGCCTACTTGCTAAGAGCAGGCAAGAAACCAGACAATCTAATTGAGGATGACATACTCAAGGCGATTGACCATCTTAATAAGGAACTTGAATATATAGCTTATGACAGAAAACATGATAACTCTGGAATTGATCTTACCAAAGGCAGTTTCACTTAATACTTTATACAGTGGAAAACATTGGACATACCGTAAGAAAGTTAAAGATGCGTATAAGAAAGAGGTTGAAACCGCACTGGATGGTTACGATCGTTATCACGCAGAATCTATGCGCATTAGGATCGCTTACAATAGTAGGCATGATGTGGATAATGTTATACTTGTTTCAAAATTTGTTGCTGATACTCTTGTGGATCTGGGATATGTTCATGATGACAGCCCTAAATACTACAAAGAAGTTAGTATCAAGTTTGACCAAGAAATTACAAGAAATTTTTGTATCGTTAAAGTAGATTTGTATAACCCAATAATTAAAAAGTAAACACATGGAATCAACAATCAAATTGAGTGAGGTAACAAAAGTAGTACCCACTAACAAACCTTATGAAAGCCAGTACGGAACCCTACATGGCTATTACATCACTTTTGCAAATGGTGATAACGGAAAGTATAATTCCAAAAGCGAACAGCAGGATAAGTTTATGCTAGGTGAGCAAGTGAATTATGAGATCTCTGGTAAGGAGTATAACGGTAAGATGTTTTATAACATCAAACCAAGTAACCCAGACTTTGAGGGTAGTACAACGCCATCAGAATCTGCACCTGCAAGTTTACCTGCAACTCCTGCGGCCAAAGCATTTGGTACAAAGCCGACTACTCACACCGCAAAGGATGAGTTGATCGTGCGCCAAACAGCATTGAAAGCCTCAGCAGAAATAGGTGGTAAAGATCTAGCTACAATCCTAGACAATGCAGAGCGCATGGTCAACTGGGTCTTAAGCAAGAAGCCAGAAACATCTGGAGCAACACATGCAGAGCATTTTTCTGGCAGAGAAAAAGTAGCGGTAACAGAAAAAGTAGCTGATGATGGCCTACCTTTCTAGATGAAATAAGGGGGGTGGTATACAGCCACCCCTTTTTATTTACTCACCGTTAAAACCAAAAACAAATGATAGTATCGTATGCAGACCTTAATAATAAACTAGATTTAATTAGGAGGGGCAAGGTCAAAACTGGTTATGAATTTGGGCATCATAGAATAGATACCAATTTTGTATTCAAAATGTCAGATCTCAATATAGTGCTAGGACATGCCAATGTAGGTAAGACAACCGTAGTGCTTTATTTAATGGTCTTACAGAGCATTAAAAACAATTTGGTATGGTTGGTATACTCTAGCGAGAATACGGCCTCTAGCATAGCTACAAAGATCTGTGAGTTCTATTTAGGAAAGGTTCTAAAGGGATCAACTCAAGAAGAATTGCAAAAGGCATTGGATTTTATGATGCAACACTTTGTCATGATAGATGCAGAACAAAAAATGTACACTTATCGTGATCTTATAGAAGAGGCTACGGATCTACATATTCAACATGAGTTTGATGGGTTTATGATAGATCCATACAATTCACTAGCAAAAGACAAAGAGATGTTTCAACAGCTAGGCGGTCATGAATACGACTATGAGGTGCTTACACACTTTAGAAATTGGTGTAAGGATCGTAAGGTTTCTATATGGCTATGTACCCATGCGGTAACAGAGGCACTAAGAAAAAAGCATCCTGCAAGTCATGAGTACGCAGGTCTAGCAATACCACCTAGTATGTCAGATACTGAGGGGGGAGGTAAGTATAGCAACCGTAGCGATTCTATGCTTATAATCCACCGCTATGTTGCGCATGCGACTGAGTGGATGTACTCACATATTCATGTGGCTAAGATCAAAGAGATAGAAACTGGCGGCAGACCTACAAGTAAAGATGAGCCGATCAAATTAAGAAGCCTACCCGACAATGTAGGCTTTGAAATAGATGGCCAGAACTTGATAAGTAAAAAAGAAACCACACAATCAAATTTCCCCTTTTAATTAAATGGATTACATTGAACGCAAAGAATTAGGAATGGGTAAGTCAATGACTAGGCTCTGGTTAAGAGCTAAGAATCGTGATTTAATGGAAATTGCCAATGCGCTAAGGCCATCAGATAACGATGTAGATAGTCATGAGATGGATATTTTCCTAGACCTAATGAGTATCTATGGAGCAATGGATGCATGCATAGATATGGTTGAAGAGGTTGAACCAATGATCTGGGATGCACAAGCCAAGAATGCATCCTTAAGGCTTACCATACAGCAATTACAAAGAAAGGTCAAGCTGTATGAAGATCAGTTTGATATTTTAGATATAAACCTTACACAAATAGAGAATGACTAAGACACTACTTTTATTAGAGTGGGAACGATACACAGATATATTTAATGTTAGACCAAATCGTAATCGTTATAATATCATATGCCG
>TARA_R110000851_G_scaffold268235_3_pt1 | contig 15002 bp, 2 predicted proteins | sample TARA_R110000851 | Tara Oceans TARA_R110000851 (sample SAMEA4397627) | marine metagenome | biome: Polar Biome; feature: [DCM] deep chlorophyll maximum layer (ENVO:01000326); material: water (ENVO:00002006), including particulate matter (ENVO:01000060) such as... | depth 17 m | reverse complement strand
AACACCAATTTGAGTAGTGTTATCTTCTTCTTCAGTAATCTGATCTCTTAATATTTTCAAAGAGAAGTCTTCGAATGCTAAGCTTGGGGAATTAAAATATTCTTGAAAAGTATTAGTATATGTTTCCATAACTTCGTCCAATACTTGATCATCTTCTTTACTATTATCTAATCCAAACTCTTTGTATAACGCAGTTTTTATTTTTACCATAGCCGCATCCACACTATCTTGGTAACGAGCTTCATTATAAAATTGAATATTCTGTATACTATTATATGTTACTAATTTCTTAGTGAGTTCATAAAAGTTCTTTACCTCATCATTAGTAACTATATCTTCACTATTCTTAAAAGTCTCTTGAAATTTATGTAGTTTAAATAGGTGTTCTATATTACCACGACTTTGAATGTTTTTACTATTCAAAGTATCTGAAAATTTCATGTACTCTTTAAGAATAGGTTGCTTTAAAAAAGCATCTATCTTAAATGGATGAGCACCAGCACGTAGTAAACTTAATCCTAGACCGTTAGTTTTAGTTGTCCAGTTTCCTTCTACTATATATTCATCTTTAGCAATATCCACAAAGCCATTTACTAATCCCATAAAGGATTCTGTAAGTTCTAACTCTTCTAGAGAATTCATATCCTCCATAGTTAATGCAGGAGCACCTTTACGATTAGCATTAAAGCTAGCCATATAGTCTTTTTTCTCTTGCTTAGTAAGTTTTTCAGAGTATCGACGATCTAGTACACTCTCACTTTGGTCATTATGATTACCCCAAGAAAACCCAGATTCTACAAAATGTAATTCTCCCATACTACCTCGTACTGAATCTACTAAATAATTAATAACTTGTCCTAACCCTGTTTTACCAAGTCTAAAACTACTCTTTAATTGTAGATCTCTAATCGCAGAAAAATCTGATAAGTTTATTTGCTCTTTTTCAGGAATTAAACTCTTAATATCATTTTTAATATGTGGAACTTCAATAGGATTCATTAATTGAGCGTACACTGCAGGATTAGTTAAAACCCCTTTATAAGCCTCTATAAGCTTATTCTGGAGTGCTTCTGCTGACTGTTCCTCTAATGATAACTCAGGATCAACCTCTATATATTCTAGGCTACGTGCTGACTTGACTTTATTATATTTACGAAAAGGTTCAAAGTATTCATAGCTTGAATCTTCCATAATAGCTTTTGCAATTATAGTTTGATCGTCTATTTTCTTTCCTGTAGGTGCCTCTCCTATTTTAAATATCTCACTTCTAAGCTTATCAGCTGACCATTCAGTATCCTCCATAAAGTTAAATACTTTACGGTATGGATTATTATCCTTAGCAGAAGTATAATGAGCTTTAAATGAAGGTACCATTAAGTACATCTTATCAATATCAAAATCACTACCAGTTTTTTCAGTAATACCAGTATAAGCTATGACAGTATCTCCCATTTCTTCTGGTAAGATTCCCATCACTTGTAGAGAATCATTTGAAGATAATGCCTGATTAGGAATACGATATCCTATAATATTACGTAAGATCCTTTCATCTATTTTACCTCCTTCATATTTACCTGTTTCTTTATTTAATGTCCCAAATAATTTATTACGGGGCATACTGGCGTAATTAGGAATATGCTTAGCTATCATAGACCCTGAAAGGAATATACCTCCTGGTTGAATAACCTCTTTACCAGTTATAGGGTTAATACCTATTACTGGAGGACTTAATCTTTCTTCGTTTTTTTCAAACCACGGAGTAAAGACTATTCCTTGATCTATAGCTTCATTCTTACTTAAACCATAATCAGCCATTTGGATAAATCCACCTCCATTAGTCTTAATCTTTATACTTGCTTTATTAGATAAAGAACTAAAAATATTTTGGAATATAGAATAAGATCCAGGTATACCAAAAGGAGACGTCCTTGCCTGAAGAGCATCGATAATATTCTTGGAAGCAGATGTTCTAGATTTTAATTGATTTAATAAATTGACAAAGAGTCCATCTTCATTAGTAATTTTAAAAGATTCATCTACACCTAACTGATTTAAGAATTTCTGAGTACCTTTATTAGATAATGCACCAAATAGATCATTAATATATACAATAGCTTCTGCTCCTGTAACTTCTTGATCTCCAATAGTGAATGTCTCTGTTAAGTTATACCCTAATCCTTGGAAAATATTTTTTTGAATTTGTGATCCTAACTCTCTAGGCTTTACTCCTTTAGTAGGCAAATCCTGCTGCATTTTCCAATGTAAATTACTTAATTCCATTGGTATAAGAGTAAGATCATCTTTAACAGTACCGTCTGCATTATGGGAAACAGTGACATTTGTAGCTCCTACTTTAATACCATCTAAAGTAATTAACTCATCAATATCGGCATCCACCATTTTATCATATAACGTACCTAAGTCAGTACCTTTTATTAATCTTGGAAGTAATACAGCTTGTGAATATTTTAAATACACAGGATGACCTTCTTTATTACTAAAGTAAACTCCTTTAAGAGGCTGTGCGAGTACTTGTAACTCTTTACTAGTAAATTGAGGGGTTTCTTCATAAAACTTCTCAGAAAGACTCTGCATAGTATCATTCCACTTACCAAGACGCTTCATTATAAATATCCATCGCTTTGGAGTAATCCATGCTTGTGCATCTGCTGCATTAACTGATTCATATTGTTTCCAAATACGCTCAGGTAATCTTGCCTTCAACAGCTCCATATTAGGAGTCCCATATTCTACTTTGTCAATGATAGCAGCATTAAAATACTTCTCTTCATCACTTAATAATGTTAAGTATTGTCCATCAGTATAGGTAGCTGGTACTCTTTTCTTATAGTCAAGGATATTTTTATAATAGGCTACATCACCAGTAATTAATTTAGAGTATTCTACTTGCGATATAATACTATTTACAGTAAGGTCAGCAGCTAGTTGAAAATACCCCGATTCTATCTTAGCTTTTCTTTTAGTTTTTTCCTCTGTTGTAAGATTTTTCTTAAACTTACGGGCACCCCCTATATACGTATTAAGGATAGTTTCATCAATACCTTGAAACTTTCTAAAGCCGCTTACAGTATAATAAGTTAGATTAGCTTCTTCTAATGATTTCATTGTATCCTGAATATTCTTCTTTAAAGCATCTACAATAGCAGGCATTATCTCTTCCTTAATACTATCCAAATCTTCATAGATAGGCCGGCCAGTTTCATCATATAAAGGTACAGAAACGTCCTTAGGGTTACTCGCAGTTCCATCATTAAAGACAGGAGATAAAGAAGGAAATAATTGAGATAACTTACCATTGGCTACTCCAGTATGATAATGAACAACTAGATCTTTACCAATATCTAAAGCATTATGGACTTCAGTTATTCTATAATATTCTGATTTAAAATACTCATAGTAAATATCTTGTACCTGCTTAGTTATTTTTAATGTCCCATCTTTTACTGTAGCATTTGATTTAATATTAAATACTCCTGGATTTGAACCCCAAGAAATCTGATATTCAGTACTCTTATCTGCAGCTAACGCTGTTTTATGATAAGATTTACCATTAGGTTTTAAATAATTAAACATCTTATTAATGTAATCAGCTAATGAATCAACGTAAAATATACTTTTATTATCTGCTGCATCTATACTCTGATTTTTAATCTGAACAGAATTGAATACAAATGTCTCAATCTCATTTATACGTTCTTTTCTAACTTCTTCTCTTTCTTCTTCAGCTACATCATAGGCTAAGAAATACTGTCCATAGTGTGATCCTTTAGTAAAGGCAGAACTATTGATATGATCTTCCAAAGTAGAAGGGTCTTTTCTCCATTCCAGAATAGTTTTTTCTAGGTGAGAGTATAAGGAATATAACCATTTATTCTTACCTGCTGAAAAGAAAGAAGCATCTGACCCCTCTGATAAAAAGAAAGATTCAGCTGCCGCTAATTTAACAAATGCAGAATTATTTAATAAGTCTGTCGCCACATCCGTTTTGACATCAAACGAACTAATAGCCATATTAATATTACCAATAACATCTTGTAGGCCATATATGTTATCTTCGAGTGATTGACCATAGTTAGCTTGAATGTGGTAATTTAATGCTTCACTAGGCAGGGGTATACCTACCATAGTTAATTTAAATAGTAATTTATCAAATACTCTACTATAAGAGGTTGCTGTAGGTGTTTTATCTAGAAGTTTAATCTCAGGACTCATAGTATTTTTAAGCTCCTGCATGTCAACAATAGTAATATTCCCTGTATTCATAAGGAAATTCCAGTTAGATAGAACTCCCTTTTTTCTAGAACTAACTTCAGATAAATCTTTAATTTCGTAAGTATATGCACCTTTATCAATGATAATATCAGAACCTAAAAATTTCTTTCTAGCCAAGAAAAAAGCATTAACAAATTGAAACTTAAAGTTCTCATTGTCAATCCCTCGAATCTTATCATATAAATCAGCTAAGTAAGGTTTGAACTCCCCATGTAATTTAATTTGATCTAAAAATAACTCATAGACATTCTCTAGATTACCATTCTCATCGTCGATAGGAATACGGTTAGCTAGTACTGTATTTAAAGTAGTATATACATCATCAAAAGCGATGAAATCATACTCATTAAACTTATTAAGAGTATTACCTTTTAAAAGAGATAAAAATAATTTAATATTATTATTTACAGTATCTTTACGATTTACTAAAAAAGCTTCTTTTCTAATTAGTTCAGTTCGTGGTAAATTTTCTGCCGTTTCAATCTCTTCTTCTTCTTGTGCTTCAATTTGATCTTTTTTAATAATCAACCCTTTAGCTTCAAAGTAATCTTTTACTTCTTGAACCCATTCACCAATATATTTTTTAGACATATCGACAGAATTACCATACATGGTAGAAATATAAAAATCTGGGTCATTTTTTAATTCATCTGTTTTGTAATCAAGAAAATCAGTAATTATAGTTGTAATATTACTATCCTCGATATTAAGAAATTCCTTATTATTGAAATCAAATTCTAAAGTTTCGTAGTACTTTAAAGCCATGATTTCACGAAGCTTCATGATATCCTCTATATTTAAAATACTTATAAGTCCTTGATTGTGAGGGTAGTAAACTCTTTCGTTAAGTTTATCAATAAAATAATATTTATTTAAAACATTATCAAAAATAAGTTTAGGTGACCCATTCTCATCGGTTCGTTCCTTAATAGACTCATTTTCCCCACCATTGATATAATCTCCAAACATATCAATAAATTCAGAAGTTCTAAAAAATCCAAATAACTGGTCTGCAGTCTCTTCATTTTTAACTATATCAAATAGTTGATCAAATAATAATGACTCTACTTCTTCGTTTTGTGGTGTGTATCTTTTACATCTCATATTATAATCCGCATTTTTTTCTTATGTCTTCTACGCTAACTTTTCTGTCAATTAGGAAGTTCATAAATAATTCTACTTTTTCTCTCAAACTCTTATTAAGGTTTTTACTCATAAGGGCTTGAAATCCTTTTTGGTTATTTGCATTTAAAAAGTCAGCTAAAACTAGATTAATTTTATCTAGTTCTGAATCTGGTACACTACTTAAATCAATACCTTTTTTATTAGTTGGTGCTTCTACTACTCGTTTAACCTTCTCTTGTATAGAAATTGTTTTATTAAAGAAATTGTTATTATACTTAGTCATAAAGGAATCTTCATCAAATGATAATAATGGCATTTTACCAAATACTTTATTCCAGCCCTTTAAAATATTCAAGGCTAAATCTTTATCAATGATTATATCGTTAATTTTTTTAAAAGTACTATCTGTTTCCACAATATAGCCAACATCTCCTGCTATCTTATAATATTTTCCTTCGAAATTATAATCTGAGGCATCAGAATTCTTAGTAAATCTAGTAATAATCTTTTCAACTAAAGGATCTACTTTATCATTACTAGCTTGAGCAACAGGTGTTGGCTCGCTTTTAGTAGATGCTAAGTTAGCTAATTCAACAGCTAAATCCATTAATTTAGAAGTGTCCCATTTTTTACCTTCCATTTCTTTAGCATCAATATCTTTAGAAGGATCGAATACTATATCGTTTGTAGCACCAGTCATATTGAATCTACCTGTAGCTTTTTCTCCTGGTGTTTTAAATCTATGTAAATCATATATACTCTTACTCATATCTACTGGAAGGAACATTCCCTTTGAGTCAATAGATACATCTCTGTACATAGTATTATTAGAATCTAATGCTTTGACAGTTAAAGGCATAATAAATATCTCTTCTACCTCAATACCCATCTTTTGCTTTAAAAGTTCTCTATAGGCATTCAATTGAATCCTATCACCTGATTTATAATTATAAGGGTCTTTACTATTAGTATAGTATCCACTTCTATCTGTAGAAGTAGTTTTTAAATCAATTAATACATAATGACCTTGGTCATGATCGTATGCTAATAAATCAACAGTACCACCAAACATATTACTCTTACCCTCTCCAAACTTTCCTGCAACTGAAGGTATATTAGAATATATAGTATAATTTTTCTTTTCAAACTCTGCAGCGTACTGATCTAATACATTATACAACTGCTCAAAAAATATCGGATCAAATGTTAAATTCATTCCATCCTTTTTATTTTCTTTATCAACTATATCTTGTCCTTTCTTTTTAAACTCATTTATATTTACAGGATAAGAAAAGAAAATTCTAGTTAATTCATCTACGACATTACCACGTTTAGCAGCATTTTGTTGTTTAGCCTCTGTTGGTTTACCTTTGCCTTTTAACGTAGATACTCTATAATGGAAATTACCATTACTGTCAACATATCCTTTTTGGTTAGTTGATAACCTTACAAAGTTCTCCCCTACTTTAGGAAAGATTTTTTTAAGGATAGCATTTTTACCACGTAATTTTTTAGAGTATGATTTAGGAGCACCTACATTATGTTTAGATAGTCTATTATTAGCCTTTACTCTAAACGACTGTAAATATATATTGGTTGCCCCTTGAAATGTAGGCTCTCCAACTACTGCATTGGTGTTTAATATCTTATTACGTATTAAATATTGTAAGTAATCTTTGTTTCTTAGTGTTTTAGTATATACATCATCAGCAGTTGCACCTTTACGTCTCTTGAAACGAATGTTATGTCGTTTTATTTCTGTTAGAGTGTAGATAAAATCTTCTTTCCCTTTATCAGTAGCAAATTGCTCAGCTGTAAATTCCTCTGCACCTACAAATAATAGACGTTTATCTTCCTTAGTATAAAATCTAACTTGAGATTTCCTAGATTTAGCCCCATCCCAAATAAAGAAATCCACTACATCTTTAATAGTAATATCTTCTACAGGTTTCCCTATAAGTCTTAAAGGCTCAGCAAAGTTTTCTTGCATTTTAGCAAACAACTCTGGAGTGGTATCACTAATTGCAATACTCTTACCTGCTTCTTCTTCTTGGAATCTATATTTATAAATTTCATATAAAAGATCAGCTTCCTCTTCCGTAGTTTTACGAATGTTTAATTTTAAATAGAATGGCGACCCATTAGCAGTAGCTATTCTAATATATACTTCACCAGGAGCCAAAGGTCTATTTAAATGAACCTTCTCTGCTTTTGTGTTATTATTCTCTAATACCCCAAGTTTATTAACAATAAAAATATCACTAGTTTTAATCTTAGTAATATCACCTGCAAATTGGTGTAACTCATGAACTGCATTTTCTACTACCTTATTATCAACTTTTGGAGCCATTGTTACGTCTCCATTTTTTTGGCCTACAATTTCTACTGAGATTTTATTAATAGGAGTACCTTCAATTGCCATTTCTTTAATAATAGCAGTACGTAAGTTTTTTGTAGATGCTTCCCATATTTTATTAAACTTACCTGCACCTTTAGAATCAGACCTTGTATGTAAAGGAGCTGATACACTAGATGTAAGTTTAGCATTAAGAGGTAAGTATTTAATAAGGAATTCTATATCACTGAAATCTTCTTCAAGAAACATCTGTAATGCAGCTTCTTGATTTTCAGTAAATGTAATGTCTAATGTTTTTGGATTATCGGCAATATCTTTTTTTACTTCTTCTATCTTAGCTTTAATAGTATCTACTGTTGTATTCCCAGTGGTAAGTTCAGCAACTCTATCTAACTTAGCTTGTTCTTTAGCTTTAAGTTTATTAAGATTAGCAATAGTAGCCTCTTTTTTAGATAATTTTAATCGTCTATTTAAGGACTTAATTTCTTTTTTAGCTTGCTCTACATCAATAGAAGCTAATTCTTTCTCTATGGCTCTTATTTCAGCCCATAAAGTACTAATCTCACGACCTCGAGACTTATCTTCCTTTTGATCTACTTCAAATCTAACAAGTTTACCTGTTTTATTAACAGGATTTCTTTCAAATTCTAATGCAGCAGGGTCTATCCCAGGGAATAACTCATGTGCCTCAGCAGCATTTGTAGTCATTACAACTGAATCATTTCTATCCTCAACCTTATGGTCGTGTTCTTTATTAGCTTCTCTTGTCTCTTCAGAAATACTATTAGTTTCTAAATTTCCTTCTACATTTGTAGTTTCTGTAGCAGTAACCTCATTTTTAAGGAGACTTTTCATAGAAATAATATAACTTTCCCCAGTCTCATTAGTTACAGTAATTGATTTTTTACCTATTTTAGTTATAGTAGCAGTTTCTCCTCCGTGGTCTTTAACCCAGTCAGGTGTGGTAATGATCTCACCTACATTATAATTTGCTTTTAATTTGTCAAGTTGAGCTGCTTCTAACTCTGCCTTCTTTTCAGCAGCTGTCTTACTAGATTCTGCTGCAGCCTGAGCATTAGCAACTTCCCCTTTAGTTATAGCATCTAATTCATCTCTACGTTTTTCCCTAGCGGCTTCTAATACTTCGTTAGTATCAGTATCGCCTTCAAATAAAGTAATAGCATCTAGAGATTCTTTACTGGACGCATTCTTAATTTCATTTAGTTTATCTTCATACTCTGCTTCTTTAGCTAATTTAGCCTCTAATTCCCTAGCTTCTTTAACATATTTTTCAAATGCTTCATTGTATTTATCTTCTTCCCAATATTGTTCTAATTCTTTTTTAACTTCCTCGATAGCTCGCTCAGCCGTTTTAGCTTCACGGTATAGTTTATCTACTCTAGAACTTTGTAGTATTTCTTTTGATTTTAATGTATTATCTCCCTCTATGTCCTCTAAGGTGTTTCCACGTTCTGATAATACTTCTTGCAACAATGCTTCCTTTTCTTCTTTTTTTCCTTCTAGGAATTGAAGGCGAGAATGGGAATCTAAGTATTTAGATGTTAAGATTTGAAAAAAGTTATTGTAATCACTATCAGTTGCCTCTTTACTTTGTAATTTAATTAACGAAGGTGCAAATTCTGAAAAACTATTATATTTAGTTTTTAAGTATTGGGCTTTTTTTATAATTGCTTCCGTAATTGTATCTACATCAATATCTGCACCCTCTGTAGCTTTGGCTACATCTGCGTTACTTTTTAATGCTATTCTTAATGCTTCTACTCCTAGATTATCATTAACAATAAATCCTTTAACAAGATCGGTATAGATTTTATTCTCTATTTCCTCCATCATGTCTTTATTGTTAGTACCCTTTGCTACATCATATAAAGTTGATAACTTATCTAGTTTATCATTACTTTCCATTTTCTGGACAAGCTTAATTGGATCAATTTGCCGTTCTAACTCGCCTGTTTTCTCATTTTTTTGGTATACATCATTACCTTCTTCATCTTTTTGATATACATCATTATCACTTATAAGAACACCAAAATCACCTAATAGCTTATTTCCATGAGCAATAAGTTTATTTGTATTCTCTCTTTCCCCCTTTGCTTTGTAACTATTTATTGTAGCTTGCATAGTACCACCATAGACTGCTCCTAGAAATATAGCTGTCTGTCCTTCTGTAGTACCTAAATTTTCAAAATATGCAGTATCAACATCACTCAAAAAATCACCCATACCTGAAGTAGGGTTTTCAGTGAAGTATTTTTCTGCAGTACTTTGCATCCCTTCTTCCCAAAAACCTTCTCGTAAGGTAGCCTTACCAAATTCATCTCCCCAATTACCTATTCTTTTAGCAATAGATGGAGTTGGTACGGCGTCAAATTTACCCTTTGGAAAATTAGGTAATTTATTTCTAGTTTTTCCCCATAGTAATTTAGCCATGATTAAATTAGGTCCAAGAAGAATACCTGCGTTGGCTCCAAATACTTTAGCACCAATAGCACTTTCTTCTCCAAGCATTTTAGTATACTCTTCTTGAGAAATCTTTTCAGGGTCTCCGTCTGGTAATGATAGCTTATGTTCTAGAGCTTGTCTATATCCATCCATAGCCCCTCTAGCTTCCGCTCCTGCCTCAAAAACAGTATTAGCCAAACCTGCTAACCCAACATCTATATTATTAGCTGTGATGCCTAGTTTAGTTAAATTTGAAGTAGCAGCCTCCGTAGACTTGGCCATTTTAGCGAGTTTGTTAATACCCGTCATTTTAGATCCTATTTTCAAACTAGTTATAGCTGCGCCAGGTGCTAACATTGAAATTACATATCCTAACCCGTCAGCTCCTTCTGTAGCCCAAAAATCTACTGAAGTAATTTTATCCCATAAATTCCCATCTCTAACTGCCTTTTCTACATAAACAGGTAATCCTTCAGTATTAATTTCTTTTTCTGTCTTTTCTATTGATTGAATCCAAGCATTGTTAAAAGCAGTCTGCATAAAGTCTGTATTATCTTCACCAGATATTACATCTTTTACTTGACCAATAGCCCCTGCAATAATACCTCCAGCAACTCCTGGCATTTTAGCAAGCTCTGCTAATGTCTTAGTAGCTACACGTGCAGTACCTCTAGCAGCCTTATGAATCCAAGGTTGGCGATTAGCTCGTAACTCTTGTACATTATAATCAGACATAAAAGTGAACCCATCATCAAGGTAGTCTCTATTATTTACATCTTCGCCATAATTAAGAGCCTCAGTATTAGTATCTAAACTAAATTGTGCTGAGTTTTGCTTCTTATTTAAATAAGCGTTTAAATCCTTTCTATCTGACATCTCTTACTTTTTTAAATTGGAAGATATATTATGAAATACTCCTAAAGTATGAATATCAGAAGTATTTTGTAATTTTACTTCATGATCTCTAGAATATTCAATTAATCCCATACTGTCTGGATCATTTGTATTTAATCCAAATCTCTTAACCAATGTTGGATCTTCTAATGCACTTCTTCTTAGTACTTCGTAAGCTCCGGAATTAGCAAAGTTTTTAATAAATGCTTCTTGTTCGTCTAAGTCTCCTGACGGAATAAAGTTATTCCAACGGAAGGCTTCTTTAGTATCTCCAGAAATCATATATGGTGTTTTAAGTCCTCCCTTATCTAAGAAATCTAATTTAGCCCCTTCAGGTGACCCCATAAAGAATTCGTTTACTAAAGTATTAGGTCTTCCTAAAGATTCTACATCACCTGTAGAAGATAATTCAGCTGTACTAATGAACTTTCTCATCTCTTTCTGAACTTCTTGAGGTAATAAATCTACAAACATAGATTGAGTGGCTCTAGCGCCTGTTAAATTATCATACATTTTATTAACTGGTACAAACATTTCTAATGATTGGTTACCATCAAACTCTTCTTGGTCTCCTAAATCAGATGTAGCGTTTAATACAGACCCTTCTTTTGGTCGAAATGTAATAACAAATCCTGCTGATGTTCCTTGCTTAGCCGCATGTATACTTCTAATATCAGAAGGATCAGAGTTTTGGAATAAACCTACTGCTTTCATAGCAGCATCTTCATTTAAGTTAACTCTATTATTAGTTCCGTCAGAATCAAAGAATAATACATCTTCTGGTTTAATATTATCAACTGAGTAGGCTTGTAATGCATTAAGCATATTAACACTTCTTTCTGAAGTCTTTTCGAAAGGTACTACAATAGTAGTCCTTTCAAATCCTTTATTAGATACTGCTTCATCTCGCATCGTACTCATTTTAGTACGATTATCTTGTAAGGCAGTTCCATACTTTTTAGCAAATGTAACAGAAGCTTTTAAATCTTTTTCAGATATAGGTTTTCCATTATTATAAGTTAAGTAATCTATATCAACTGTTTCCCCTTTTTTATCAATTGTATTCACTGATTTAGCAGCTCCTAGCAATGCAAAAGGATTTAAGTCACTAGTTGATTCAATATCAACAGCATCTTTAAATACTCGTTGTGCAAATTCAGGTAAGTTTAAATAATCATCACTAGTCCATACACTTGCAATATTATTTTTAGCTGATAAATAATTAGAATTTGTTTCTAAATCTCTATCCACCTGTGCTAATATACTTTTAGTCTGCCTAGCCTTAGCCACATCAGAATTAGTAGCGTCAGGTGCATCTAATGCTGCATCAGCATTAACTTCCATAGCATCGTAATCGTCTCCAATTGGAGTAGTCTGTGAACTATGTGTATAAAAAGATCTTGATGGATCAGCTCCTTCAGCAGCTCCTTTAGGCGCCATTCTACCAGATATCTTGCTTGAGTCTCTATTTCTATGGGAATCGTTTTTATATATATCAGTTAAACCTTGAATTTCTCCTAAGGCATCTTCTGGATTTTTACCTTGATGTTTTAAGGATTGCCCAATAGAAGATTCAGGATTATTAATCTGACGTGTTATCCAATTACCTAAAGCTTCAGCTTGTAGAGTACTTCCACTTACTGCATCTTCCCATCCTTTAGTAAGAATATAACTACCATCTTCATTTTGAACTATTTTAGAAGTTATAGTTCCTAAGTCAGTAGTTGAGATACCCATTTGAGTAGCTCGTTTATCTACTTCTTCTACAGGATCAAAATAGTTAGGTGCGTATAGAGAACCAATGTCTCCTATCTTCCCATTTTTTAAGAAGTCTTGTGTATATTCTTTTCTATGATTATCCCAATTAACACCTGCTTGATCTGGAGAGTAACCTAACTTGGTAGCATTAGCTACATAGTCTTGCTTCTCTCTTTCCACTGACGCTTTGGCTGCTTGAATCTTACCGATCGTCCCTTGAGGGCCAATAGCAGATTGGTACTCTTTGTTAAAACGTAAAAAATTACTCTTAGAAGCAGGTGTAAACCCTTCTTCTCCAAGTAGTTCCGCTTGTTTTGCAAGATTGCCATATAATCGTTCTTGTTCTTGACCTAATAGGTCACCATGTTCATCTAATGAATCATACTGAGCTAGTTGGGTTTCCATACCTGCAACTCCTTCATCAATAGCGTTATGTTGTTCTCTTTTATACGAAGGTACCATCATAAGCTCCTGTAATGATCTAGGATTATATCGTGGTGTACTTACTTGTGTATATCTATTTACAGTTGCCATTTTATTTACGTTTTAAATATCCCCCATACATGTTGGCATTACTATCTGCTTTCGTCTCCTTCTCAGAAGCTTTGAGCTTAGCAAATACTTCTTCATTAGGAATAATAGTACCTGATTTGTCTCGATAGTATTTACCATCCCAAGAGTAACCAAACATTTCTTTAACTAGTTTTTTATTTACTTCTTCTGTACCTATTTTTCCTATATCTTCATAAATAGCTGAACGTCTAGCTGATTTAGCTGTTTGGAACGCACCTTCATTAGCTTGAGCATCTGCTTCATCTAAATTGGATTGTCGTAAATTTTGCGCATCAACTCCTAAATTAAACTGTTGTCCTATTTGGTTCTGTTGTCGGTTTATATTATCTGCTTGTAAATAAGAGTTACTAAGCGCTTTAGTCTTATTTAAAGATGCACCTAATAGATTTGATCGTAATGCAGCTCCTGAGCCTCCTGAAGCACTTCTAAGAGCATTAGAAACATTCCCATACTCATTCTGTGCTATATTCTGTAATGCTGCCTCATCGGCCATGTCAGGACGAAATCTTGCATCTAGTTGGTTTCTACGAGGATCTGGTGCTTTATCAATCTTATCTGTAATGCTGCCTACTAAAGGAGCATACTGAGCTATATTACCTGCATTCTTTTTAAGAAAGTCGAGTCCTTTACCCATTCTAGTTTTTTCAGTGGGGTCTGTTGTCCCTGCTGTATTTCCTGTTGGTGACCCGATAGGTGATTGAGTACTTGGAACAGTTGGGGCATTTGGAGCTGCAAATGATCCTGCAGGGCCTACTTCAGTATTATTACCCTGAGCAGTTTGAAAATTCTGCATCCATTCCATTATATTACCACCAGTCTGAGCCTTCATAGGGCCTCCATCTGCATAGTCATTAGTATACCCTCCGTAAGCCATTTTAGAATACTGTGCATTTTGCATTAAAGCGTTATTTGAAGCAGCTTCAGCTAAATCTTTTTTCTTTCTACCCCCTCCTATTAAACCTGCAACTCCACCAACGACTCCACCAACTGCGGCTCCTACAGGACCTAAAGCCATTCCGGCACTTGCACCTTGCATAGCTCCAGATAAAGCCATACCTCCTTGGTTAGCAGTTTGTCCAGAGACATCTGTTCTTCCAGAAGTGTCTACTCCTGAGGAACCAAATGCAGTTTGACCTAAATTTACTGCAGTACCTATACCTGCTATACCTGCTCCCATTGCATCTGCTTGTTCTGCACCTGTAGCTCCTTCTGCTAATCCTTGTCCTATAATTCCACCTAATGCGAATTGTTCCATACCTTGAGGTACTTCTCCATGCATTTGGTCAGGTACTTGAGTAGCTTCATTGGCTAGAGAGGTTTGCATCTTAAAATACTCTTGCTTATCTGCAACAGCTTTTAATAACTCCTCCATAGTTTCTACGGAAGCTTTGTCTTTTCTATCAGCAAATCTTTTCTTAATAGACTTGGCCTCATCGGAAGGAGTATCTCCTTTAACCCAAGTAGGAATGTTAAATTGTTTATTTAGGTCTTTATTTTTCATATCGTATTCTATTTGAGAAGATAAACTTACCTTCTTTAA
>TARA_R110000851_G_scaffold243823_3_pt1 | contig 15014 bp, 17 predicted proteins | sample TARA_R110000851 | Tara Oceans TARA_R110000851 (sample SAMEA4397627) | marine metagenome | biome: Polar Biome; feature: [DCM] deep chlorophyll maximum layer (ENVO:01000326); material: water (ENVO:00002006), including particulate matter (ENVO:01000060) such as... | depth 17 m | reverse complement strand
AATAATATATTAATATATATTATGAATGTAATGAAATCTTATTATCTTTACATCCAAGCAAAACAACTACCTCTTTTCTCAAAGGAACATCTTCATCTCAATTAATGAATGAAATGAATGACCTCATCAAAAAGAAAGAAAGAGAGAAAGAGAAAGAGAGAAAGAAACAAAACAATAAACTCATGAAGCAAAAGAAACAAAACCCCTTTCTAATAGAATTAAGCCTAATCGTAAAAGAAAAAAAAAGAAATCCAAAATCTCCTTACCGATTATGAAAAGAATAGAGGATAATATTCACGCAAGTGAATTGGAGGTAGTGGAATTTCTTCAAAAGAAGTGGGGAGTTCAAATTCAATATACGGGGTTAAATGTATTTGAGAAGATAGATGCATATATATTTAAAGATAGTAGCCTTAAAGGAATAGCAGAGATAAAGGTTAGGAGGCAAGGCTACTCTTGGATGAAAGATTATGGTTCGGTTGTCATGTCATTTCAAAAAATTCAAATAGGAGCAGATTTAAGCAGACTTCTAGGAGTTAAGTTTATGGCGGTTACATATACTTCTGATAATAAAATAATCACATTTCAAATAACCGATGAAAAAGGAAATATAGTATGTCCAATGAATATAAGGAATGTGGAAATGAAAAAAGACAATATCAATAAGTCATTAGTAAATGCATATCTTAACCTTGAGGATAATAAATATTGTAATGTTTATCATAGAGGTTTTTAAAAAAAACATATAATGGAAAGTAAAATAAATTGTAGTAAATGTAATTGGAGTTGGAACGTAAAAGATGGCGGGGATGATTTATATAATTGTCATAAATGTGGATACGATAATACTTCTAACTATGTAAAGGGCGGTAAAATAAAATCAAGCAAAGATGAAGATGGAAATTGGTCGGGTACTTATCGTGGCGCTACTTTTAAACTATTTCATATGACTAATGATTTGAGTAAAGCAAAATATTGGTCTTATAGTTATAAATTGTATAGTCCTATAATGCTAAGAGAAGAAACATTTTTTTCTGATTCCGATGATGACCTTCCGCCAATAGCCACAAAAAAAACCACATTGGAAGAATTAAAGCGGTCTATTGATAATCGAATAGAAGAACTTGAAAGTTTTAAAAAAAATTCCAAAGCCGATATTCTAAAAAAGGGCGGTCAGACAAAAAGTTGGAAAAACAAATACAATAAAAAATATGGTTATTCCGAAAATGAAAGTCATTCCCTAAAAGAAATTTCAAAAGATTCGGGAGTATCAAAGAAAGGATTACAAAAAATTTACAATAAAGGAGTTGGTGCATTTAAAACAAACCCAAAATCAGTAAGACCAAATATAACATCTAAGGAACAATGGGGAATGGGTAGAGTATATTCATCTGTAATGGGCGGAAAAGCCTCAAAAATCGATTCTAAGGAACTTAAAATGGAATATGGAGGTATTATGCCACAATCTTTCTTAAAGTTTGATAATGGCGGTTTAATTTCAGAGGAGGTAACTTTAGATACATACGATTTTAGCGGATATGACTATCGTGAGCAAATAAATCAAAAAGCGGGAGTTAGTTTTCTTTTAACGGGAGAATATGAATTGGTATCAAAAGCCATTTATGAAAAATCATATAGTATGTGGCTTTATTATAATTATCTAAATCGTATAAATATAGGTTTTGATGATATGGTAGCGTGGAAAAATGAAGCACAAGAATATTATGGAGATGAAATGCCCGTTCCCGTAAGTATTGTTCATGCTCCAAATAATAAAGATGGTAGGTCAACTGCCCTTTGGTTAGCGACTCCAAATAAGGATATAATAAATAAATACGATATATATAATGACCAATCTTTTTTCTACAATGGTATGTATTATGTACAAGAAATAAGTATGGTTGCAAATTTTGATGGAAATGGTAATGGTTGGGGTACTATGTTTATGGAAAGAAAAACGGATTTATTAGTGCCTTATATTAAACGAGAAAAATCTTTTCATCTCAATACTATAATACATGAGTTTGCACATTGCTTAGATTTCCAAACACAATTATTAAAAAATATAGAAAAACTAAAAAAAAGACAAGAGCAATTAGGAGAGTTAGGCAAAGAAGAAATTGGGGATTTAGTAATTTCAAAAGATGATAATGGAGTTGTTATAATTGATAATGAAAAACCTTTAACGGATGCAGACAAAAAAGCAAAGCGACTAGAATATGAATTGTATGGAACTTTGATGAATACAAATATTAATAATGTAACAAAACCCATCACAAATCACTTTGATGAATTTGTAACTGCTTTAGTTAAAATATTAGAGGATTGTTCAAAAGGAAAAATTCCACTAACACAAGTGTATGAGCAAGAAGCCATAGATATGCAAATTATATTAAGTGGGGTATATGGAGATATGCTACTAGAGCAACGAAAGAAAAACCAAGAAAGAAAGCGTTTAGTAGCAAAAGCAGATAGCGTTAGAGACAACAAAAGATTCGGTTGGAATATTAGCGTTAATAGTACTATAAAAAACTTTGTAAAGGCTAATACGGAAGATATAGATATTTCTAATTTTCTTGTCAAAAGTAAAAAAGGAAATTTTACTTTATTTCAAATTTTAGAATTTGATAATATGATTAATAAATTTATAGATACAGAATATAAAACAACAATGGTTTACCAACCCGAAAAGGCAAAAAAACTAAGAGACGTAATTAAAGACATAAAAAAAGAATCGAATCGAATAATTAATAATCATTACGACAATATTAAAAATAATTATGAATTTGGATTTAAACCCGAATCAAAAGCCGATATGTACCTTGCCTCTAATTGTAAAATTTTGGATTTTGATTTTTACAAAGATTGGAAGGTTTGTAGTAAAATTAAAGTCAACGATTTTTTATTATTAAAAGAGGCTTTTTAAAGCCTCTTTTATTTTTACCTTCTAAATTCTATTTTAGATTCTCGAACATATACCTTTTCGGAGGTTATTTCAGAAAAACAACAATATTCCCATTCGTGATGAGTAAAGTTCCATGTTCCATCAGATAGAATGGTCAATTTGTGACGAGAATTATCATCGTCCACAAAATTCACTTTTTCCATTGCCAAGAACTTTCTTGTGGTTTTATCCATAAACCACATCATTTAAAGTCATACATTGGAATAAAGCATCAGCAGAAGTTCCATCGCCATCATTGTATTCGGGAACGTGTTGGTTAAATGCCCATTGATACTTTTTAGCAGCAGTTTTTAAGCCTTTCATAATATTATCCAAAGAAATCTTACCAATTGGCTCAAGGTCGCTTAAATCAATCTCTTCATCATTCATGTCTGCCTCATGCTCTGCCTCGTGCAATTCTTCATTGTCGTATATGTTTATTCCATCATACCCTTGAATTACCGCATCAATAAAATCATAGTGAATTTCATTATTCCTCTTTAGTCCGCTTTTCTCAAACCAAAGTCTACATTTCTCAAGTTCAGAATTTGGTAATCCTAGCCAATAATTACTTCCTCCCTCTAAAGCGGTTATACTTATTTCATCAATTACGCTAGGAGATATATCCATTTCCATTGTCATTGTCATTTTCGGGTTTTGCTCTTTTACTTCTATAATAGATTCCATTTTATTAGATTTTAAATATAAATAATTATTGATTAGTTACAAACCTTTTAAGGTCTTTCAAGTATGTAGAAACCTCCACACCTTTTCCTTTTATTCCAAAATAGTCTTTTACATCCTTAAAATTCCAAGATGCAGTTGGCTTCATTCCGAGCCTTACATATCCATCCACTTGCTGAGTGCAAACGAGTAAATTATAATAACCTTTCGGCATACTGCTCCCGTTAACCTTGAGGCTTGGCGCATCTTCAATTTGCTTTCCTTGAGTATTAAATGTGCCATATAGGTCTTGGAAAAATCTTGTTTCCTCAATGGGAATACTTCTTAAACTAACATCCATAGTAATAATTTTTTAAAATTTATATAAGCAAATATAAGAACTATTTACAATAAAACAAAATATATGTGTTTTTTTACAAATATAATTTGCTGAATACAAATTTTATGTTAACTTTACAGAGTCATTAGACATAAAATAAACAATATGAAAGTAGGAAAAGAAAAAAAAGGAGTTCAGAAAAACGGAAACAAACTCGTTTGGAAAGACGGAACGGTAACTTACTCAAATGCTAACGGAGAAGTTGTTAATCGAAAAATGAATGTAACTGAGCGAAGCCAAATGTTAATCGAGAGATTCACTCGTCAAAGAAAACACTATCGAAAAGGTTCAAACGGTTATGAGAGTTTAACGAACCTCATCGAGAAAAATATTAAAATCGCTCAAGTGACTAAACCTTTTACGGATGTAGTTGAAAGAAGGCTAGAACTAACTAATTAAAAACAAACAAAAACAAAAATTCATATAAAATAAAACAACTATGCCACTAACTTGGGATGTAACAAAAGTAAAGACTGCTTATCGTGAAATAAGTAAAGAGGAATATGATGCCTTAGAAAAACAGAGAACCTTAATGCCAAACCCTTCTTACATTGATAAGGATTTGTCTCAATGTTATCAGATGAATACCATCTGTAATATGCTAATATTTATCTGTGGACAATCTATTGGAATACCTAAAATAACGCAAGAGAACCACGTTCAAGTATTTGAAAGAATAAGTTTTATGGAAAAACTTAACGGTGAATTTTTAGCAGAAATTAATCCAAAGACTAAAGAAAAAAAATCATTACCGATAACGCTTGAGCAAGTCAAATCACATATAGGATTAAGAACAAACGGGAGTGTTTTTAGTAAACAGAAATTTCTATCATTCCACACAAAGAATTTGTAGTATATATAATCCATAGTAAGTTTAATTACTACAATTAATTAGAGGCTTTAATTAGCCTCTTTTTTTTTGCATTATATTTAGGTACATGAGAAATGTTATATTTTAAAATAAATAGTATATTTGCGTTTATATGTGGAATTTAAATATTTTAATATCAATAATTGTAGCCTTTTTTATTGCTTTATTAATAGTAAATCAAGATAAATAACTTAATATAAAAACCTTTAATAATGAGTAAAGAATCAAACCAAGTAAGTAAATCAACACCCGAAGAAAAAATTGTTTACGACAAGAAAGAATTTCAAGAAATACAAGATGAATTAGTAAATAAAACTGATGGTAAATTCTTAAAAACCGTAAAACCAAGCAACGGTATTTTTAAAAGAAAAACACTAACAAAAAACCTAGTAAGTTGTCTGTTGTTTGTTTATAAGCATTATAAATATACTGATAGTAAAACTACGGACTATTTTCCTAAGAAAATTTTATTACAATACTTAATCGACCATCCTCATATAACAAGAAATTTTCATCACTTAAAATATTGGGATTTAATTCAGCAAATGCCAACATCTCCAAACGAAGTAATTTATAAAAAAGGATGGTATGGTATTTCTGAAAATGGAATAGCATTTATTCAGAAAGAAATAGGGATGCCTAAATACGCTTTAATTCATAATGATTTTGCTTACGAGCATACTACTAATCCATATGTAATGGTTAGTGATTTTTATACAGAGCAAGAGCAAGAAGAATTATTAAAACTTTAGTAATGGAACAAGATACTAAACTCAAGAAAATTCTTGCAAATAAAAACATGACCCAAAGCGAGTTGTATGAACTTATAAAAGACAACTGCAAAACTTACTTAGGCAAAGATGTTATTAGCAGAATAGTAAACGGTAAGAAAACCAACTACGAAATATTTACTTTACTAAAGATATGTATGGCTTTAAATGTTACTCCCGACCAAGTAATAGAAAAACAAGATTTTTTAAAGTCTCAAATACATAGCAATAAACTTAGGTAGACCTTATATTTATTTATAAATAAAAGCATAAGTGTATTTGTAAGTAAATACAACAATGTGTATGCTAACTTTTTTTTCAGTAGATTTGTAATAATTTGTTTAATTATATACAAGTATAAATCTATGAAAAATGACACTTGGAGAGTAGAGGGTAAAATTGTTTTTGTCTATGACGAAAAAGATTTGAACGATAGTTTAGAACATGATTACTTCTCAGATGGGTATATTAGAAAATATCCCATGTCAAAATTTAAAACCCAAGAAGAAGTAGTAGAAGAAGAAATAAAAAATTTCCAAAATAAATTCCCCGATAGAGTTGTTGTCAAAGATGAAACAATCGACCATTTATATATCGACAAAATAAATACAGAAAACGATAAGATATATCAAGAAAATAAGTTTAGGCGGGAAATGATATATGCAGAAAGGGATGGAGATATTGGTAGTTACATGGCTACGGGTGGAATTACAAAGGGTAAATCACACGCAGAGGGTGGAATACCTATGGAAGTTTCATCAACGGGTCAAAAAGTAGAACTTGAGGGTGGCGAAGGGGTCATCAACAAAAAAAATATGTCTGACAAGACTCTCCACGACTATGAGGGTAAAAAACTCACTAAATGTGAAATAGCATCAGAAATTAATTCGGATGGCGGAAATGGTGTTCAAATTGATTGTGATGGCATTGTGGGCAAAAAGTATAAGCACGAAGAAGGAGGAAAAGTTTCTAAAATGAAATATAATAGTTTAGGAAATGTGTTTCCCGATTTGACTCAAAATCAAAGACAAGATATAATGGAATCGTACATGGGTCAATATGAACATGGAGGCAATATTTCAAATTGTATAGAAGAACACAAAAGAACTAAGTCTTTAAATAAAAAAATTCGTAAACAAAGTATGGAATTAGGAGGGGTTACAAAAAATGAATTTACTCCAATTCAAGTTGTTTTTGATAGAGGTATTAAAGTAGATATAATGCGAGGGGATAATTTGGACTCTCAAATGAATCTACATCCTAATAAATTATATAATTTATTATTCCATAGTATTCGTGATGAAATAAACGAAAGCGGTAATAGAACAAATAGTGTAAGGTTTTATTTAAAAGATAAAGCAAGAGGGTCGTTTGGAACTTCGCTAAAATACTTTTTTGATGTAGACCGTCACTTATTTAATGTAAGTAGTGATGTTTCTGATATAAAAAACGATAGCGGTTTAACATTTGAAGATAAAGAAAGATTGTTTTTATTATCTTCTGTTTCCGCAAAAGACATGACTATTGACCAAATTTCATTTTTAGCAGAGTTTAAAGGAAAAAATGCGGCAAATTCATTATCTACAATAGCAATTCAAAAATTATTTAGTTTGATTTTTGAACATAAATCGTCAAGCATTTCTATTGGTAGAATAGCGATTTACAATAATGGTGTAGGAAATATTTCTAGTCTTGCTCCAAAGGATTGTCATGTCTTTATTAAAGACAATAATGAAATGTTTGTTCGCTCTGACTTAAATAAAAGCATTAAAACTGAGGTCAATTATGACGAAGTAGAAAGCGACATTAACGCACTTCAAAATTATAGCAGCGATGACCAAAATTGGTCTTATTTTAATGATATTGAAACGCTAAATGCGGATGCTATAATGTTGGTTTATCCAACGGTTAATCCAAGAACACCACTTTTACCGAGTTACTTATGGAAAAATGGATTTAACGGTGTAAAATCATCAATTGGTATAAGCATTGCTGAGTTTAGTAGTCGTGAAATTATGAGTAAATTTAAAAACACTCAAAAAGATTTCTTAAATGGTGAGAGAAACATTGTTTATCAAGAAATAAATACGGGAATAACTAAAGATGGAAATTTTTGCTTGATTTCTATTTTTAAAAATGAATACTTTATCTTGTGATGTAATAAATACAAAAAATGAAAGATGTAAGTATTTTTAGTTGGGCATTAGCGTTTGTCATTATAATTTATTTTATAGTGAAAAAAACCTTAGAAAAAAACGAAGATTAATGGCATATATTATTACTAAATATACGAAAGCACAAGCAAAAAAAATAGGAGTAATCGTTAAATTAAGTGGTACTAAAGGAAAAAAAATTGATGTTTTTAAAGGGGGTAAAAAAGTAGCCTCTGTTGGTGCAATAGGTTATGGAGATTACCCAACTTTTTTAAAATCAAAAGGAAAAAAATACGCAGATGAACGTAGAGAATTATACAAGAAACGTCATCAAAAGAATAGAAATAAACTGAATACTAATGGCTATTATGCCGATAAACTTTTATGGTAATGACTGACAGAATCCCAACAATAGTAAAAGAATGGTGTGCAACTATTCAGCAAAGAAACCCAAAAAAGCAATTAAGCCTTTATGATAAACATCCAATCTTAATGGCAACATTTGAGAATATGCTTGTCGGAAGAGATGAGTTATATCAATATTTTATTGAGTTTTTGGATAAACAAGATTTACGTTGTCAAATTGACCAAAACGTAACTATTGTTGACCACGACAGAGATACGCAAGTTGCGAATGGTTTGTACTCATTTTCTTTTATTGATGAAAATGGAGAGCCTCAAGAGGTTAAAGCAAGATATACTTTTGTAATTTGTGGAGGTAGAATTATTACGCAACACTCAAGTGTACAACCCGATTAAATTATAAATATGTCCGAAAACTCCAATGAAAGAGCAGAAAAACTTGTTTTTAAATCAAGAAATTTAATAAATGAGTATTTAGATAGGTGCGATGAAGAAAACACACCTTATTTATGTAGATTAATGTCTCAAAAAGAAAGTTCTCGTAAAGACATTCAAGAGTTTGTATTGACTTTAATGTTTAACAATAATATGACAATAGGGGAGGCATTAAGCGAACAAGAGAGAATTTTAGACCCTAATTACACTAACGATTAAGAACATAATACTATGTCAATAAGATATTCAGATGCGAGTTTCAGAAATGAAGTCTACAATAAATTTGAAGGATTAGGACTCCCAATTGAGAAATGGGATTTTAAAGCACAAGAGGATTATCCAAATTTTTATTCAAATAATGCAGAGGTTGACGACCCTAGATACCCACCAATGCCCGAACTTGATGGATATATAATAGAGCCTATATATTTTAAAGACTCATTGACCAATGATAGATACGAATTAAGATTTAAAGCGGGTTTAAGCACTTATGATTTTAAGAATATAACCTACAATAAAAAAGAAAACGGTATTTGGGAAATTTCGGGTGGAAGTTATTCAGATGATTTTGATTTAAAATTTATTAGAAAGGGAGTTTCTTTTTTAAGGGGAGAGGTAGTTCAAAGGGGACAACAAATAGTCAGCGAATTAGAGACGTTAGAGAGTTTTGACGATGGGCGAGATAAAAATTATGCAGAGGTTTTTGCTGATGACCCATTGATTTCTGTTGCAAAAGTCGAGTTTGACATTACTAAACTTGTTGCATCCCAAATAAAAAACGGGGAGAAACTTTTGAAAAAATCCCAAGACATTCTATTTGATTTAAAAAAAGCAGAAGAGGAGGGAACATTAAAAAATGCTATGTTTTCTGTTGAAGAAGTTGATAAACTTTATAACACAAAAATATCTAATGATGATAAACGAGCATTTTTAATTTGGTTACAAAATAGAAATGGTAAAAAGTTAATTGGGGATTTTGCAAATAAATACGGTTCAGAATATCCAACTCCACCAAATGTTATCATAGAATTAATGACAAAAGGCAAATTGTTTTTTGTAAAAAACGCACCTATTGGAGAAAGATTGCAGCCAAAAGTTATTTTTCAAAGCGGTAATATTTGGACAAAATGGTCTGATTTAATAAACGAAACAAATTCCGAAGATTTTAAAAAAGACTTTGGAGAAGAAATATATAAAACTCACTTAGAAGTATTAAAGCCTACATGGTTAAATACATGGGAAAATAGACTTAGAGTAGCACCCGAAGATAAGGTAATGCGACTTGTAATGTTACCAACTTCATCTATGGCAAAAGAAGTTAAAGTTGATAAATTTATAAGTGTTAGAGATAGAGACCAAATAAAAAATAATTTTGAAATATACACTAACTTTAAAAAAGGAGAAGCAGAGCAAGATGTTTTAAGAGGAAAAGGAAGTAGAGCATCAAATAATTTCATCACTAAAAAAAGCATCACTTTACAAACCGCTTTTTTACTTTGGTGTAAAGATGCGGGTAGTGGAGAGGTTTCCGCAGAATTTGGTGTACAATGGTCAAATAAAACAAAGAATGTTCAAGATTTAGTTGATAGATATATTTCTCCAAGTAAAAACCCATATAAAAAAGACAAGAAGAAAGGCGAGGAAAAATGGGCGAGAGAAAAAGACGATGCAAGGAAAGTAGGTCAAAGACTATTTGCTTTATTTCTTGAAGAGGGACTTGAAGCGAATGACCAAAACAGAATAGAAATTTTATGGAACTCAACTTTTAATTTTTATGTAGACCCAATATTGGAACAGATACCGATTGGATTTACTTATAAAAAATACCTTGACAATCAACATTTATTCATATTAAGAGAAGCCAATCTAAAAGCATTAAGATATTATTTATCACAAGGTTCGGTAGGCTTGGCTTATGGAGTGGGTATTGGTAAAACATTTTGCTCAATATTTGTAATGAAACAAGCGTTAGATTTAGGCTTATGCACACGACCATTAGTTATAGTTCCAAATCAAGTTTATTTTCAGTTTTCTCAAGAAATTAGAAGGGGATTAGGTGCAGATTTCGACCCAACAGACGAGAATACCCGTTTGAATATGTTTTATAACGGTTCGGGTCAATATAATGTTTTAGCAAATAACGCAGTTGATGGCATTAACTTATGTACATATGAAGCATCTTTAAATTTTGAGTTTGAAAAGGAAAAAATATTTGACGAAGAAAGCGGAACAATTACTGCGGATTGGTTAGAAAGAGGTGCAAGAATATATCTACAAGGTAACGAGTCAACTGCTACTCCAAAATTACTTACTAATCATATTTTAAAGAGCAAGAAGTCATTATTTAATGAATTTGAGGTTGATACCGATGACTCTCAAGAAGATGAAAAAAACACTACTGAGGAAGCAAATACAAATCAGTTTGAAGAGGATTTTGCTAAAGGTGGTAAAACAAAAGTTGTAGAGCCAATATTTGTAAATTCAGACACTACGGGTTATGATTTTGTTTGTGTAGATGAAGCACATAATTTCAATACATTGTTTGGAAAAGTTTTTTCTGCGGTTTCGGAAAACCAAACTGATTCAGACAACGTAACACGAGAAAAAAATCCATATAGTGCTATAAGAGAAACAAGTGGAGGTAAAGAAGCATCTGCAAGAGCAGAAAAATTATTTTGGTTAACAAGATACATTCAAAGTAAATCCCAAATAAAAAACACTCTTTTATTATCGGCTACACCATTTACAAATAGTCCAACACAAGTTTTCTCCTTACTAACAATTCTTAATTATGAAATGTTAGAAGAGGCTTCCGTAGGGATTATGAAAGATTTTTACGATTTATTTGCTAAAGTAGAATATGCGGAAGATTTCACAACCGATTTAAGGATTGTTAAAAGAGAAAAACTAACGGGATGGGTTAATATTATTGCTATGCAAAAGTTAGTTTATCGTGCCTTTGATAAGTCAAGTAGGGAAGATGAAGATAAAGCAGTAATAAGACCTCAAAAAATCGTTTTACCATTAAAAAGAATAGAGGTGGATGGTAAAGTAGTAGAAATGGCTAAGTCCAATCATATTTCTACAACAATAAAATTAAGTCAAAAGCAAATTATGTTGTGGAATGATGTTCGTGCATATGCTCAAGGTGGAGAAAATGCACCAACCTATGATGAACTTTGTTCACCCGAAAATCAAAACACTACATCTCTTGGGAAATATAAACCACCAAAATCCGCAAAAAATTCTGAAACAGACGAGGGAACAGAGATAGACATCGAAAATCCCGATGACCTTGCAGATGGTAGTGTTGATGGCGAAAAAGCCAAAAACGGAGCGAAAGCATTACAATGTTTAATGTGGGGTAGGCAATTATGTTTGAATCCATACTTATTTAAATGTTCGGGTTACAAAACAGAGCCAACTGCTCAAGAATATGTTGAGGCTTCCCCTAAGATGCTTTATACAATGGAATGTATAAGAAGCGTTAAAGACTATCACGAAAAAGAAGGTAGTGTAGTAAGTGGACAAGTTATCTATATGAATTTTGGTGTAAGTGCTTTTCCGCTATTGAGAGATTATCTTGTAGAAGAATTAGGTTATGACATAAATGAAATAGGAATTATATCGGGTAAAGGCAATTATGTAGGAAAAAAAAGGTATAAAAATAAATCATCTGTTCAAGATTATTTTTTAGGTCGAATATTAGACTCGGAAAGTGGAGAATATAAGCAATTAGACGATGGTAAAAGAGTAAAAGTTTTGTTAGGTTCAGAAGCAATTAAGGAAGGAATTAACCTCCAAGACTACGCTACGGTATTGTATAATATCTTTTTAGACTTTAATCCAACTGACCAAGTACAAGTAGAAGGTAGAATTTGGAGACAAGACAACGCTTTTGCAAATGTTAGAATAGTTCTGCCATTAATGGCAGATTGTATTGATGTTTTTATGTTTCAAAAACTACAAGATAAAACAGAAAGAATAAATCAATTTTGGACAAGAAGCGGAAATAAAAATGAGTTAGATACAACTGCTTTTGACCCCGCAGAATTAAAGTTTGAATTAATGTCTGACCCCGTTGCTATTGCTACTTTAGAACGAGAAAATAAGTCAGAAAAACTTGATGATGAAATAGTTGATGAAACAGAGATATATAGTGGATTCAAGTCTCTTGAGAATATTTTTAATAAACATCAAAAAGTTACTTTCAAAAATCTATCTCGAGATGCTAGAGAAAATTTTATAATAAATGGATATTATTTTTTAAGCGTAATGCGACCCGATTTAATACTAAAACCGCTATTAAATCAAGAAGGATATTTAGTTTATTTAAAAAAACTCGCACTAATTACATCATCAGAGTTTGATTATCTGAAACAAGAATATCCTACATTTTGGGATTTAATGCAGTATTATAATTTTAATAATTTTAATTTTAGTGATGCTTTAAATATTGGTTCTTATAACCAATTACAAAATAATGCACAATTCGATAATTTTAAAAGTGTTGTAAACTATACCGCTAAAGATATTATTGATTTAATGGTGTTATTTAATAAAGAGCAAAAAATTGCTTTTCCAAGAGGGTATTCTAAAAATTGGAGAGAAACAAAATTACAACCTACACTTCCTTTAATGTTCGGAGAAAAAGTATCGTATGATGGTCGAAAAGGCAAGAAAAAAGGTGTGATTACGATGGTGTTGAATAAATTTTATAGCAACGTATATGAAGATTTTATTCTTAATTTAAATGATTCTCGTTATTATTCACTTGATGGTGGAAGAAATGTTCCAAAAGAAGAAATCGTAAAAGAATTTGTTGACTCAAAATTTAATAGAAGCAAGGCAACAGAAGAGGAGGTTGCAAAGGCATTTTCCGTAACTGATATTAAATCTTTTTTAGAATTTAATGATGACGATGAAACAGATGATTCAAAAAACAACTTAGAAAAAAACATAAATCTTTCATTAGACTTGTATTCTTTCTATGTGGGTAATAATAGTTCTTTGTGGGCATATTCAAACCAAGTGGGAGATTCATTCATTAGAGACAATTTAACCCCTTACATAGTAGATGTTGATGAAGTAGAGGATATAAAAATTACAGATAAAAACGTAACTCTTATTACACCTAGAAAATCAACAAGCGTAAAGCCTACAAAATATCCCGATGCTTATACTTGGTCAAACAAAGATGCGGTAAAAAATCTATATGATTCTAACGAGTATTTAAAGGCTATAAGTAAAGATTTGCAAGATGCAGAGATTTCTACTGATTTTCAATTTCCTCAAACAATTAATGCTCGTAACGTATCAATGGGAAATGATTTAAAGGCATGGATAATTCAAGAAAGTATATCACAAGAACCTTTGCTTGGCATAGGAACGGATTACTATTGGAAATCTCCATTATCTTATTTGTTTTCAGATGATAGTCAGAAAGGTTTTATAGGAATGTATTTTACATTTGATGAGAAAGTATTAGAATCTTTGTACTCTAAACAAAAAACATGGATAGAATGTCAAGAGAAATTTGACCGACAATTTGGTGCATTTTATAATGAAGGTAAACAATGGTATTTTAATAAATTCCCAAGAGATTTAGCAGAGTTTAATGTTGCCTATAAAGATAAATTACAACCTAATAATCTAAACACAATAAGCGACATACAGATAAAATTAAACGAGTCTCTTGAAAAGGTAAATTCTTTAAAACTTGAGCAAACACAATTATTTACGGAAGAGGTATTTAAAGAGTTAGTTGAAGAGGTAGAGAGAAAGCAACAAGAATTATCAGAAGAGGAAATCCGAGAGGGGAATTCATTTAGAGCAAGAGCAGAATCATTTGCTACACCAAATTCAGAATATTTAGGCAATGATTATTTATCTATATTTTCTACAAAATGGCTACAAGAACTTGAAAGACTTGAAGAACTTAAAGAAGTTAAAGAAGTTGATGAAGCGGTAGAAATAAATGAAGAAAAACAAGAAATATTAGATGATATTGAAAACTATGAAGCCTTAAAGAAATATTCAAGTGAAGAAGAAATAAAAGAAATAGATGAAGATATTTCTAATTTAAGGTTAGCATATGAATACGCCTAGATGAAAAATATAAGTCAAGCAGAAGTAGATGGGATGAGAAGGTTTATAGCCTCTGAAAGAACATCTGAGGATTTAAAAAAGTCGTTTAAGGCAGTTTTAGATAAATATAAAATTTCTATTAATGTACCATTTATAGAAGATAAAAATTCTGAGAAAGAAAATATAATGTTAGACATAGAAGCGTTAAAGAGTTTAATTGCCTATTCTAGCGAAGAAGAAAAAGTAATGATAAATAGCGATATAAAAGACTTACAAGTATTATTAAAATATACTTAATTTATATCAAAATATAAAATAATTATTTATA
>TARA_R110000851_G_scaffold108281_1_pt1 | contig 15032 bp, 19 predicted proteins | sample TARA_R110000851 | Tara Oceans TARA_R110000851 (sample SAMEA4397627) | marine metagenome | biome: Polar Biome; feature: [DCM] deep chlorophyll maximum layer (ENVO:01000326); material: water (ENVO:00002006), including particulate matter (ENVO:01000060) such as... | depth 17 m | reverse complement strand
AGGTTTCATATCACAAGTCCAACCTGCATAATGAATTAACATGACGGCTGTTGTTTTATGTGTGATATATTTTTTTATATCTTCTACCGTTACGTTAAGTGATCGTTCATCGACATCACAAAATACAGGAGTTCCTCCGTTACCTATTACTGCATTAGAAGCTCCTACGAATCCAATTGTAGGAATCACGACTTCAAATGGTACGTGCCATTTGTATTTATTCTTGCAGAACTCTATGATTTGAAACATACCTTCTGTACAACTATTAGTCATCATTACTTGATCTCTATCTACTCCAATAAACTCTGAGAAGTTCTTTTGAAACTCTTCTGTCTTTGGTCCTGTTCCAATCCAATTAGATGCAAAAACTTCCTTGACAGCGTTTAACTCTTTCCATCCGAGCATAGGTTGAAATATATTAATCACGATAGGTCTCTTATAAGATCTTCAGTGCTTAGAGTTTCGTATGAGTAAGGTATCATTTGTCCTCCAAATGTAAAAACCTCTTGATTCCAGAAATTTATTGGTGCTGAATGTAGCCCAAAAACCTCCGAGTGGGCAACAATTTTTACATCTTTTCCTAAAAAAGGTGGAATGTACAAATGACTTCTAAAGTCTCCCTCAGTAAAAAATACACAGTCGCTAGCATTGTTAATTAAACAGCTCTGCTCTTCAAATCCATCACATGTAATGGAGTGGAAATTAGATGAATTATCTGTAGACTTACTATCACCTGCTCTACCGGTATCAAAGTTTAAGTATACGACGCGATGATATTTTGATAACTCATTCATCACTCGTTCGTGATCAATTAGTTCCTTAGATTTAGTAGTCATGAAAGAGTCTCTTTTAGCTGACTGACATAGTATATAGTCATCGTTTACATCCAAGTTGTATTTTGATTGAATGTACATTTTCCAATCATGCTCATTGTGTGGCTCTATCTTAGTAAAGATATTATTTCTAACATCCAGATACGACCATGGAGTTCTTCGTTTGCTGTATATGCCTCCCTGTTGAGGACCCATCTTTCCAAATGTACAATCTTCTAAATATTGAGGATCTGAGCTCCATATCCACTGTGGAGAATTTAGCGTAAGAGTCTTATCCACTAACTCTTTAACTTCAGCCTTAATATCATCTACACATTTTCTGTTTAGTTCAGAACATCCCTCTTGATCATAACCCAGAGCTAGTTCTAGAACAGCTATATAAATTCCAGCCGTACTCTTCTTGTATGATTCCAGTTGTGATATATCTATGTAACCGTCTGCAAACTCATAGACGGAATGTAAACCCTTACGTCCGCATATTATTACTCTGTCCTGTGGTAACTTATATAATGTTGCCCATTTACGAACAACACCCTGCCAATTGAACATTTCATAACCAAACTCACCTAAGAAGGTGAATATATAATCTTTACCGCTCTTTCCAGTAACTGTAGATGCCTTTTTCAATTTCGTAACTTTCCCAGAACTTTCGTTCTTTAATTGGTTGTTTTTTTGCCCATTCCCACATTTTTGTTAATCCGTCTTGTAGAGAATATACATCTTTATACCCCAACAATTCAACAGATTTTTCCCAAGTAGGATGAGCATCCTTTACTTCATGCCGCTTCTCTTTGTAAATTTTATCACCTTCTCCAATAACTATTCTGAGTATTTCATTGGCTTCGTTGATAGTGTAGTGCTTCATACCTCCTAGATTAATTATCTCTTTAGAGCAGTTATCCTGAACCCCAGCTTTGTATAATGGTTCTAATGTGTCATCTATGTAACTAAAAGCTCTTTGTTGCTCTCCATCACCAAAAATAGTCATAGGCTGATCCATCATATGTTGATACATCCATATACCTAATACATTTCTATATTTGTCCCATATGTTTTGTTTTTTTCCGTATACATTATGTGGTCTAATGATACACCAATCTAATCCATGCTGCTCACCAGCTATCTTGATATCCATCTCACATGCATACTTTGCTACACCATATGGATCAATTGGATTTGGTAAATCGTCTTCAGAGAATGGTGGCGTACCGTGACCATAAACAGCCATAGTAGACGTGAAAACTAAACGCTTCACGTTGTGATTGATACAATTATTTATAATTTTAGAAGTTGAAATTAAATTATTCTTGTAGTTGAAACTTCTCATGAATGGACTAAGTCCTTCTGCTGCATAAGCTGCCATGTGATATACTAAATCTGGCTTATGTTTAGAAAAAACAGCTTCTAATTTATTATCTTCTACCAAATCAAACTGTTCAAAGTGAACTTTACCATTAACGTTTTCTAAATAACCTCCACTCAGATCATCTATACCAATTACTGTGTGCTCGTCGCCATGTTTGTCTATTATCCAATCTGCAAAGTTGCTTCCTATCAATCCAGCAACTCCTGTTATTAATATCTTCACTAATTGTTCTCCCTAATTGTTTGAAAAGTATTCTGTACTGCTTCAAATGAATATACTTCATGAGCTTTTTTAAAAGATTCCTCTATAATGGGAATTCTATATTTTATATCTAGCATTTTAACAAACTGTTCTTCTAGTATATCTAGATCGTTAGTTGCTGTGTCGGGGTGTAGTATGTAGTGAGAATCGTTTACTCCTCCTAAGTTTGGTATACCCAATATAGCACTTTGTATCCCTTGCTGACCTTGTTGTGGTTCTGGGTCACAGTTTACACAAAAAGTAGATCTACTAAATGCTTTCATGAAATCTAACCATTGAGTTGGAGAGTATTCAGTAGCCTTACGTACCACTGGTATATTATACTTTTTACCCAAGTAGTCTGCAAACTGCTCAGTGTTGCCTCTACGTGGTGGATGGGGAGGTATATAACTAAATATTTGTTCTGTTCTTTGTTGTTTATAAAATTGGTTGTATAGATAGTCTATATCATAAGGCTGTGGTAAGAAGTGTAATTCCTTATTAACGTGCTCTCTCAGCTTAGGAAATAGTTGGTGTATTGAATCTTTGTATGGAATAACCACCCCATCTGCTTTGTTGAATAAGTTTATTCTATTCTCATATCCATCATAAAAATATAATTCTTTTATCGTTGCATAAATTTTAGCATTAGGATACTTCTTACGTACATCTTCTATACTATATCGATCAGTATTCTTTTCTATAACCAAAAATATTACATCTAGATCAATTGTTGGTAACACATCCCACTCTGGCCAGTTGATTAAATATCCATTAAAACAAAAAGGATATGCAAACGGTCCCATGGTACACTCATTACTAATACTATGGTGCCATTCATATGGGGTTTCATCAGACATCTTGTAAGCTTTGCCGTCAATTACTTGGAATGAATTTTGTATGCATTTGTCTACTATGAAAGCAAAATTCATTCTGTTGCTACTCCCTCTAGACTTGACAGTATACCATGAAAGTACGTGACGAATCTCTGTGGAGTAAATAATTTGGAATATGTTTCTCTCATATTCTCTATATAAAGTTTTTGTTGGTTTGGATAGTCATCTAAAACTGTGGATATTTTTTCATTGAGATCAGACCAGTCGTATTTAACATCCAGGTATGTCTTACCTGGTATGTATGGGTTTGGTTCAGTTATCATCCAATCCAAATTAGGTTTGACTAATATAGATCCCATCATACTTGCTTCTAAATCTCTTGGAGCCATAGCACCATATCCCAACGGGGCCATGATGAATCTAGATTTATACATATTGTTGTAGTATTGCTCAATAGGAATTCTAACCCCATCTTCCAACTTAGCCAACTTGAATTTTGGATCTAAAGTCTCCATCAATTCTTTTCTGTGTGGGTCGTAATAATTTGTTTGACATAAATCGTGCTCATATACAGGTTGTTTGGTTGGATATCCAAACATGCAAGATACATCAAACTCTTTATCCGGACTATAGGCATACCAATTAGTCTGTACGGTACTTAACCAATTACATCCTGCTAATCTTATACGCGGCATTAACTCATCTATATCGGGAACGTTGTAGTCACCCTTGCCCCAATAATATCTGCCATTTGCAGTTTTCTCTTTGTATAATTGAGGATCTTTCAGCATGCTATTTTTCAACATACAGATGGCTTTAGACTCTCTTAATAACTCTGCAGTTCCTATTAGGCTCGTTGAATCTTGTCCATCAACTATAAAATAGTCTCCTGTTATTTTAGATAAAAACTCTAAACCTTTTTCGACTGACTCATCCAAAGATACTTTTTTGTTTATAACACTTGCTTGTCCCACAAAAGCATAATCATACGAATCTGCTTCTCCCACAAACTCTATACCAGCCTCCTTGAACCAATCAAATGCTGCTAGATAAGGTCTGAAAGTGGTTTCATTACGATGTATGTGATAATCTAATAATTTGATCCGGATCATTGGTTTGTTAATACCTCGTGGTAAAATAAATTTTGATTTGTCTGTCTTTGTAGACTTTTATGATGATACAAACTCCACTCCTCCTCTTCTGGAAGAAAACTATAATCTGTGTATCCCACCATTCTCTCATGTACTGGTTTTACCCAATAAATATTAGAACGATTCTTATGTATTCGTGGTTGCCAATCTGGATAGTTTATCCATCCCCTATCGTTCAGAGCCCAGCCCCATTGCATAGCTATTTGGCTCGTCATGTCAGTAACAGTATTCACTCGAGGTACCCAGATTAGATCAACGTTAGTATTACTATCGAGAATAGCCTTAATATTTGTTATCAGATTAGCATGAGGCATCTCATCAGCGTCTAGATTAAAGATATAATCTCCCTGACACATCTTACGAAGATGGTTCTTTTGACCTGCAAAGTCTTTTGCTAAACGTCGTTGTTCATATCTAAAATCATGTATACTACTATACGTCTCAATAATTTCTACAGTATCTTCGGTTGAGTGGTCATCTACAATAACTATTTCATCCTCTACATCCTTACACTTAACTATCATCTCTAGAAGAGCCTCGAGACTATCTGTTTCGTTGTGAGTTAATATGCTATAACTAATTGATGTCATTACCCAGCCCTTTGTAACTTAAATTGTATACCCTTCACGCCAGTAATGTTCTTAATTTCATATTTTCTATAAGCATTCTTTTTGCTTAAGATGGGTTTAGCTATACTCCCATACACCTCTTGCATGATAGGTCTCAATACAGTCATAGCAGCAGATCCCACACCTCTAGGAATTGCCATTCTGGTAATAGACATCTCGGGAGATACATATCTACCTCGCTCGTCTCTTTCATCTTGGAATAGTTCTCTGGATTGTCCTCTAATGCTGCGACTGAGTATTTCGAATAGCTTATCCAGTTCATAATTGGACAGATAGTTTAAATTAATCCCATGGAGCAATATTTTATCAGTATTGACGTTTCTATCAGTTAAACCGTTGGCCATTACCATCACAAGAGGTCTTTTGTCTCTTATATTAGGACCAGAGTATCTAAACTCAATGATCTGTCCAGCACGAATCTTAGCCTCTGTGAGAGGTATTAGTTTGAGTATCTTATCCCTGTGACTGTACTTGCTTTGCATTGTCTAAGATCTGTCTGGCTTGGTTAAGAAATTCTATACATTCATAAAATTTACTAAAAACTGTTTGATTGTCTGTATCGTATCTCTTAGTGTGAAATCCACCCTCTCCATCTGGATATTTTGATTGCTCTTTTTCAGGAATGCTCACCATTACAGCAAAAGCCCATTTAGGTTTGTCGTTCTCTTCAACTAGGTATATCATACCCTCGGGTAATGTCATTACGCCAGGTATCCATGTTCTGTTCTGAATCACCTTCTTATACTTTTTAGCTATTGTTCCGGCCCTTTCCAATACATCAGTCTGTGCTCCTTCAAGTAAAGAGTCCGATGATGCATATCCACAATACAAACATTGAAGCATTTTTTCTTTATCTTTCTCAATAATGTGGAGAGCTTTCTCCCCACACATTGAACAATATGTAACTAATTTCATTATATCTTCTTTAGTTTGGGTAAATTGAGACTCACTGGTTTAGGAACATCCTTAGCAACACTGCTGACTATCTCGTTGAATAATACCATCATATCAGATTGTTTGTATTTAGATCTATTCTCCTTGCCAAGTGTTTTTGCTTTATCCTTGAGTTCGTTAATATTTTCATAAGCGTATTTTAATGCCGTATACGCTTCGTGTTCATCAACTGTAAACCAAGAGGATTCTCTTATCAAGATCTCATCCCATACTGCCGAATTTGGTATCTTATCTAGTTTACCACTAACTAATATACTGCGATCCTTAGATAGAAAATCTACAGGTCCGGACCAATTAGAACATATCACTGGTAAATCTACCATAGTAGCTTCAAGTAATGGTCTTCCAAATCCCTCACCGTGAGTAAAACTAACTAATGATTTAATCTTTGGATGATTATATAAATAACTCATCTCCATCTCTGAGAGATCACCATGTAATAAGTATACAGGTGGAAGTTTCCATTCTTCTGGGAACCCTCTCTGCACACTCTTAATCTTACCTAATATCTCTACCTTGTCTAATAAACTAAACGTAGCTCCACTAGTCTTTAGTATTAACGCTGGTTGTTTAGATTTATTTGCAAATGTTTCTGAAAATACCTTAATGGTTCGATAGATGTCTTTACGGTCTTCACCAAAACCACCCTTCACCCATTGACCCACAAACAAGAATGCAAATTTTTCTTCTACCATGTCGTTTATATAATCAAAGAAACCTTTTTCTATTTCTGTTGGCTTAATAACATTAAAAATATCGTCTTCTGCACCTTCAAAAAGTACTTTTACTGGTTTGGTTACTTTCTTTTCTCCAACTTTCTGTGTAGTCCCATCTGGCATGTTATTTACTTGATCGTATATAGTATTCACTATAGAAGCTTTGCTGTGCTCCGAAGGTACTATTATCATATCCATTTTATTACATCCATCAACCCATGGCTGAGAAATTGCAGTCGTCTCTATACCAGCAGTCACTCCTATATTAATCTTACCAACTTGTTGAAATTCGTTTGGAATTCTAACATCAAAGTAAATATCAGGTTGTTGTTTGATTGGTCCTTTGAGAAAGCAATCTAAAACTTGCTTATGTCTAGGATTGTTATGCTGTAAAAAGTTTCTTGGTGTCTCACCCCATCTCACATCTGCTAATACGATATCATATTTTTTTGAATCGTTCAGAGCGTAAAATAATGATCTTGCATGATCACCATATCCCGATCGGGTATTGAATGGACCTTGCATTAATACTAACTGTTTAGACATTATACTGCCTCCAATGTATATTTAGGTTTAGGTTCCCATTTATCTAATGCACTTGACATAGAATCTATAAACCCTTGACCCATTTGGGCAGCATCCATAGCTATATCTTTATCTTTCACAAAGTCTTTACCTAGGTTACCACATCTTTCTCTTTCTTCTGCACCCATGTTGTACCATTCTAATAATGCATCACCTGCATCTTCATACGTGCATCTATCATCAAAAATATATGGAGTAGGAGGCGAACCCATTAAAGATATTGTCTTTGGAAATACTGGCTTTGCCCATTCACCACACTTAGTGTATTCACCTCTGTGATTGCTGCCCAGCTCGATATAATCTTCAGCTGAGAGATATGTTCCATCGTCTTTTTGAAATCCACATTGATCTTGAAGACCGCCAGTTACATTTACGACTATTGGTGTTCCAACAGTAAGAGCCTCACAGCTACCCAATCCAAAACCTTCATTAGAGGCTAGATTAATGTAAACGTCACACTCATTAAATAGGAAGTTCATCTTTTGATCGTCAAAAGGTCCACCTCTATCATATGTAAATATTGCTCTGTAGTTTGGCATCATAGCTTTGCAGACTGCTCTTAGATCGGTACCATTGTCATCACTTACTTGAGTGTGAAATACAATAGCACATTTATCTCTATCCTCTTTAGGTAATTTGTCTACCATATGCTTGAAAGCCATTACAACATCACCTGGTTGTTTTCTTCTAATATTACGGTTACTATAGAGTACTTTGAATTCGTACTTATCCAACTCATATTGTTTGCAAAAATTAACATATTCAGTAGTAGATTTATTTACTGGAAAGAACCTCTTGCTATTAATTCCATGAGGAACATACTTTAGTTGCCAATCTTTGTAATCAGGAAGTATTCTTTTATTTATACCATAAGTCTGTTTAGAAATAGATATCAAAAGATCACAGCTGCGATAGAAGTTTTCATTCCACATTGGATCTGGAAGATCGTCCCAAATATTATTATAGAAGATAGGAATTTGAGTTCTTATTTCATGTTCCATTTGATACAGCCATATCCAAAATCTTGGATCTGTATAGTGCAATATTGCATCTGGTTTCTCTGTTGATATAACTTCTCTTAATACATCAGGATTACCATATCCACTCACGGGATAAATCTTTACAGATGCATCTTTCACTCCAGACTCGGCTATTGCTATCTGCGACATGTCAGTCACTTTTCCTTCTTCAGGATGTTTGATAGCTCCCCCAATCTGTACCCAATCGTATTCATGTAATGTATTCATTACAATATCTTTGGATACGGTTGCGACTCCACTATGCATACGCATATCATCGCTCAGTAGTAGTATTTTCTTCTTTGCCATGTTTAAAAATTGCTTCCACTGACTGTTAAGTTGTCAGTTGTTTCTAGTTTGTTTTGAAAATCCGGATCATTTAAATATAGATACATTGATCTGTTAGCTAATCTCTGTAGCGTCATGTTCGAATTCACAGTAGCTACTTTGAAATGATTGTACAGTGTTTCTAATATTTTCACCGATGTTAATTTTATAGGTTTCCCATTCATTGTATTCTCCATACGTGTATAGATATATATCTATGTAGATATAAAAACAGTTGATTTATGTGAGGATAATGAAATCTTTTCCCATCTTTTTTATGTACTTTATTGTTGAAGTTGTACCTGGCGAATCCGTTAAGTTTCCCTTTGTAACAAAGGCTACTAACTTATCACATGCTTTTGCTATTTGTTTATTACGTACAAAATAATAACTCATTTTAAAAGTCTTACCATAAACTTCTTCTGGTAATACGCAGTGTATATTGTATGGATAGTGAAATGGAGGATATTCTCTATATTCCACATCAAGCTCAAGTGAATACTTTTTAGCTAGATAATCAGCTCCATCCTTCTGTCCTCCACTCAATACAACAAGCTCGCTTCCAAACCGTTGTCTTAATTGGAATATAAAATCTTTAACCTTACGTTTATCTTGATAAGTACGAGAGCCCACTATACCTACTATCACTACACACCCTCGATACAATGCTCAGTTTTTCTAAATTCACACCACTTGCATGCTTTCTTGCTTGGCGTTGCTGGTTGTTCCGTGATGAATTGTCCATCATCAGTAAAACTCTTTGCTATAAATTCAGCTAACCCATTACTTGCTCTGTTCATACTAACTGAACCATTAGCCGGAGCAAACTTCTGAACTCTCTTCTGTGGAAAGTCTGCTTTCTCGTACAATCGTCTCTTAACAATAAAGTATTCGACATCGATTTGCTCTACTGATACTTTCCATTGCTCTGCAAGAAATCTTTTGTACAAGAGTAGTTGTGAAGTTTTAGTCTTATCAGCTTTCATCCATTTGTTCCAACCCATAGTAGATGTTTTAATGTCTATAATCTTATAAGTGTTTGTTGGTTCGTGATACATTACGACATCCAGAAAGCCTATAAAACGCACACTTTCTGATAATTTAATATTGATAGGTACCTCAATACCTTTGAGTTGCCATCCTTTCTTGGAGAAATAATCACCTCTTCTCTTTACAAAAAAATTTAATATATCTATACCATCTTGGAAGAATTCTTGTAATTCTTCTTTTGTACACGGTACGCGTTCATGCTTTTCTTTAGATGACATAAACTCTTTGATCATTTCTTCCTGAAGTCTATTTTCTAATGGTAAAGCATCTGCTGCCTTTGCAGTCTGAGTATACATGGTAGTCAAATATTCTTGTAATACTGTATGCATAGCTGACCCAAAAAGTAAATGTATACTTGGTCTAAACTCTACTAACTTGTCAATGTATTTGAGCTTCCATTGCTTTGGACAATTTTGCCACAATGTTAACTGACTATAACTAATTCTTTTCATTTTATCTTCTTCATTTTATCTTTTGATACCCCATATTGGCTACAAAACAATTTGAATACGTCCTTATCATTAATTAATCTTAACCCATCTATCGCATCTCTTTTACTGAGACGTAGATGTTTACTAGCTAAGTCTACTAACCAATCTGGATATTCATCTTCCTTCTTACCTTTGACGTATCTGTTAAATTTAGCATTTTTTGGTATAACCGAACACCAGAACTTATACACATCTTTTGGTGAAGTCAACGATAAACTATATTTTTGAAAATAATTTACAAGAGGAAGTAATTCTGCATCCATACTGAGAAATCTATTGATCATGTATGGCTGGAAAGCTTTCTTGTCTGAGTCAGTAAAAGAATTCCAGGGCTTTTTGTAATTGTTTATTTGCTTGATCCAATCAAATATATTCATACCGCTGAATTTCTTGTGAACTCCTCATTAACATGTAGACATGATTCGCATGCAAATACAACTATAGGCACTATTGTATCTTTACCATTTGGTGACACTATAGCTGATAGTCTCTTCAATAGGGTAGTTTGTTTGAAAGTGCTATTTTGACATTTCTCACAAGACATATTAGTTGCTTTAGATATATCAACGTTCATTTGTTGTTCTTTATTTTTTGGTGCTCTAGTTGTTCCTAGATCATATGTTTCTGACATTACTTCTCCGTGTTAAGTATGTTTACGATTAGTGCCATGAAGTTAATTTCTTTATCAACAGCATGAGCATCTCTGTACTGAGCTTCACTCAGATGCAAAATTATTTGTGGTTCTGATCCGGATGGTGCGTAATTGTCTAGTTCATCATACAAGAACTTAATTAGTTCGTTGTAGTCTTGTACGTGATTGTCTGCTACCAACTGACGAATGCTTTGTAGCGAGCTCTTCTTTGCTAAGTGCTCAATTAAATGTTGCTTATAACTCTGCTCTATAACCGAGGATGCATCAATCTTTATCTTCCCATCAACGGTCTGTCTCTGAGCTGAATTAATAACTTGTCTGATATCGGGATATCCCATGTTAACTAGCACAGCTACATCATCTATCTTAGATTCTATATTTTCTGTCTGTAAAATATTATACAGATGAGATGCTACCTCTTTCTTTGATGGAGGCTTTACGTTATATGCTTGACATCGAGATTGTATTGGATCAATAATTCTCTCTACATAATTACACGTTAGTATAAATCTAGTGTGTTGACTAAACGTCTCCATAACGTTTCTCAATGCTGCTTGACTGATTGGCGTAAGATAGTCAGCTTCGTCTAGTATTACAATTTTCAATGGATTAAATCCTATTGAAGAAGCAAACGTCTTGATCTTATCTCTAACCGTATCAATGTTTCTCTCGTCACTGGCATTTAGATACAAGTAGTCGCTGGATATGTTCTTAACTATTATTTTAGCTAGTGTTGTTTTACCGGTTCCCGCTTTGCCATACAGTAGTAGATGAGGTATGTCAGAGTTGGTGATATAACCTTCAAATTTGCTCTTCAAGTGTTGATTACCAACGTAATTATCTAGAGTCTCTGGTCTATGCTTTTCAGTCCAAATGTATTGGTCTATCATTAATTATTATCCTGTAGTGCTGTTAAGTAATATTCGCTATGGTAGTCACCACTATCAAATTTTATATGAAGCAAACCTTTGTCCGAGAACTTCAACTCACCCGTTGAGCATTCTCTATTAGCTACGAGTATCTCCTTGAATAGATTAGCATTAAAAGTTAATCTCTCCATGGGAAATTCACTCTTCTTCACGTTCAGAGGTATACTGACTCTATGTGAATTTGTATTGGAGTGACCTATAACAATTTTAGTAGCACCATTTTCAATTAAACTAAAAGTATCTATATCTGATAGAGCTGTTTTACCTTTAATGAACGTATTGCTAAAGGTACTATCCACATCAATGCTTAAATCAAAATCTGGTAATTTCTTTAGAGATGGTGGATCTTCAAACACACTCAAATCCGCTAATGCAAAATTAACTTCAGTGCCGTTGCTTTTTAGTTTTAGTGATATAGCAGCTTGCTCTATCTCTACCAACGATACATCAAGATTTCCATCTAATACACTTAGCATTCTTGATAGTTGACCTGTTGAGTATACACCCAATATGCGATCATCAAAATCAACATTATCTACTCTCACCTTACCAATCAATGACTTGTCTGGAGTCATCATAGCCGTAAATAAATTGTTGTTCCGAAATATCCACTTTACTGAATCTATTGATCCTCCCAGAGAGTATTTTATTATAAATCTCTCCAGCTTAGTTTTATTCATTATCATTTAAATACTCCGGCAAATTGCCCTCTTTGGTATTATATCCACCTGAGTATGAACCCCAGCTTTTACTATCACCTATGATAAACTGAGCCACTCTAGACATTTTCTCTAACTCCATATTTCCTCCCATATTATACATCATACCATTAATATGACCTTCATAACCTGAATCATAAAGACCACTCAAAATATATACACCATTGCGATTAAGCGATGATCTCGTCACTAGCCAACCAACAGTCTGTGGTTGCATCTCTACATATGCTGGTGACATAAAGTCATATATACCTTTTTCTAAATTCCATATCTCTTTACCATCCTTTTGTTCCGTCGACACCAACTCCCGCTTTCTGTGAGTCTTGTCTTCTTGGTGTAGTGTGAACTTTGTGGTAGTATCGACTTTCCATATTTTTTCTATTCGTAAATCAACTGCATTTGGTTCAACGTGATTCACAAGAACACCCTTCAACCATCCCTTCTTGATAGGATCCATTGGATTATTAAACATTTATAACTCCTATGTTACTGTAAGTGTGTGCCATTATCGGCAAACTTACTCGTTACTGCTATTGCATTCCAAGGATGCAAACTTTCTTCATGTGATACAGACACACTAAAGTCTGATATCAACTTTTTATCATACCAACCGTCTAGTGCTTGATGTAATATTCTAGCCACATCTTCGCTAAATAATAGATTTGATCCATTCAACTCTGCAAATGCTTGTTCATCTTTTCTTTTAACTACTATCTGAACTTCTGTAGGTATGTGTTCTCTGCATAATTCCACCAAGTCTTCTATCCAGACTATCTTATCATCGCTTGGATCAAAACCTACTGTAATTGTAGCTATAGATCGTTGGCTATGAGCGTTTGCAGCAGCATCTCTTCTAGTTCTAGCATCATATGCTAATTCAAAACTACACGGACAGGTTGACGAGTAGACGTATTCAATCGTTAAATAAAAGGAATATGGACTAGTACCATCCGTAGTCTTTTTATACTTACAATCTAATATTGTATTGTATGCTATATGACCTTCTAGATTTGATCTCAAAGACTTTTGAGTCCATGGATATTTAAATCGTAATTTACAATAAGCTGTTTTTGATCCCTGCTTCTCTGCTAATTCAGTTAGAGCTTCTTTGATGCCATTAATGGATAACTTATCTTTTATCTTTTCATGCATAAGTAAATACAATCTGGAGAGATTTAACCCTTTAGCATTCACGTCATCTAATGAGCAATATAAACTTGCCTCTGCTTGAAGAACTTGGCTCTCACCATCTCTTCTTAGTAATATAACTGGTAGATCCACAGGACCTATTCCAACCTTCTTGAGTGGTATTCTAGCACCTGGGATGACTGGATCTATCTGTGGATCCGGTAGATCATTTCCTGGTACATGTTTTTCATCATACTTAAAAACTAAATCAGGCATCTTTCCTGAATAATCAATTGACATTAATTGCCCTCCATGCTAAAAAGTTATTATCTACAGCTTTCAATTCTTCTTCAGAAAGCTGTTTATTAAAATCTAATTTATCTAAAACTATATGCTCCACCTTACCGTCTTGTATTTTGTTTCCTGTATAACCATATACAAATGGCATTGAAGTGTCATTGGAACGTATCCAATCATACCCCATACTATAGTAGTAAGTCAACTCATTTATTCCCACATTATCAGAACCAAGTAAGTGAGTTTCCTTGCCAAATTTATTTGGTGTCATGTCGTGCTCAATTAAAAAGTCTATACATTTAATTCTGCCATTAGTACAGTTTCCACTCTCTGTGTGATTGCCTTGAAAACTCTCAGGTACGGATAGTTTTGATAGTCCTATAACGTCAATATTATCCATTCTAACTAACTCTTCATAACAATCCAACCACTCTGCTTCGGTCCTGCCCTGTGGAATTGCCATGAACTTTGTAGTCTCAAATAAACTATGATCCTTCCTATTTACAAACCTACAGAAGTCTTTGACTGAGTCTACTGTATCAGGACCGTTGAATAATATATCTATTGCACATATTTCATTTGGTAGCGACATCTGAGCTGCTTTCAATACCATATCCTGAGGTACTCCTCTTCCCTCTTGCTCAAACTCAAACGCTGAGTTGTCCATAATAGTGTAGTTAAGATGTTCGGAATAGTATCTACGATACTTTTCATCCGATAGAATCTTATGAGCTAAACTTAGTTGTCTTTGTCCCAACACAGCATGTGTTTCTAAATGTGGTGTGCTAGTGATGTAGCATATATCAATTTTCAATGATACCTCCTTGTATGTTATCTTCAAATACTGAAACCGTCCAGTTCCTATCACCATATAGTGATATAAGTTCGTTAAGTATGTTTTCAGCTATCATTTCGCAGCTAGAGCTGCCAAATTTTTTCATATATTTTCCTGGATATTTCTTATCTATTATCTTCATCAGCTCTATCCGCAGCATAATAAATTCTATCTCTCTGTCATGATGTTCCACATCACACTCAACATAAAAATTAAAGTCATGATGATGCTCGTGCTTAAGAAAACCTACTTCCGGAAAGTGCTTATCTGCATCA
>TARA_R110000851_G_scaffold57019_1_pt1 | contig 15059 bp, 16 predicted proteins | sample TARA_R110000851 | Tara Oceans TARA_R110000851 (sample SAMEA4397627) | marine metagenome | biome: Polar Biome; feature: [DCM] deep chlorophyll maximum layer (ENVO:01000326); material: water (ENVO:00002006), including particulate matter (ENVO:01000060) such as... | depth 17 m | reverse complement strand
GCCAGTAGCAGAACTAAATGATCCTGCAACCAAAGCTGTAGTTTGTATCGTTCCATCCCCAAACTCAAAGTGCTGTCCACTAATGGCTCCTGTTTTATCAACACTAGCTACAGCAAGTACCCCTGTTTGCCATTCTGTAAGATTTACAGAATGACTCGCAGCTCCTTGAACTATTAAGCCAATGTCAGAGTGTACCTTAGGCAACACTTCAAGGGTAGCATCTGGGTTGAGATTTCCCGTTCCAACATTCCCTATGGCAAGCTTCTTGCTGTCTGTGTCTCCAACTACGGTACTTTCAATGTTGAGCTTATTGCTATTGTCTCCTAGTATGCTATTGCCAGCGGCATATGTTTGGATCTCTATATTATAGTCACCGCTAACGTCTCTTCCAGCACCGTAGCCTATATATTGATTGTAAGATCCAGTCGCATCATACCCAGCCCGATAACCCATAATGTTTGAATATTTTGGCCCTTGTTTATATGAACTCGCGGGCTGTTTTGCAGCCTGAAAACCCATAATATTTGAAAACGAGGTTCCGCTTGTCCATGCTCCGGCATCATAGCCTATAAAAGTACTGTAGTCTGCATTCGTGGCTACATGACCAGCTTGAGTACCTATGAAGATAGCGTCATCATTATCGCTTCCTCCACCTCCGGCAGCATTGCGACCAATGAATATGGTATCTGAATTGTTGTCGTTTCCACCACCCGCGTTCCAACCAATCTCAATAGTGTTAGCATTTCCTGTATTTACTGAGTAGTAATTAACATCTCCAATTTGTATGTTGTCATCAGTAAAGGTAATCTGATCAAAATGTCCTGTGCCTGTAGTGTTAAACTCATTCCCTATAAGGGTTAGTCCTGTGCCAGCGACATAAGTGTTGATTTTCCCGGATACGTTATACAGGCCTGTGAATAGCGCATTCCCCGTACTTACGAGATTGACTGCCGTAGCAACACCAGTAGTCATCACAGTTTTCAGGTTGCTGTCTACTACGCCTAGCGTAATACCACTTGTAGCAGGCATACTTTCACCGCTCTGCATAACGGCGTTTAGGTTGGTGTCGATAGTCGGAAGACCTGAAGCTTCAATAGTCCTAATTCGTGGGTCGAGGTTGACACCGGTTGCGATTAGGTTAGCTTCCGTTGCAACTCCGGTAGTCATCACAGTTTTTAAGTTGGTGTCTACGGTTAAAAGTGTCAGTCCGCTTGCTGAACTAAAAGAAGAGGCCGCCGTAGTTTGTATACTTCCATCATTAAAGGAAACTCCGCTAACCCCTAACCTAACTCCCGTTATGGAGGCTATATTTCCAGTAGTAAAAACAGATCCAGAAGCCGGGTATGTAACAAATGTGATTGCAGAGCCCGAAAGATTGATAGGGATTCCTACGCCGCTAGCACTGTCGATAACAGTGTCTCTTGTAAGAACGTTTGAGTTGTACGTTCCTATACCAACTTCCCAGTTAGTTGATTCCTCTATTGCATAGAAAGTTTTAGTTCCGTTGCCCAGAACAGAGAAGTCTTGATACCCACCGAAAGAACTACTAAGGGTTATATTGCCAATACCCTGAGTCGTTGTACCTTGCTTTACTCTATCTTTTACTAAAAACATGGCTTAATAAGCTCCTCTTCCTATTTAAAAAAGATGTCAAGGTCGCCACTAGCAAACGAGAAAGTGTCTCCATTTGTAACATTTTTAGCACTAGACAATTGACCATACAGGAGAATATTGGCTCCTGACCCGTCTCCATCTGCTACGAAAACGCCAGAGACATTTCCCCAATTATTTGTAGCTACAGGGAAAGTCAATACTTGGAAGTTGTTTGTTTGTCCAGAACTTGCTGGCGATGCCCAATAGGCTGTTCCCGGACCTCCAGAAACGCGGGCATACGATCCTCCGCTTAATTCCTGAGTGAATAGACCACTCTCAAGAGAACCCGAACTATAATTGCCAACTAAACCTATATAGATTCCTGTTGGACGACTAAATGTTATTTCTTTAAAGATATGACCTATAAGACCAGACTCTAAATAATGCGACATTGCAGACATAGTAAGTTCCCTTTGTTATGGATAAAAAAAAGCCGCCCTTAGCCCCGATTGGACACTAAAGGCGACCTGTGTTCAATATATAAAAAGTCTTATTAGAACGAGCCTAATAGTACTCTTCGGTTATCAAGAACTGCAAAGCCGTGCTCTGCCCATCCGTAGAGACCAGCTCTTCGTTGGCGATGAAGTGTATCGTCTTCGAAAATCTGAACTTCTTGTCGAATTGGCATTACGAAACTATCTGTGTTGCGTAGATCTAGACCAACGATAATTTCAGTATCGCCAGCAGGTAGAGTTCCGCTCAGATCGCTCTCATAGAAGCCTTCGTATTCTTGACCCTCACCAAGTTCATCCACATCATGGAGGTTTACTTGGAAGATTCGCAAGAGAAGACCACCATCTTGAGTGATAAGCTCTCGTCGAGTGACAGGATCTACTTCGTCCACACCCCAGTTACGGATATCTTCGATACCTTCTGGACTTAGGAATAGATCTGTAAGTTGACCTCTATTGATTGAAGTACTATTACCACCGCCATTACGACGCATGACAGTCTTCATCAATGATACAAGTCTCTTGGAAAAAGTTCCAGTAGATGCATCATTGTCATATACTAAGATATTACGATCAACACCAGCACTTAAAATTGTGTGCCATCCGTCGTCATTCATTTTCTTAGTAAACTGAGATTCCATAACACTCATTGCGCGACCTACAACATCCCATCGTGCATCACGAGCATATTTCAACAGGTAGTCAATAGAAGCGCCAACATCATAGGTCGGAACCATGACATAATCACCTTCTACATGACGTTCTGGAATGCGTCCATGGTTTGGAATAGTGTAAGCTACAAAGTCTTTTTCAGTTCCGGGAGCGATGAAATCCAATGGGAATTCCGTGGTAGCTCCGGGTGCGAGTCGGACAGCTTCAAAAATGCCATCCAAAATGTTGCCACTCATTACACCCTTACGTAGGGGTGTTTCTAAAGCTTTTGCAAGCTCGGCTGTAGCGGCAAGAGACTCCTCCCGATTCAAAGAACCAGCCTGACGAAGCAGTTGGTCCATTTCGGGAGTCGGCTCGAAATAATTTTTGTTAGCCATTATTTAATCTCCTAATTTTTCTATTTAAATTACCAAGTTATGTCGATGTCTACTTTTGCGTACCCATCAGCGTCTTTGATGGAAAGTAATCGACCAACAGCGGTACTACCACTATTTATCGACAAGAATCCATTAACGTCAAAGTACAAAGTTGCACCGATATTCGCGGCAACTGGAGTGCCTGAAACATAATTGGTAACAACAGTCCCTCTCTTGAGCAACAATACTTTACTTCCTTTTTGGACTTCGTCCTTGTGGAAATTAATATGTTGACGAGTGAGGTCTAAGTTTACAACATCGTTTAATAATAGACCTGCAGGCTTCTGGCTATTGAGTAAGTCAAACGCTACAGCTCCCGTAGGAGATCCAACCTTTGCATTAGCGTCGTCCATAGCTGCCCCAGAGGCTGCTGTCGCAATTCTGTAGGTCACAATCCCACCCCTATCACCAGTTTCATTCATGAAGAAACTGAGATCAGTGAGGTGTTCAACTCTATCTGGTTTAAGTGCCATTATACTTATTCTCCTTGTTCTGTTTTGAGAACGTTATTGTTTACCCACTCTCGAAGAGATGCGCGGACAGGAGTGATTTTATCTTCTGAATCTTCAGAGGATACACTCATGTCAACAGCTTCTTCAACCGAGGCAGTATTAAGAACTTCTTCGTCTACTACTTCAGCTTCGTCTGCGTCTGCTACTTCTTCGCTAGCTTCTTCAGATTCACTTGCTTCAGCTTCAACATCGTCACTTTTAGCGTAACGTTTCATTTTGGCCTTTTTCTTCTCTTCGTCTTCTTCTTCTTTCTTCTTCTTTAAGAACGGATTTTCTCCCGCAGCTTCCTTAATAGTTTCAGCTACAGCTTCAAATTGTTCATCAGAAAGACTTCCAAAAACTTCAAGTTTAGCAAGTGCTTCTTCTTCGGAAAGGCCAGCCTCTATCAGTTGAGCTTTTCGCTCAGATAAAGACTTTTCACTTTCCATTTTTTCTACTAGACCCTCGGCTACGGTACGAGCTTCCAACTCAGTTGCTAGAGATACCTCTAGTTCCTCAATTTTCGTCTGCGCGCCAGAAAGCTCTTCGCTTGTTTCGGTGAGAGTACTAGAAACTGTTTCAACCTGTTGCTTGTATTCGGCAACTTGGTCTTCCCATTTTCCAATATTAGCTTCTGCAACTTTTGCAGATAGCTCTTTATTCTCAGATTCAACACTAGCTAGTGCTTCTTTGAGCTCTTGGATCTGATCATTCAAAATATCATTTGACATATCAAGATTCTCCTGTGAGTTCGTGTCAGAAAATACAGCATTTCCTACTTTAATAGATACACCATTATCGTAAGAAAACAACTTCTTTGTTCGGGATGCGTTAGTGAAATCAAAGCTTGAGTCTTTATCAAAGATAATACTGTCCGGATTGGCTGGTCTTTCGACGAAACCCTTTCCAGAAAATGTTATATTTTTCAAAAGTCTTCCTACCTTGTGGTCTTCATATCGACCAGTTCCACCATAAGCTCTTAAGTGCTTGCTCAAGAAAGCTGTCTCTTCTGATCTTGCTATGATATGGTTGTTATCATCGGGGGAGACGATAGCATAATCAAAGCCTCTAAAGAGACATTCCATTGAGACAAACATTTGCCCATCTTTAATCTTGTTAATTAAATCTTCTGCTCTGGCTTGATAATCTGGATCTTGCCATTGATTATAAATTACAGAAGACACTAAAAGGTGGTAAGTATCCGGAAGCGAGTCAGGATCGGAATCCTCAGCTAAAAGCTTATACTCACTATCTACCGGCCAAGTACCAATAATCCCACCAACTATTTGTTTTTCATCGTGATCTAAGTTGGCTGGTTTATACGTTGGGGTTTTTCTAGAGGCCCAGACCTCGTTCTTGGCAAAAACATCATCATTCTTATTCCAAGAAGTACTAACTAAGATAGAGAAAGTTCTGTATACGTCTCCATCTTTGTCTCCAGCTGTGGCTCTGATATCTTCTAAAAGATCTTTATTCAGGGGCTTAAAGGATTTGTTATCCTCTGCTAAATCTGCTGGGCATAATTGAGATACGTATGCAAGAGAAGCCTGAGAACTAATTTGTTCTTCAAGTCCATCTTCTCGCTCTGCGTCAAATATAATAATATCATTCATATATAATTTACCTCTTATAAATTGTTACACCAAATAAGTGGCTTAATAAAAGTCTCATGATTTAAAGTCTGTATAGAAAGCTACTCTTAGGTTTCTAATCTCTTCGATACTAAGGCGTCTGCCTATTTGTTCGGAGGCTTCAGTAATCCAAGAATTGAATGAATCGTGGACATGGGACTCACAGTCTCTATTTACGGCTGCAAATATAGTTTCTGTAGACAGACCTTCTCCGGGTTCAAGATTACATAATATTTCAAACTTCATCATCTCTGCTTGACTTGTCTCTTCGCTATTCAAGCTTCTCATATTCTTCTTACCAAAACCTTCTAGTATAGCAGAGTTCAAAACTTCTGAGATTTTCTCTTGTGCTTCTTTACCCCATATCTCTATAGCTGCTTTCTGTTTGGGCTTGAAAGTTTTTCTATCCCTAGGTTTGGTATCTCTTGTGTTCTTAGGCCTTCCGGGTCCATTCGGATTGGTCTTCTTTTCTTTAGAGGGGGGAAAGCCTTGTCCCGTTTTCTCATTAGGCCTTCTCATCTCCAAAGCCGACTCTTCTCCATTCTTCTTATTGTTAAGATTTAAACCAACTTCCGAAGGGGTAGAGATGCCCGTTTGTAAAGCTATCTTTTCAAGAGCAAAGTCTTTATCAACAGAATGGAATGGACTAATCTTTTCTGACATGGCTCCACTCTGTCTTCTTTTTTCCTCGTTAGATAGGCGTTTTCTTTCAACTCCGGGATTGGCCTTAATGTTCCGCTGAACAAACTCATCACTGATTACATTTCTATCTGCTAGATTTATCATAAGCTGAGTCATTGCAGCTGGATCATCTAGATACATAAAGTCAAATTCGATCTGAGCTGGGAAACGAAAACCCATTGCTTCTTGTACTATCTTTACTTGCTCATTCCAGAATTCTAAAATAATATTTCTAACATAATTAAGTCTCTCTGTTAAAGTTTTCAAAGAGATAAAATTATTAGTCGTTCCAGCGGCACCGAAAGTTCCGGTAAGGGTTGGAGGTATTCCAAGACAAGCGTAAATAGCCATAAGGGTTGGTCTGTACTTTTCTTCACCTAAGAACCTTTGGACATCTGTTCCTGTTTCGATAAGCTCAATATCAGGACCCCAAACAATATCCATTGTGCCACCACCGACATTAGTTCCAAGTATGTCTCCAAGTGCAGAGGCAGCTGCAGCAGTAGGTGCTAGCTTGTGATCTAAGCTACCAAGCTTCCATACTCTAATCTTTGAAATAGCACCATCAAGAGCCGCTTCATCGGCTAGCTTGAGCTTTTCGTAAAGAAGAAGATCTTTAAAACAGGCATAAGTCATGGGGTCTGCCCATTCTTGCCAGTCATCCTTCTTATAGTGAAGCATAAATGTTTTCTCTGGAGGCAAGATGATACCTTCACTCGTTTGTGCTGCTCTTAGAACATCTTCCGGTATTTGACTAAGGACTATTGCATCCGCAGGCTTATGGCTAGCTTGTAGTCTTTTGATCTCCCGCTTAAGATGACTAGGCAATTGCATCCTGTAGAGCTTATTACCTATTAGATTAGATATTGCCCCACCTACCGGATCAACTAAGATAGGATCAAGGAAAACATATTGCCAAGGAAGTTCTCCCTTTTGAAACATCTTATCATCTATTACAGCCTGCATATCCGGAGAGGCTATAGACTTCTGCATTTTAAGTCTTTTTTGTTTGTTGAGCTTCGCAGTCTTCATTCGAATAGGAACGTTCGCTTCACGAAACAATAGGTTACAAATTCTCTCAGAGACGAACCTACCCCTAACACGACTAAACCAGTCATTAAAGAACTTTTCAACTCTTGGATTGGGATGCACTAGCCGAATACCCTGACACGCAAAGTCTCCCATTAAGTCGATAGCATTACGTATAAGACCTATTCTACGATAAGAACTACGAGCAAAAGAAATGATATCTTTGCTTTTTGTGGGAACGGCTTGACCGGGACGAAACCAATCAAAGTCTGCTTGGCCTAGTCCGGGACGACCACTAAGATTGGAAGTAAGATCAGAAAAGTCTCTACCTCTAGAGCCTACGCTTGCATATCCAAACTCAGAAACAGCTTCTCCATATTTTTCAATAGCGGAAGCTCTTGCCTTTGGATCGTCAGAATCCCAACTAACATAAGCTGAGGAATCTGGAACATTTACATCTTCACTTCTAGGGTATTTTCTTTTTGACATTTTTTCTCCAATGTGTATTGAGATCTAAACAATACCTATTGACTATTACACCATTCGTTATTGATTCTTAGTTATCTTAAAGCAGATGGCTTGGTTCAGATTTTTAGCCCAGTCTGGACCCACATACATATTCTGACCCGACTTTCTATCTGCAGGTCCTGCTACGCGCCCTATACTTTCATAAACTGGAGGAGGAATGATGAATCTCTCTGATCGAGCGATCATATTAGCAATAACAAGAGCGCTATAGCGATCCTTTCTCATCCTACCCTTTTTCCCTGTCTCAAGCTTAATCTCTGGAGTATCCCATCTTTCTCGTCCTGATTGCGTTACGCTAATTACTATAGTAGATAATTCGCTTTTCAAATCCTCTATCTCCATAACAGCATCCTCTAATGTATCATAGAGTCGAAGAGTATTACTTTCTCCTGTCTTTTCTTTCATTTCGTCAAAAAAGATCTTATCTTTCTCAGACATAAGGCTCAGGCTGAGGGTGTCAAATCTGGGGAATAATAATACCTTGTCTTCAAAGTCTTTTCTCATACCGTGATTGGCTTGTGCTGTCCAGTCTGCTTTCGCAAAATTAACAAGATCAAGAATGTGATCTCCGGGCAAGTTATCTGTCTCTTTCTCTTTCTCTTCAATGATAGGGTATATAGGTCGTTCTCCATGCTTGAGTTTGTCTAAGTCTCTTAGACCCTCAGCAATTGTAAAGCCTCCACCTTGAGAGTCTATACCGACTCGACCACAAGGAAATATCTTAAGCAAGTCTCTAATTTTTCTAGAACAAAAACTGTAGTAGTCACTACTATCGGTAAGACCCATCTTCTTTCTTCCCGAGAAGTCTTTCTTGTTAGTTGTCCAACTATATACAACTCTCTGATGCTCTGGATGAATTTCTAAAATAACTAAGGCGAAGTTATCTTGTTCAGAGGCAGGGTCTATTCCCATTACATACGGCATCTTTGGATTACCTATTGTTAATGGATCAAATGGCTCTGGACACCAAGGAGCCCAATTCGACTTAGCACAATTCTTGTCATTAGCAACACATGAATGAATAAGGCTTCTCTTAAAAAACCCTTGACTATCGTCTGTAAAGCAAGCACCATACTCCATCTGATAAATACCATTATGCATGGTAGCTCTTGCTCTAGCGACCTGCTGAGCATCCATGAACCCATCGGGGATAAGCTCGTAGGGTATTCTTGTAACAGAGAAATTCTTCCAGTCTAGTTTTTTCATATAATCTGGGATTTCATCTGGGTCTTCGCCCATCTGTTCTGCAACCTTTCTAAAGTCTCCCCTTGTTTGAATCGTTGATTTATATTTCTTCCAATAGCTAGCGTATGGCTCAAAGGCATACCCTGCCGTTCCTGAAATAATAGATTGGTTACCTCTCTTGTCTCCGTATTCTTCCTCCATAGCCTTTCCCCAAGTCCCCTCGTCTTTCATCTTCTTCCTTCTAGCCGCATCCTTAACATTCTGAGTTGGATCGCTAGACACAGCAGCAAAACCAGCAACAACAGTCTCGTAGATATGAGTAGGGATAGAATTGAATTCGTCGGCAACAATTGTATGAGCACGCAAACCACGAATCTTACTACCATCACCCAAAGGGACTGCCATTGCCCAACTATCGTTAATCCTCATAGTGCATCTATCCACATCTCTTCTAGGCCCACTGTTGTCTGAACAAATGCTCTGCAAGATAGGAGCACCTCGCCATATTGTATCCATATATTCAAAGATAACTTTAGACTGACGAAAAGCAGCTCCAACAATAACAATCTTAGTGCCCGGAATTAAAGTACACCTCAATATGCAATAAACGGCCAGCAAGAAGGACTTACCAAAACCACGACTTGCAATATACATTGGAAACGCTCTTCTCCATAGCTCTCTTAGTATACCTGTTTGAACTGGAAGCAACTCAATATTGAAGAGCCTCTTTACTGTCCATTGAAAATAATCTGGATCTTTCATTATAGAAAGAATATAAAGATGCAGGTTCTCTCTCTGGTATGAGGTCATGCCTTCCATTGGGTTCTTGAAATCGCCCAGATCGTTCTCTGTAACCCCTAACCAAGCATTATCATTATCATTTATTATATCTAATATAGAAATCTCAGCGTTATCGTTCATACTGCTCATGTACCCTTCTCATTATTAGGTAGGCTATTTTCTCTGCTCTTTTCTTATCCCCACAAGCTATTGCATGGACTCCTCTTTCTATCTGTATAGTAGAGATTACTCTATCCATATATTTCCCTTTAATTTTTAAAGAGTTCCACATCTTATTGGGAATACCTGAACCGTGAGGATACCGTTCTATATCTGCCCAATGAAACTCAAAAAGAAGGAAGGCATGAGGAAAGGTTTGCATCTTATCTAACTCCCGAAAGAATCTCTTTTCCCCACAATTTCCAGCAAACTCAGAAACACTCTCTTTCCTCTCTATACAAAGGAGATGCTCCTTGCCTTCAATGGTATAGTCCCCTATGTCTACTTTGGTAACGTCAGTACCAATGCAATAGGCATCTTCTTCGAACCACCAGCCATGGCCCTTCTTCTCTCTTGTATCACGTATGACTTTAAATCTACTCATCTTTTTTTTTCAATCTCTGTAAAGCTTTCCACTCTAAAATTTTTAAAAACATTAGCTCATAGATCTCTTCGTTGCCCTGCGTCATCTTATGACACTTCTTGCATAGTGTTATTCCATTGTTTATATCGTATCTCATAGACGGGTGACTGGCCCACTTCTTGATATGATGGACTTCGAGTCTAGTCTTGGAGCTGCATCCGGGGAATTGACACTTGCTACCATCTCTCTTACGAACTGATTTTCTAAAACCTGCGTATGCTGGATCTGAATAATTCCTACCTCTATGGAATAAATCTGACCTTTTGCGCCACCCTCTCCGTTTTCTCTTCGCCATTGATATCACTCTCCACCATTCTATGTACAAGATCTGTAAAACTAACTTCTCGTTGCCAGTTAAGCTCTGATTCTGCCTTGTCTGGTCTTCCTTTTAAATATTCAACTTCTGAAGGACGATAAAACTCTGGGTCAATTACAAAGAAATCTTCGTAGTTGGAAATTCCAATATATTGAAAAGCCTTATCTAAAAATTCACGAACGCTATATGTCTCGCCTGTAGCTATCACATAGTCATCCGGTTCCTCCTGCTGTAACATCAGCCACATTGCATTAACATAGTCAGAGGCGTGTCCCCAGTCTCTATATGCGTCTACGTTACCTAGCCTTAGCTTTGGGAACTTTTCGCTGTTTTTGTGAATACTGTTCTCGCTAAAAGTATAATTGTCTCTGTCCAAACCTATGGAGTCTGTCCAACTTACAAAACTGGCTATCCACTTAGTAATCTTGCGGGTAACAAAGTTTTCTCCTCGCCGTTCGCTCTCATGATTAAACAAAATGCCGCAAGCACCGAAGATTCCGTATCCTTCTCTATAGTTCCTTACCATGTGGTGTGAGGCTAGCTTGGCTGCCGCGTATGGGCTTTGTGGTTGGAAGGAGGTATTCTCATCCTGATATGTCTCCCACTTCTCTTCGCCCCATGCACTGACCTTGTTTCGACTAACTGACTTACCAAACATCTCACTTGTTGACGCCTGATAGAACTTTGTATCTGGTGAGAATCTTCTAATCCCCTCTAGAAAGTTTATTACACCTATTGTGTTCGCCTGAAAGGTATAATTCGGCTGATCGAAAGAAGTTTTTACATGTGATTGTGCAGCAAGGTTATAAATCTCATCTGGCTTGTGTCTCTCCACGGCAGAATAAACAGAACCGGAGTCAGATATCTCAAACTCCTCAATCTTTAGGCTTTCAGAATCAATGTGCTTAATTCTCTCTAAGGTTGAAGTACTTGTTCTCCGCTTAAGTCCAATGACCTCATAATTCTTAGATAATAATAACTCTATTAAATAAGAACCATCTTGTCCAGTCGCTCCCGTTACAATTGCTTTCTTGCTCATTGCTCTTCCTCGTCTTTAATAGTGTCCGCATTTAAGAAAGGTTGGTCTACGCTACCATCCTCATATTCGTGGTACTCTTTTAATTCCTCTACTGCTTTGTTGGCCGCAATTCTATTAACTTCCATATCCATTCCCTCACGCTTACGAACCTCAGAATCATCAAGCTCTTTTAACCAAGATGAGAAGTTTGTCTTAGCGTCTTCCGAGTTTCGCTTACGCTGTTCTCTAGTACCCTTCAAGTCCTTAAGCAACCGCTCCTTCTTAGTTAGAAGTTTTTCATGTTCATTAATATAAGCAGATTTAGAAGCGAAGGCAGCGCCTATTTGCGTTTGGAAACTTGCGATAGCCTGAGTGTCCTGCATAGCTTCAGGTTTACGAATTTCATCGTCAATCAGCTTGTTTAATCTACTGATGTTTTGAATGACTTCCTTCCGATCTTCCATTCCACGATTAATAAGAACCTCGGTTCTAATAACCTCTAAGATCTGCATCTCCTCCGTATGGGTAACATCCTCCCCAAACTGCTTGAAATAATCAATCCACTGATGCTCAAAGAAAATGATCTCTCCATCGCTGAACTGCTTCTTAAGCTCTTGATAGTAATATCGCCCCCTGATATGAACTAGCAAATGCTCATCATCAGTCATGTTCCTCGCCTTAAGATTTTCCTTGTCAATGAATCGCCGAACAGGACCCTCTGTCCTATTTAGAAATTCCGCTATCTCCTCAGTAGACAAATCAAAACAATTCTGCCTAATGTAATCCATTTCGCCGTTTGAGAGTTTCCCCCTCTTTCTTCCTGTACTATTGTTCGCTGGGGTCAATGCCGTTCTCCTTTAATATAGTAGCTATCTCTTGTAAAAGCCGCTCTCTTCTTATTTTTGGAAGTTTTAAACTATTAGTGAATCTTATCCAATCTTCTCTAAAGTGGACATGTAATTCATTATCTAGTAGGTTTATAATGTCACGGGTGAAAAGATCATCGAGCGCACTTGACTCTTCCTCTTTCTCGTAAATAGTACTATAAGAGCTCATGAGGTTCCTTTTGGCAGCGTTTCTATCTGTCCATCCTTTATATAGATTGCAGTCTAACTTATCATCAAACTTAGTGCATTCCTTGTTAACATACAGTGGACATGAGTCACATGGCTTTTCTGGTCTACCATAGTTGTTGCGTTTAAAATTGTATAGGCGGTTTCTGATATGTATCCAGAGAAAATTTTCAAGGGGCCTTTCTGGATCCCAAGACTCCTCAATACCTTCCCAAGCGAATAAGAATGCTTGTTGTTTCATATCCTCTATGGTATGGTAGCCGAACCTGAACTTCTGTCCTAGTCTTGTTGCTATACGCTCTATAATCTCATTTGCATCACTCGGTAAGTTCTTGTGGATCAACAATAGCTCCTTCTATACCATCTACCTCTATAAGAAAGTCTTGTAAGATAAGAGAGGCATATCCAGAGAAAGCATCAATACTCACCTCGATAGCATGTATTCCACCCACCTCTTCACCTGTAGCAGAATTGACTACCTTTGTTTCTGTAGGATCGCCTGTATAAACTATTTTAAGCTTCATCGTTGTCTTCCTCCTCTTGACTGTCTTGATCTTCATTATCTTCTTCATCTTCATTCCCTTTGCTTAAGAGGGAGGCAATAGACTTTTCCTCCAACTCTTCCTCAAGCTCTGCCTTTACTTCGTCTTCAAGCTCTTGGGTGGCAGTTACCTTTAGTTCAGATTTAACGAAATCAGCATCGTCCATTATAATCTCCAGTTTTTTTAAACATAAGCAATTTATTTCATATACAATATTATATACACTAACAACCACTTTTAGGAAGATAAAATGAATATAAAATGGAGCGAAGATGAAAAAGACTTTATCCGGGCGAATGCTGAGATTATGAAAGATTCAGAGATGGCTGCTTATCTAACCGCACATGTCGGAAGGATAGTTACCTTAGATGCTATTAGAAAAGTACGACAGAAGCTAGGTATTACAAAGAAACCGGGCCGGGGAATATGTGGCGTTATTAAGAAGGGGTGAGGAACATGGGAAGACCTAAAGGAAGTAAGGACAAGAAGAAGCGGGCTACTAGGCGGATTACAGACGGCAAAGAAGAAAGGGCTATTATAGAAGATTATAATGCGGGTCTTTTGACGAATAAGCAAATATTTAAGAAGTATAGTATATCTACGGGCGCAATGCACAATATTAGAGACAGACATAACATACCTTCTAAACATATGGATCATCTACTGGGTAAAGCTATTGAACATAAAGACCTTAAGGGAAAGTGTGGAATATATGCAATAACAAATAAGCTTAGCTCAGGAGAGAAGACAAAGAAAGCATATATAGGCTCGTCAGTAAATATATACAAAAGGGTGGTCAAACACCTGTGGGGCTTAAGAAAAGGTACTCACTATAATAAGTCGCTACAAGAATCGTGGTCAGAGGATGACTATTGTCTATTTGTAATAGAGGAGTGTACAGAAGAAGAGTTGCTTGATAGAGAAAAGTCGATTATGGAAAAGATTAATCCGGGCGCTTTGCACAATACTTGGAATGGGGTTGGTCCACCAGAAGATAAGTGCATGTCGGAGATAAGACAAAAGATAATGAAGAACGTAATTGTCAAAGATGACGGATGTTGGGAATCTAGTAAAAATTTAAAGCGTGGATACTGTGAGGTCTCATATAAGAGTAATGGCAAGCCAAGATACCTAAAGGCTCACAGGTTCATGTATTATGACGCGACGGGCGATTGGGCACAATTGGTTAGACATATGTGTGATAACAGGGCATGCTGTAATCCCGACCACCTAAAAGCAGGAAGCCATAGACAGAATACTCTTGATCAGTTTCTTGAATCTGATAAAGAATTCGAAAAGGTCTGGATTGAATTAGGCGGAGATGCTGTAAAGGTCACTGAACGTCTTGGATATAAGCCAAATCATAAAGAGTTGGGTACTTCGTCTTGCGTGTATTCAAAAGAAAGAAAGCTAGGGCTGCGAGATAGGTTCCCGGAAATTTTTAAGAATAGAAAAATGGCAAGATATAGGCAGTAGGCAAACGACCACTTTTATAATGAGGGTGGTCAAAATTTTAAAATCAAACAACCACTTTTATACATAGCTCCAACCTGATGCTGGAACCACCCACGGTTATTCGGATAATATTACGTAGACCGTCTCCGATTGTAATATTAACACCTCTTGCTGGGCAGCCCAGACGACCCCCCATCAGAGGGGGGAAATACTTTGCCTTTTTTATGGAAAAAACTAAAGAACTACCTTGACAAGTGCCGATAAATATAGTATACTTAACATATAAGAAGTTAAGCAATAAATAAAGGAGAAGAAATGGAAAAGTTTTTTGATACGTTTGGACTTGGTGGTGGCTTACTTATTCTTGCTATCGGTACATTCTCGGTAGTTTGGTGGATTGGAGAAATAGGTGATTTTCTTTTAAAATACTAAAGATTAATTAAAGAAACTCTGCTAGAATGACGATATATATAGTATAGGAGTTACTTATTAAG
>TARA_R110000851_G_scaffold2544_4_pt1 | contig 15063 bp, 12 predicted proteins | sample TARA_R110000851 | Tara Oceans TARA_R110000851 (sample SAMEA4397627) | marine metagenome | biome: Polar Biome; feature: [DCM] deep chlorophyll maximum layer (ENVO:01000326); material: water (ENVO:00002006), including particulate matter (ENVO:01000060) such as... | depth 17 m | reverse complement strand
AGGTTACACGTTTTCGATACGGCGGAGTCAATGTATTGTTGTACTACCGACTGCACCTTCATATGTTCCTCTGGCAAGACATCATACGCGCCTACGCAATGTTTCAAGTCTCGCCCTCGCAGGTACATCTCTTTAAACAAAGGGTCAATAACGATATTCTCGTTAAATACTCCGGGGGTAGAGGTTTTCCACTTACGCATATATACAGGTGCAAAAATAGGCTCTAGTCCTGTTGATACCCCAAGTACCATACTGATAGTACCTGTAGGAGCTACTGTAAGCATTACAGCATTTCGAAGTCCATTCTTTTTAATATCAGCTCTAATTCGTGGAGGTAAGGTCTTCATAAACTTTTCCTCTTTTAATTTGGTAAAGTCGTATTTTGGAAAACTACCTTTTTCACGTGCAAGATACATAGACGCTTTATAGGCTTCATTCCTGATAGTTGCAAAAAGCCTTTCTAAAAACTCTAAGCATGCTTCAGAGCCATACTTAAACCCCGCTTTAATTAAGAAGTAATGAAGCCCTGTAACTCCTAGTCCAATTCTACGACTTTTCAGCCCCACCTCTTCACATTCCCGAATTGGAAATGTATTCGCGGTTAGTACATTGTCTAAAAATCTAACTCCTACTCTCACAGTTCTAGCTAATCTTCGGTAATCAATGTTACCATCCATGTCTACCATGTTAGCTAAATTAACATGTCCTAGACAACAGTTGCCATACGCGGGAAGTGTAATTTCACCGCAGGGGTTAGTAGCAGGCATTTCCTCAAAGTAAGATACGTTGGTATATTCATTTGCTAAATCAACGTTAAATATCCCCGGCTCTCCGGATTCAACCGCGTTATCTAAAAGTCTCTCCCATATATCTTTAGCTTTTAGAGGTGTTAACACTGCGTTTGCGAACGTATCCGTCCAACCTACTTTGTGGTTTTGGTCTGCCCTTCCTACAGCATCCTCTTCGTCCTTTGCAACCACAGTTACGATAGAAATATCCCCTTTCTCATCTGTACGGTCAACATTGTAGCAGAAGTACTTATTATGCCTACCTCCAAAGGTAAAGTGCCAATCTTCATCGTTCTCTACAGCAGAAATAAACCTATTATTAATAGCTACGGAGATGTTAAAATTGGTAAGTTCTTTACGGTCAAGCTTAACCGACAGAAATTCAAGGAAATCGGGATGGTTAACACTAAGGATAGACATTAAAGCTGTTCTACGGTTCTTACCCGCACGAACGTGTTCGCCAATCTCATTAATCATCTTCATGACAGAAATAGAGCCTGGTGCGGACCATTTAATGTTTTGGATATCGTCACCTTTAGGACGAATCTTAGAGAAGTTGAAACCTACTCCGCCTCCTGCGCATGAAATCTTGTACATGTCAGCGATAGTTTTTCCAATGCTTTCCACCGAATCTTCAGGGTCAAGAACATAGCAGTTAAGCATGTTATACTTGTTACGACCTGCACCGAATAAAATACGACCCCCTGGGCAGAAATCAGCGGCGTTGATGGCGTCAAAGAATTTCTTCTCTATTTGCTCTCGAACCTCTTCTTTTTCTGGGAGAGCGACTGCTCTAGACACACGTTTAGCTAACTGCTTCCACTTTGTCTCGCCGGGATAAGCATACTTATCCATGAAAATTGATTCTTGTAACGAATCTTTTGGTATGTCATATGTCATTATTCTGCTTTCTCCATGAATGCTATTACGTCATCCTCCATAAGAAGGAGATATAAAACCCCTTCCCATTCAATCTCCTTACCATCGAAATCCCCGAAAATCACGTAATTTCCTGGTTTAAGCGTACAATCATCCGACGCATCAATCACGACACCTTCGTTGGTAGGTTTTCCTTGGCACTCGTCAGGTATAATAATACCTCCGCTACTCTCTATACTTGTTTCTCGGCGTAGCACGAGAAGTCTTTTTCCAAAAGGTTTAATCATTTTATTTCCTAAATACTTGCGATTAGGTACTTTATTTAGTACGAATCACTTAAAAGTGGTAATTCCACCACGCTTTATTACCTGTAATTCTGTTGCGTCGTGTTCTATTAAAGACGTTAGATAATCATTATGGCTGATAATAAATAACTTTTTCTTTACTACCAATTCTTGCATTAAATCACATAAACCTTTTACCCCTTCTCGGTCAAGAGAGTCGGCTACCTCATCAAAGAATACAATATTAGACCTCTCCTTTCCAGATAAAACTAGTAGGTCGTTTAAAGCCATCATTACAGCAAGAGATACTTTCTTTTTCTCTCCCCCAGACAAAGTGTCGTAGAAAACCTTTCTACCTTCCGTCTTAATCGTTTCCTCTAACACTTCATCAAACGAAATGGTAAACGTGTTTCGGGTTAACGTAGCCAAATAATAATTAGACATCTCATTAAAATATTCTAGAATGTGTCTGATAATGTACTTTACTAAGCCTTGCTCGGAGAAAGCTAATTCCCAAAACCTCATAAGGTCGTACTCTTTCTGTGCTTGTACCATTTCTTTGGAATACTTGGTTGCCAACCTTTTCGCTGTGGAAAGCTGATTTTTTAAAACTTTAAGCTCTACGTCTATGTTTTTTAGCTTCTCAAAGAATTCGAACTCTTCGGAAGGTATGGGAATAGGCATAGAATCAATCTTCTTCGAAAGGCGTTGAACCTCTTTCTTGAGAAGTTGTCTGTTCTCGTACTCTTTGACTAAAAGGTCTTCACTCTCGACAAGGCTCTCAGCTATAGTCTTAGGCTGTTTCCCACAATGGTCACATAATCCTTTAGTTGAAAATTTTAAAATAGTATCCTTGAAAGAGTCTATCTTCCTCCCACAAAAAGTCAAACTTTCGGAAAGACTTCTATGGTCTAACTCTAAGGCTGTACGTTGTGTCTCAATATCTTGAATTTCAGCAAGAGAGTGCTTTTTTAACAGAGAGGCTTTTTCGGGGGTTAAAGTTTTTATAGCCTTCTTTTTTGTGCTTGTAAGCTTTTCAATCTTCTGCTTTGTAGCATTAACTTTTTGAAGCGCATCTCCTTGAAGTGCAGTCGCTACTTTCCGTCCATTGTTGAGCTGTGATTTCATAGACCTAATCTTAGACCTGTACTTAAACAAATCAGAGACGTCTAAAAAGCTTTGTATTATAGAACGCTTTTCTTCTGCGGAAGAAGAGAGGAAGTTTATGGAGTTCTGCTGTCCGAATACCATAGAGGCTAGGAATACATTGTAGTTCGTATTCAGAGTCTTTTCTAAGTACTCTTGTGTTTGTAATATCCCTTCCTTAGTATAAGGTTCTCCATCTATTTCTAAAATAAGAGAAGGGGGTTTCTTAGTACGCGTAATTACAACGTTATCATTTACTGTTAAAGTAACCTTGCATTTGCTTCTGGATACAGAGTGAGTAATACTTTTTTCCGTCGTCTTTCGAATCGTCTTCCCAAACAACGCAAACACAACCGCTTCAATAATGGAGGACTTTCCTGCGCCATTAGAGGAGTGGGGTTTGGTATCTTTGTTTAAACCTACAACGTTAACTAACCCTTTAAAATCATCGAAGTTAATCGTTTGGTCTTTTATGGAAAGGAAACCTTCTATTTCTACTTTATTTATCTTCATCTCTAATTTTATGGAGGGTCTTTAAAAGTTCTTCTTTTGAAAAAACAGAGTCTCGGGAATCCAAATACTCACTAATAACACTGTCATCCAAAGAAATTAGTTTGGCGTCAGGGGCGTAAGAGGATGTGAATTTGGGGAGTACATCTTCGAAGGTAACTTCTAAGTGAGCTACTTTGTACTCTGTTATTATCTTCTCATGTAGTTGCCGTTCTACGTACTCATCCAATCTGTCAAGGGAAACCCTAAGCAACGTAAAAAAATTATCGTCTTTTAAGCGCTTTGCTTTTGAAGGCAGGTCATCTATGTTGCACTGAATGTGCCTAATGCCGAAGTTTATAGGCTTGTGAAGAATTTCAATCTCTCCGTCCCTTAAAAAGAGTTCTGTTACATACTTTTGGGTATTTGCTTCCCCAAACGTATTAGAATACGCAGTGCCCATAATACGAATATTGTCATATGTTTTTGGTTTGTGGATGTGCCCTAAGAAAACTTTTTTCTTTTTAGGAAAGTGCCACTTTTTAAGTTTCCCTTCTAAGGTGTAACTTCCATTAGACACACACCCATCAAACCCGAAGTGTCCAAAGATATGGTTTTTACTCTTCTTAACCTCTCTAATAATCTTCTCTTCATCCTCATAGTGTGGGATGAAGTCAAAAACGACCGAGCCTATCTTAACAGTTTCAGTATCAATTATGATTTTAGCCTTATCTGCAAAGAGGGATAACGTAGACGCAGACCTTCCATCTTTGTGGATAGTATCATGGTTCCCTCTTAACACGTAAATATCGTTACACTTTAAACCGTCTAGCAATTTACCAAACGCTAACAACTCCTCTCCTCCAGGGTTACGCTTATGGAAAATATCTCCCGCGATGACCACACTGTCAGGAGGCTTCGTATTTACAAGCTTTTTTAATGTTTTTATTTGAGTATCTAAAAATTTAGGGACGTAATCACTTCTTAAGTGAATGTCAGTGAGGATAACAACTCTATGCGTTTTCGACATAATTTAAAATAGCGTCTTCGTTTTGAAGAACGTCTTGGGTAAACTCGGCTTCTAGCCCATCCCCGAAAGAAGTACCTACCTCTATATCAACCTCGAAAGGTACGGAAATATCCAAATTGTAATAACCTTTTAAATCTTCAGTATAGGTTAACTCTTTTCTTATTACCTCCACTACATCTTTCATTTGGGATTTAGCACATTGGATTTCTACACTGTCGTGAACCGTAGCTAGAATTTCAGCGTCAAAGCCTTTCTCCTTTAAGCTAACGTCCAACCGTCTAATAGCATGTAGCATAAGGTCTGAAGCAGAACTTTGAATTACAAAATTCATCCCTTGTCGCAGTGCGCGGTATTGATATTTCTTAATAGGGCTTTTTACGTTAGGAAGATTTCTTCTTCTTCCAAAAAGACTGATTGCACATTCATTCTTGCGAATATACTGATGTACAAACTTAATCCATTGAAACACTTTAGGGAAAGACTTTTGGTAATCCGCAAAAATCCCCTTGCAGTACCCGACGCTCCTTCCAATCTGTTGAGACAGCTTATTAGGACCTCCTCCATAAACAATAAGGAAGGATACGCTTTTAGCGACCTGTCGTTCTTCCTTGGTTACTTCATCTAAAGGTTTACTATAGATTAAGGATGCTGTATACTTGTGAAGGTCTATCCCTGTCCGGAATGCGTGTAACAGCCCTTCATCCTTGCAACACTGTGCGAGAACCCTAAGTTCTGCTGTAGAGAAGTCAGCGGCTATGAATACTTGTTCTTCACTCGCTTTCATCAACTTTCTAATGTTAACAGAATCTTCCGTAGGTCTAGGAAGTGTGTGAAAGGAGACTCCTTTACTCATACCCTTCTTTCTCCCTGCTGAATACCTGGAACAGGACAGTCTTCCCGTTACCGTAGCTGCGAAGTTGTAGCTGGAATAAATCTTGCCATCTTCGTTCCAAGCTAAAGCGTCTTTTACACCAATTACATATGTTTTGTATTGTTTAGTCTTGCTCTTATACTCCATTAGCACCCTAATAAAATCCTTCGCTTTCTTGGAGACGGAGCCTCTTTCCAAAAGCTCACTCATGTGCTCTTCTGTAATAGCCGGCTTTTTAGTTTTTTCAGACGTCTTAAGTATAGGTAAATTGTACCCTTCAGATGTGAAAAGAACATTTCCTACTTGAGGCGTGGAATTTGGGTTAAACTCCTCCCCTATAGGAGACATTTTAACCAGACTCTCTCTCAACTCTTCGATTTCTTCTTCAAGTTTTTCCTCTAGAAGAGTTAAGTATTCTTCATCCACTTCAATACCCGTATACTCGACCTCTCCAAGGATAACAGCAATATCTTTTAAAAGGTTATCATACACAGGATTTAAACCTAACCCTTTCATATCATCCTTTAAGATTTTCCAACAACGTAAGGTAAAATCACAATCCATAGCGTTACCAAACGCCATATCTGAAAGGGGCATGTTAGCCCAGTCGTGTCCTGCTTCTGTTACTGTAAGCATTTAATATGTCTCTAAATCTTCGGGGAAAAATTGCTTCACTAAGTCTTTTAGACTGTGAGGGAGGTTCTCATCTACAAGTGAATGCATAATTTGAGTATCCTCTATATTGTTAAAGTCCGTCAAGCCCCAACTTCTGAGAAACTTATAGTCAAACTTTGAATTGTGGGCTATTTTTACCACGTTAGAGGACATCAAGTCAGAACACCTGTCATGTATATGTTTTAGCTCAGAAGGTGCCCACTCAGCCTCTTTATGGTGTACTGGAAACACAAACGCTTCATGGTCATCATAAGAAATACCAAACGTTAAAAGCTTGTCCTTCACAAAGTCTAACCCTTCCGTTTCCAAATCAAACGCAACTGCCTCAGAAGACAGTACAATGTCCATAAGCTCATCAAAACGAGCCAAATCACCATTAACAAGCTCATACTTAGAGCCGTCAAACTTATTCTCTTTAAGTATGAATTTTTTGTATGCATTATCTACATCTTGTATGAATAAACCCCTAAGCTTAGGCTCCGCATATAAAGAGAATGGGTGTAGTGTAGGAACTACAGGTAGATTAACACCCCCGTCCTCTAAAGATACAGCAAATTCCTTCCCTCTTTTGTTTGAAACTCCAGATTTCTTGGTTAAAGTTTTAAGGGCTAAGTTTCCTAAAGGGATAACTAGCGAAGGTTGTATAACCTTTAGGTCCTCTTCTAAAAGCTCTCTGTGGTACGCTATATCTTTAGTTGTAAGGTCATCTTCCTTAACGTTAAAATCCTTAATCGCGGCTACGAACTGGTATGAGCCTGCAGGGAGGAGGGTTTTCTCTAAAAGGATTTTGAGTATGTTGTACTCTTGGTCAGAGAATTCGTAAGTTCTCCCGTGTTTTCGTTGGTAGGAATCATGGACAAATACGATTTTCTCCACCCCTACATCTTGTACGAACGTTGTTCGCGATTCCTTTTCTTCAAAAGAATCAAATAAATTTTCTAAATCACTCATCTATCATAAGTTATGGCTAAGACTAAAAAGAAAGGCGCTCACTACCTTAATAATAAGGAATTTGAAATCACCATTAAGAACTATTTGGAGGATACTGAGAAGTATGAGGATGAACTTGTTGAGAAGTTAGACTTGCTCATTACGAACATCACACACACTTTTAAATTCAGAATCGACCCGGATGATGCCAAGCAGGAATGTTTCGTGCTTGCCTTCAAAGTATTAAAGAACTTTAACCCTAAAAACGGGTCAGCTTTTAACTATTTTACTACAGTTTTCGTAAATAACATGAAGTTAATGTACACTAAAAACCGGAAGTACGTTGAAAAGATTCAAAAATACCAAGACATTAGAAAGCCCGATAATTACGGGCCGACTTCTGTTGACGATTAAAAAAATCGTATATCTTCGGAAGATAACCTTCTTTTCTAACTCTACCTTTGTAGGTATAAACTAAAAAAGGTACTTCAGTAGCTCTAAACGCCATGAAGGCGTGGGGAAGGTCCCAACTAGTTATAGTGTATAAGATTTCATCTCCGTCCTTCTGAACCCAAGTATTAACATCCTTTAGCAGGGACTCCGAGTAGGAATCCCAAAGGGAGTAATATAAAACAGTAAAGTCTTGGGCTCGCTTGTTTCGAATGAGAGCGTTTAACTGACTCTCTTTCGTAAGCTTAACTATCTTTCGATTCTGCGTCACTTTCTTTATCGTCCGTTGAATCTTCTGTTTCTGTTTCCGGCGCTGCAACGCCTTCTAGGATTTCAGCTTTTTCATCCTCACTTAAAGAGTTGATGCGTTCTGTTAATGCACCCATAAAAGCTTCTACGCCTTTATAAAAGATGATTCTTGCAAATTCATCCTTTGTCATTTCAGGGGGTTTTGCGGCTGTGCATAAGGAGTCCCACTGAGTGGTCTCCTCCTTCTTCATTTTAATGTATAGTTTCATGCGTCTATTTGATTGTGTTACTTTAAATTTCCATTGCTCTGCTTTCGCAGGGTCAAAGGTGAATAACCTTACTTTTTCAGGTTCCATACCCTATTATAGTTTATGGACCTTAAAAAAGATGCAAAGGATATACTAAAATTAGAAAATGATTTCTATAAGAAACCAAGAATCAATAGCCGTACTAAGGGAAACACTTTTGAGCGTGCACTCGCCAAGAAACTGAACGTCAGATTCGATACGAAAGAATTCTGTAGAACTCCCGGAAGTGGTGCTTTTGCTACTACTCATAAGTTGCCAGAGTATCTACAGGTTCATGGGGATTTAATTACCCCAGAAAAGTTTAAATTTGTTATAGAGGCTAAAAGAGGTTATGATATTAAGTTTGAAGACTTGTGGAAGCCTAAAAGTAATTTATACTCTTTCATAGCTCAGGCAGCAAGAGATGGGAAGAATGCTGGTAAGCCGTGGCTTTTAATCTACAAGAAAGACCGACAGAAAGAATGTGTCATCTCTTTAGAGAAGTTCCCTATAAACGAGAAAGCTTTATTTAAAGGTGTGTACTATCTTTATCTCTTAGAAGACGTTCTCGCTTTAAAAGACGATATTTTCTTCCTTTAGGATATCCGATAGAACGTCCTGTAGAGCCTTTCTAAGCCCCTTAGTTATTTGCGCTTGTCGATAATGATTACTGTCGTGAATGGCTCCAGGAGTGCCCTTTGTGCGAGCCTTGCTTGCGTTTACGAGAGTACGTCCTGACATCGTAGTGTCATAAAGTAATCTACCATCCTTCCACCTAAGAACGTTCCTCATTATTGACTTTTTCGTTACGGGGTCTACTGCTTCAATCCCTTTAGGTCCAGAGTTTACAGTAATACTGCCATTTAAGACACTTAATAGGGTGTCATCCAAAAGTTGGCTTTGAGAGGCTTCGTAGGTTTCACCTCCAAAAACACGAGCTTTGAATAAAACTTCATTAGTGGAACCTCCTGCCATGTAAGCATCATTTGCAAATCTGGCTTTTTTGGATTGGGGAGTTTCCGTAATCATAGATAGAATGTTATATGTTCTCCCTTTTAAGTGTCCTGCTTCGTTCTCTGAGAAAGGCTTCTTTTTATGCTCTTCCAACTCCCCAATAAGACCTTCCACATGTTCTAACTGGTCAGCTGGGCAGGATTGTTTCAAAATATTAAGCTCTCCTATCAAGCCATCCATGTGGTTTGTGCGTTGGAGGTATTCATCTGCGGACTCCTCCGCAGGATTATGCTCTAATGTGTTAAAAGAATCGTCTAATCTTTGGTGCAACTCCCTCTGACGCTTCCTTTCCTTTTTTATATCTGATACCTGGCTTTCTGGCACGCCTTTCTCACGAAGTACAGACATATGGATATTAAAAAGTTCATTAGCATCAGGGGTAAACGAGGAGCCTACATTTAGCATGCCAAGCTGGAGGGTGGAATTTTCTAAGTCTTTCTCAGCCCCATAAAATTTATCGCTTACACCTACAACCCCAGTATCTAATATTTGCTTTAGCCTTCTGGGGGAGGCTGTTGAACCCATACTTAAAGTGAATTCTACAGCTTGTTCTCCTGTTCCAAAGGATATCCCGTAATCGGCGGTAGTTCTCTCAGCTGACACGGTAGGGTACCACATGTCTCCTGCCTTCTTAATCCCTTGGTACGCCGCAAGTTTCTTGCCTTGGTGCGCCACAACATGTCCTGTAAACCCCTCACCTGCTTGTAGGTTCTCAAACTCTTTTGTTTTTATCTCGTCAATGATTAATTGCGCGGTAAATGCTCGAGCAACATTTTTAATGTTAGACCCATCCCTTTCTAACCCTATACCTTCTAGGAAATCGTTCAGCTCGGCTACCTTCTCGTCCGAAAGGATGTCCATAGGGTTGTTATCCCCGAACGCGACATTGCACATACCTTGAAACCCTGCCAGTTCTTTTTCTACTCTAGACAAAATCCCAGCTACAATAGGAGCTAGTTTGTTTCGGGTATCTGTATCCTGAGGGTTATCTTTTAGATGTGCCATTACGCTGGCGATAAGAGGGACATGCTCATTAACGTAACTTCTAGCTGTTGTAAATCCTTTACTTACTGCGCCGGCGGCTGCAGAACTTTTAAATGCAGCTTTAGGGTTATCTGCGTCACCTCCACATCGAGAAATATCTTTAGCTTTATCTAAAATTGAGAAGATTGGGTTTTCTCCTCCCCCAAGGGAAGTTGGGAGCTCTCGTTGAGCGATTTTTACACCTCCGTACCTTGCTTCTGCAGATTTTGCTCTTAACTTAGAAGACTCATCAGCAACTTGTGCATCGACGCCAGATTTTACTAAAGGGAAGTTTTGTTGGGACGCAGAGCCATACATTAAAGTGTCTTGCTTTTCTCGGTAAAAGAAGCGGTCCAATAACTTTTCTTCCTTACTTCCAGGGGATACGTTAATGCAATCGTCGCCACTATCCACATGGTCGGTTAGTGTGTCTAACAAATCTGAAAAGTCGTCTGCTATCTCCACCAACGCTTCATCACTAAAGTCTAAATTATCTCCCAAATTAAGCCTTTTAGCAATCTTCCCGAAGGTTGACTGGGCTTCCTTTCCATCCAAACTCTTTTGAAGCCTCTCCAAGGCAATGTCCATCCTTCCAGAATCATCCTCGACTCCTAGTTTTTCAGCTAAGTTGTTGGCTTTCTCGGAAAGACCTATAATCATCCCATCTGTTGCCGGAAGTACAGGTTCTAGAGGTGGAGGGGTTTCATCACCTCCTCCTGCGTTTTTATCAGTAGGTTCGTCTTCTTGAGTAAGCCATTGAACAAAAGCCTGTATTTCAGATGCAGGGACAGTGCCTCCCCCCTCGATGCCTAAATCCCCATTGTCGTGTAGAAAGGGCGTGCCTTTAGGTGTGGGGGTACCTTCTATCTTAAGCTGGGCGCCTGGAATAAGGGACGCAAGATTAGCTCTATCTTCAGTACTTAGCCAACCTACAGAATCCTTAAAGAGTTTTTTTTGTTGGGGGGTAAACTGTTCCTGCTCAATGAGAAGAGCTTCACTAAAAGAGTATTCCCTTTTGCGAAGTTTTTTGTAAGAGTTTAGTAATCCGTCTAAGATAGGCATATCGTTTAAAGTAAATAGGGAAGCCTCAACTAAGAGACCCCCCTATTATAAACTGAAATTATAAGTTTTTTATAATTTTAAATATCATTATATTGGACAGCGAAGTCGTACCTTATCTCTACTTCAATGGTATGAAACTCATTGGTAGAGTAGTTAAACTCAGCAAGCTTCCAAGCTTTAGGGTATGCACCGTAAAGGTGAACATGTTTAACAGGGAACATTTCCGAATCAAGTTGGTAGATTCTAATATGGTTTTTAAACCCTGTCGCTCCTTGTGTGAATTGAGGTGTGAATGAACCTGTGATTGGGTCATAAGTATTTGACATCCAATCGAACAGTTTCGAAGCAACACTACCTTTTACAAGGTTATCAAAAGTAATCGTAACTGATTCAGGGGTTACCTTACCCGGGTAGAAGAATTTATCATTTACCCTGTCAGCTACAATGTCCTCAGAAGTAAAGCCTATCTGAGATATTTGTTTAGCTGCTAGTGTTAGAATTTCCTCTTCACCTTGCCCAGTGGGCAGGACGATTTCAACTTCCCATTGGTATGCTCTGTATGATTCTAGACTGTGAGATAGCTTAGGGGTGCTATTAGTTTGTAAGTCTCTTTGTGTGTTAGTTGCGTAGTATCCGTGTGCCATAATTATTTCCTATATTAGATTGCTCCAAGGTCTGCTGATTGATTTGTAAGGTTAACTTCGAAGATGAGTGTTTCTGCAGTTTTCGTCGGTCTAATAAGGACGCGGCACCACATTTCATTTCTGTCGACTCTTACGGGAGTGTTAGTTGTTTCATCGCATACTACGCGGAATTCAGTAATACCTCGTCGTCTGCGGATGTCATCAATCGCCGGCTCTAAAACATTTACAATTTTAGACCATGTGATTGGGTCATTAGGTTCGAACATAAAAGTTCTTGTACTTGCAAGAATCAACTTACGGATGACAATCATCATTCTTCGAACATTAATCCTATCAAGAGCGCTTGGTGTTCTTTGGGCAGTCTTCTGACCCCAAATTACAATGCCATCTTGTGCGAACTTCGCTATAGGATTTACAGCGTTTCCTGGCTGGTATAAAGCATCTCTATCACCTTGGTTTAGGTTAACCTCTACATCGAAAGGTCGAGTTAGCTTTCCTCTTGTAAGACCTGCAGGTGCGAACCATGGGTCTGCTTTGGCATCAGTATAACACATCGTTGCAATAGCGAATACCGCAGGGTCTATCCAGGTGTCTACTTTTGAGTTCACATCAAAGGATTTCACCCAAGGCCAGTAAATCGCTGCGTAAGAGGAGTTTATAGCTGCGGTGCGGCCGACGCCAACACCATTATGCCAGTTAATAGCTTCTTGCGCAGTTGACATTCCATAGGAAGGAGATACAACAGCTAAAAAGTTTTGAGTACTTTCAGCTAGTGAAATCAGCTCATTCTGTACAGTCTCGTCGTCAATCGCTGGCACGCAGGCCATTGAAATATCAACGGCGTCCATGTTGAGGGCGTGTACACCGTCCTTTCCAGCAGCTGTACCTATCACGGCTGCGCGTTCGTCGACGCCAAAGGAACCTGCGTTGTCGCCTTGGTCGCCATTTTTGCCGCCAAGAGTCGAATATGTGCCGTCTTTAAGCTTTATAAATCTAGGTGTAGCAGTGGCAGTGTTGGCACCGTCGTGGTCGGTGACAGTTGCTACAGCGGTGACTTTGTTGTGCCATTTATTTCCTAGAACCCACGTTTCTCCGGCAGCGTTAGTAACGTTTCTGAATTGAGCCTTTATAAACTCAGACGATTTTTCGTTATCAGAGTTTTTAAGAACTTCTTCTGGAGATAGGCTAGTTCCTGATGCCATTTCCATAGAAAAGCTCTCCTCCAACGCTCCTGCGTCATAAACTTTCAAGTCAAACCTGGCGCCTGCTTTGGAATCTACAATAACTTGAAGACCTTTTGTGGTAGTCCCTTCCACGTTGGTAACATTAGAATAATTATACCCTTTGCCTTCGTATAAAGAGTTAACGAAATAAGTGCCTCCAGCGAAAGTATTTAAAAACTCTCCTCCACTTGCAGTGATGACTCGCGCAGCAGCAGCTCCAAGAGGTTCACCACTTGACACGGACACTTCCTTGAAGTCGAACCCTTGACCTGATACAGTGATTATGGCGTCTCTGCCAGCCTCCGTGCCTACAAACCAACCACTCTGGTGGGTTGCGTCAGCATCATTCAAAACGAAAGTGTAAGGGAAATCAAGGCTTGTAGCTTTAGCAACTGCCTGTACAATCGTTTTAGCATTAGGGGTTGTAAGCGATGAGGCTGCTACGGATAAAGTATGTTTAGCAGCTCCTAAAGGTGTTGAATTTGTACCATCGGCACCTGTAGTCGAAATGAAAATAGAGGAAGCGGCAGTGCCCATATAGCTTGTTACGTACACAGCAGGGCATACGCCTATGGGTATAGCTCCGGATGCCTCAAGACCAGCCGATGTTACAGCCCTAACGTAGTAAATACTATTAGTTCTTGTAAGGATTTCCAAAGCACCTAGAAGGCCTTGACCTCCTGTAGTGTCAGCAGGGCTTCCAAATGTTCTAAGTAATTGGGCTGCACTTGTAATAAGTGTTGCCTTGTTTTTAGGCCCTCTGGCTGCAAAGCCTACAACTCCAGCTATTGAGGAGTTTACTGAGGGTGGGTATTCGGAAAAATCTTTCTCGATTACATAATTTCCAGGACTGTTGTACGTTGCCATTATTTTATTTTAGAGTGATGAAAGGGATATCATCTTACGTTTTGCTAAAGTGTTAACGGGGGCCGTTAAATACTCCTTAGGAACTGTAGTTACTTGACGAGGGTTTAACCATTGGTGGATGTGTTCTACACCATCAAAAAGAACTATCCCTAGTCCTTGGCTGCTAATATTTTTTATTGTTATCACGTTTGAATCCTCTAAGTTATTTATGCATGTGTAACTTAAAATGTACGGAAATATTTAAAACTCTTAAATTTAAGGTTTATATAAATTGATTCCCTAAAAAGCCTTCTACATCACGTAGTATTTTGGCGGAGCATGTTAGGTGAAATACCCCATAAGCTTCGAAACTGTCCTCCTGAACCTCATAAATCTCATAGTACGTGTTCTGGAATTTAGGTTTTATAATATCTCCTGGGATTGCCTGTCTGCCTAGAGCAGCCTCTACATTGGTTTTGTTGAAGGTAAAGATTTGGTCGTTTGTTAATTCGATTCCAAACTCTGCTAAGTTCTCTTCTATAGGCCTTGGGTCATAATGCCCAAACACGTGTTGTGGTTTGTAATACATAACCTTCCCTCTGTGCTCATCATATAAGCTATCAAAGTTAGTGTCTGAGGAATACTTAAAGATTAACATTTCAGAGCCAGCTAAAGCGATTAACTCCCCATCAATAATATCAAATAGCCCTATGTCAGGGTTTGAAGGGTCAAACATGTTAAGCTCTGAAGCACCTTCTCTTGCTATTGCCGCGTCAGCGAAAACTACAGTTTTAGGTTTAGAAGGGTTGTAGTGAAACTTATTCATTAGAATGTCGTGAATACAGGAGGGTCTTCAATTTCGTCCAAGAGTTCCTCAATTAAAACCTCTTTCTCTTTATTGCCTTCTTCCACTAGAGATGAACCATTTAATCTTGCACCTCCGCCAGGAGAAGGTAAAGTGTCATACTTCCCTCGAATACCTCCAAGGATAATCTTACTTACAGCAGCGGCGAATCTTTGTATCCACCCAACGAAGAAGGGGTGTAGCGAATCAGAATTCAAACTTCTAAACTGTACAATAACCTCTTCTGCCATCGTAGGTGTTGGGTGAAGCATTAAAAATCTATTATCAACAACATCAAATGTACCATCTCTAGAAAGAATCTTTCTAAT
>TARA_R110000851_G_scaffold333544_1_pt1 | contig 15080 bp, 10 predicted proteins | sample TARA_R110000851 | Tara Oceans TARA_R110000851 (sample SAMEA4397627) | marine metagenome | biome: Polar Biome; feature: [DCM] deep chlorophyll maximum layer (ENVO:01000326); material: water (ENVO:00002006), including particulate matter (ENVO:01000060) such as... | depth 17 m | reverse complement strand
CGGCATGCTGACCGCGGCCTCCTATTTCGACCGGGAGACCGAGGATGTATTGACCCCCTTTGGGTTCGAATCCTCTACACCTACCATTGAGTTGCAACAATAATCGTCCTGAAAGATAACAAAATCAAGGTTTTTGTTGCTACGATACTGAGCGTTCTCATGTCAAATACTTGGTAGCATTGCATCCTTTGTGGAATCTAATACGGTACCATACCGCTAGTTCAACTCCCGTTTTCCTTCCATTGGAAACAATTAATTCAACAAAATTGATTGAATGAATTCACTTGACATCTTTGCACGTGGTGATACGTTTAGTTTAATCATTTGATTAACTTATCTGTATAATATATTTAGGAGATGATCATGAAACGCACCTTGATGATAGCATTATGCACCCTGATATTGGGTGCGTGTTCCGAAGAAAAAACTGTTCAAAAGCTTGTTAAACCAGTTTCTACAATGATTATTGGTGAGACAAAAACTTATGAAAGCCGTGTTGTTTCAGGAGTTGTTCAACCCTCTGACACAACACAATTAAGCTTTGAGGTGACGGGTAAAGTCCAAGAGGTATATTTTGAGCTTGGCGAAGGCTTTGAAAAAGGTCAGCCACTCGCAAAGCTCGATCAAATCAACTATGAATTGGCCGTGAAAGAACGCGAGGGCCAATTATCAGAAGCAAAAGCCCGTTTATTGGAATCCAGGCGTGATTTTGAGCGTAAAAGCGATCTTGTGAAAGATGGCGCAGTTTCCAAATCCCAATTCGATATTTCTAAATCTCAATTTGAAACAGCCAAAGATCAGGTCGATATAGCTAAAGCCCGTTTAGGTATGGCAAAAGAAGACTTAGATGACACAACTTTGAAAGCCCCTTATAAAGGAACAGTGGCCGCAAGAATGATAGAGCCTTCACAGCGTGTAAGTCCCAATATGGCCGCATTCACTGTGCAGGGTGATAATGGCCTTGAAGTCTCTGTTTTAGTTCCTGAAAGCCTCTTATCATCTATAAGTATTGGCAAAGTCGCTTCCATTGAAATTCCTGCCGTTAATATGGACTTTAATGCTGTAATTAAGGAAATTGGGACCGCAGCAGAAGATGCAAGCTCTTTCCCGGTAACGCTCAAAATCAATTCAGAAGACACGCAAAAATTAAAGCCAGGCATGAGCGCAGAAGTCACGTTGGAGTTTGATCGAGTGCAGGAATTCGCTGAAGGTTTTAAATTACCAGTCAATGCATTATTGGCAGAAAGTGAAAACCGGCATTTTGTTTTCAAGCTTACGAAGCCGGAAACTATTTCTCAAAACAATGCAAATGGCCAAGAAGCTATAGCTCCAGAACAAACACAAAACCCAGATGAGTTTATTCTAACAAAAGCCCCCGTTGAGATTATTCAGCTTTTCGATCAACACGCCGTTGTTGGAGGTGATTTGAAAGAAGGCGAGATCATTGTTGATGCCGGGCTACCTTTTCTAAGTGATGGCCTCAAGGTTACGCCTATAAGCAAAGGCGTTAATCGCTATAACCCGTAATCGATTTTTGAAGAGGAGATAATATAAATGCCGACTATTTCAGAAATCGCAGCCAAGAATAACCGCTTGATGCTGGCTTTGGTTTTTGGCCTTATGATCTTTGGATTATTTAGCTATAACCAGCTTCCTTCGCAAGAAGATCCCAAGATCACTATTCGAGAAGCGGTCATTACCACGAATTTTCCGGGGATGTCAGCTGAAAAGATAGAGCTTTTAATCACAAAAACGATCGAAGAAGCTATCCGCGAGCTTCCCCAAATAGACGAGATCCGCTCTGTTTCAATGCCGGGATCGTCAATCATTCATGCCGAGACCAAACAAACCGTTCCGGGTGAAGGGCTAGATCAGGTCTGGGATGAATTAAGAAATGAACTTGAAGCGGTTCGCGGCGACCTGCCCGAAGGAACTGGGCCATATATTATCAATGATGATTTTGGAGATGTGGCGGTCTTAACTCTCGCACTTATTTCAGATGATCGCTTTGATATGGGTGAGCAGCAAGATATGGCGCAGCACATTGCGGATATGCTTTTTAAAGTCGAGGGCGTTAAAAAGATTGATATCCTTGGCGTTCAGCAAGAAAACATCTTTATTGAAACATCTAATGCAAGACTGGCGCAGTTGGGTATATCACCGAATGAGCTTATAACCGCATTGCAAAATCAAAATGTTATTCGTCCGGGAGGTATTATTGATGCCAATGGTCAAAATTTTACCATTCAGCCATCAGGCAATTTTAACAGTGTTGAAGATATTCGTAATGCGCTGATCAGCATTCCCGGTCAGGAAGAAACAATTGCCTTGCGCGATATTGCCAATATCAAACGCGGCATTGTCGACCCGCCCGCTCGCACGGCCTATTTTAATGGCCAGCAAGCGATTGTTTTTGCTATTTCCCAAACCGAAACGTCTGATGTTTTGAAATTCACACCGCGTGTTGAAGAAATGATCGCACATTTGAATGAGAGCATTCCCGCAGGTTACAAGATTCAAAATATTACTCGTCAAGCGGATGTTGTTGAAAACGCAGTCTATGGCGTAAGTTTGAATGTTATCCAAACCCTTACCATTGTTTTGATAGTTGTGATTATATTCTTGGGGCTTCGCACCGGGCTTATTGTTGGATCAATCGTACCGGGCGTCATCCTCATTACACTATCAATCATGAATTTTTTCAATATGCCCTTAGAGCGAATGTCTTTAGCAACTCTGATTATTGCTCTTGGTCTATTGGTTGATAATGGGATCGTAATTGCCGAAGATTTTAAAAAGCGTTTGGAAGAAGGCGAAGATCGTGATGGTGCGCTTAAAAATACAGGCGGAACACTCGCTATTCCGCTTTTAACATCATCTTTAACAACTATTCTTGTGTTCTTGCCCCTGATACTTGCACAGAGCGATTCCGGGGAATACACGCGCTCGATTTCGCTTGTTATTTTGATCTCACTCATGACGTCTTGGGCGTTGTGTCTCACGATTACCCCGTATCTATGTCATAAATTTATCAAGATCAAAAAGAAAGAAGAGCGCAAAGGTATACGCGCTAAAATCCAAGAATTTTTGGATAAGCTTAATCCTATTTATGAAAGCACATTGCACGGAATTATGATGGCAAGACCGCTATTCTTGATCATTATGTTTGCCTTGTTCATGGCCGGGGGCTGGGCAATGGGACTTGTACCTGTCAAATTTTTTCCGGATTCCGACCGCTCACAAGTTCTCATTTATCTTGATATGCCAGCAGGAACATCGATGCGTGAAACAGATGCAACGATGCAGGAGATATTCACGCATTTGGATGATAAAGAGCGTTTCCCGCATATTCAAAAATATGCTGCTTATGGTGGTTTTGGTGGACCACGATTTGTTTTATCTCTCACGCCAATTGATCCGGAAAATTCCAAAGGATTTTTTATGATCAATGTTGGTGAACGAAAACATGCTGAGCCAACGATTAAAGAAATTCGCGCCATGCTGGAAACTGAATTTCCGAATGTCTTTGGCCGCGTTACAAAAATGTTTTTAGGCCCGTCCGATTCATCACTGATTGAAGTGCAAATCAAAGGCCCTGATCAGGATTATATTTACGGTATAGCCAAGCAGATCGAAGGCTTACTTGCCGATATTGAAGGCACGTATGACATCAAAAACGATTGGGAAAACATGGTCACTGAGCTCAAAGTCGAAGTGAACCAGCAAAATGCAAGACGCGCAGGTGTTAGCTCTTTTGATATTGCACAATCTTTAGAGACTTACTTTTCAGGCCGGGTGATCACGGAATTCCGCGAAGGCGATGATATCTTTCCGATTATCTTACGCGCAAAAGATGGGGAGCGTTATGATTTAGATCGCTTGCAAAGTGTAAATGTCTATTCGCAATCACGCGGCATTAATGTGCTGTTGATGCAGGTGGCCAATGTCAATTATGAGACAAGCTTTGCGCGTATCGCGCGTGAAAACTTATTCCGCACGGTAACGGTTGAATCTAAAAACACGATTATGTCGGCTGAAAACATGGTGCCGTTATTAGAGCCAGGTTTAGAAAAAATCCGCCGCACGTTACCGCCAGCTTATGAAATTGAATATGATGGCGTTGTTCAGGAATCAAAAGAATCACAAGCTTCATTAAATGCGAATTTACCGCTATGTTTAGCAATTATCGTAATTTTACTTGTTGGCCAATTTGGATCATTCCGCCGCGCAGGGATTATATTACTCACCGTTCCGCTAATCGTGGTTGGGGCATCAATTGGCCTTTTGGTTATGGGCGCGGATTTTGGCTTTATGGTGATCCTTGGTTTTTATGCTCTAGCTGGGATTATCATCAACAATGCTATTGTTTTAATTGATAGGATTGATATTGAGCGCAATGATTTGTTGAATGAGGATAATGAGAAAGATTTAGATGATAGAGAGAGTAATCTCAAAAACTATGAAGCTGTTGTGAGCGCTTCTGTCAGGCGTTTACGCCCGATTATCATGTCCACCACAACAACGATCTTGGGTCTTATGCCTCTGATCTTATCTGGTGATGCTTTGTTTTATGGATTAGCCAGTGCTATCTCATTCGGTCTTGCCGTTGGAACAATCTTTACGCTTGGGGTTGTGCCCGTGCTTTACACATACTTCTTTAAAATCAAGCCTGTGAAAAAAGAAGAGAATGACACCCAATCTAAGGAGGCTAACTATGCCAATTAAAAACTATATTTCACCTATTCAAATGGAACGTATTGAAGAAAGCGAACGCGCAAAAGCGCTTCTCAATGCCGGAATTGATCTCTTTGGTATTTATGGCATCAAAGGCACTACAACGCGAATGTTGGCTGATGAATCGGGTTCGAATTCTGCGGCTGTCACATACTACTTCGGCAGTAAGCAGGGGCTTTATTTTGCCACAATGGATCATATAGTTGATGGCATTTTGGAGATGACCAATCCTTTCATTGAGGTCATAGAAGAAAAACTCAAAAGCGGTCTCAATAAAAAGGAAGCTCTGGACGAATTCCAAAACCTAATGGAAGGATTTTGTGAGCTCTTTATTGAAGATAATGGCTTAGAGCGTTGGACAAATATCATTTTGCGCGAACATGCCTCGCCGACAGAAGCTTATGATATTTTTTATGATCGATATTACAAACGCACGCAAAACATCATGCGCGAGCTGATTGGAAACGTTACAGATCAAGATTCCAAAAGCGATGAAGTCATGATATTGGCGCATGCCATATTTGGTCAAACTCTCGGTTTCCTTATCGCTCGTGAGTCTTTAGAGCGCGGGCTTAAAGGCAAGAAAATCAAGAAAAATCACCATGGCATTATGAAAGAGACTATTCGCATCAATATCCAAGCAATGCTAGGGAGAGGATAGCCATGACGTTTAAGAAATTGATAATATCAAGCGTTTGTGCTCTTAGCCTTGTAGGATGCTCATTAGGCCCAGATTTCAAACAGCCACAGCTTTTATATGGTGATAAACCTTGGGTCAAGAAGGCAAGCGAAAGCAACGCCGGTTTTACAGACATTGAACAAAGATGGTGGCAAAGCTTTGGTGATCCGCAGCTAACAGCATTAGTAGAAAAAGCCGCGATTGAGAACTTTGATATTCGCATTGCCCAAAAAAACCTAGAACAAGCCGATGCTCTGATATCACAAGCGAGATCTGGTCTATTTCCAAACGTGGATGCAGAAGGTTCATTAACTCGCCGTCAAATCAGTGAAACAGCGGGTATTCCGGTAGGACCGGGCAATCCCCGTATTCAGGATTTTTACTCTACAGGGCTTGTCTCAAACTGGGAGCTTGATATTTTTGGTGGGACGCGCCGTGAAATCTCGGCTGCTTATGCTAGATATCAAAGTCTAGAAGAGCAAAAACGAGACACGCTTTTACTTGTTTTATCAGAAGTTGCACGAAATTATGTGGAACTTCGTGGCACACAAAAACGGCAAGCGATCATTCAATCGAATATAGATTTACAACAACGCACAGCCGATCTTGTTAAACGCCGCTTTGATATAGGCGACGCAAGCGAGTTTGATTATTCAAGGACATTAGCGCAGCTTCAATCAACGAAAGCGAGGCTTCCAAATGTTGATGGACAAATCGATACGCTTATTTATCGTTTATCAGTTTTAACTGGGCAGCCGCCAGAAGCTCTTAAAGATGAATTGAGCCTTGCAAAAGCTTTGCCTTTTAATCCTGAAATTGTTCCTATTGGCCTGCGTTCAGATCTTTTACGCCGCCGTCCGGATATTAGAGCAGCGGAGCGTGAATTAGAAGCAGAAGTGAATGATATTGGTGCACGAACAGCCGATTTGTTTCCTAAATTCACACTCACTGGTAATATTGGTTATGAAAGTATCGGTGCGGATGATTTCTTATCAAGCGCCTCGCGTGTTTGGAGTATCGGCCCAGGCATAAGCTGGCCGATCTTTAGCGCAGGGCGTATCAGGGCGCAGATCAACGCCGAAGAAGCCGGGGCAGAAGCTGCCGCGCTTGAATATGAAAAGACCGTTCTCTTGGCCTTAGAAGATGCAGAAAGCGCATTCACGCAATATGGGCGCGAGCTTGAAACAAGAAATCAACTTAAACAGGCCGTTGCAACACGTAATAACAATCTCGAACTATCCCGTAAACGATACGAAAGCGGTTTAGATAGTTTGATCAATTTGATTGATACCGAACGCGAAGCCTTAACTAGTCAAGAAGAGCTTGTTGCTTCTGAAACGCAAACACTTGTGAAGCTCGTTCGCCTCTATAAATCTCTTGGCGGTGGATGGGAAAGCTTCGAGCATTAAACACATAGCTATCTTAAATTTTTTTTTACATTTTTTAGCACCTTCACATCAAGGAAGCTCGCATGGTGACACCCCAAAAAGGTGACCAAGTCTGATGGTGAGTAGAGAATCTGATCGTTACCGTATTGCTGCATGACCCTGTCTTATAACTTGATTTCCTCGATAACTTACTTGATTATTCATCCATTTTCCACTATTTTCAATCCATATATCCCGAGAAGGACATTAAAGCTATGCCCAATGATGACATTATGACCGTGAAGGAACTCGCCGATTACCTCAAGATTGCTGAGAAGACGGCCTATCGATTTGCATCTGAGGGCAAGGTTCCGGGCTTCAAAGTGGGAAGCGCGTGGCGGTTTCGCAAAAGCGAGATAGACCGCTGGATCAGTGAACAGGAGCGAAAAGAAGTCAATGATGGTTAACTTAGGGCAAATTTCTAAGATGAAAGACAGCCAAAAATATCATGGCGTTACGGAATGTAATCTTCCAAGCTGTATATCAATTTCCAGCGATTTAAGTACTATCCAAACTATCAAGCTAGCCTTTGAATATATACAAACTAATTCGTTGGAATGTGACTTTCATGAGTTGTTTTTTTCGGTCTGTAAGGAGAAAAATCTCAACGTACTAAATGGAGCTGTGCAAACTCCATCATACGTAGCAGCTTTTATGGTAAGAGAAGCTGTTAAGCATTTGACAGATCATTCCATAGAAACGAAATGGTTTGATCCATGCTGCGGCTCTGGCATTTTTCCTGAAGAGATTATACGCTATGCTATTCAAAGTGTTGATATTAAATCGGTGTCTATGCTGCCCCGGATACATGCAGTAGATGTGTCTGCATATGGCGTTTTTTGTACAATCATCAACATCCATAAAATTATTGAGCCACTAGGCATTACTATTTCGGAATACATGGGAAGTGGTAGGCTTAGTGTCGAGGTGAAAGATACGTTATCATTTTTCGAAGAAAAAACCTTGTTTTCTGAAGAACTTTATGACGTTGTAATTGGTAACCCTCCATATATCAGATCGTTGCGAATAGATAAACAAACTAAGGAACGACTGAAAGTGACGTTCCCAGAAACTTACTCGGGAACTGCTGATCTGTACTACTATTTTATATCTGGAGGAATTAATGCTTTAAACCATGATGGTCTCCTGTGTTACATTTCTCCAGCTAATTTTTTTCGTCTAAAATCCGCTGCAGGGTTAAGAAGTTATCTGCATCAGCATGCTGCTTTATTAAAATTAATTGATCTTGATGAAACTAAAGTTTTCGATGATGCCGAGGTGCATTCAGCTATTTACTGTATGAGAAAGGGCCGTGAAGACTTAAATAATGTGTTTGCATACAGCCATTTGCGTCACACTAGTGAGCTCATGAAGTTAAGTAACCATTCCGTCAATTACCAAGATATGAGTATCACAGGCATCAAGCCAGACTTCTGGAGCTTTTCTGAACAGAAACACAATGCCCTATCTGTAAATAAGAATCATTTGGTTAGCCTAAAGGAATCTGGCATACAAATTTATTCTGGCATTAGACCGAGTCTTAAGAAGGCTTTTGTGTGGAAACGTGAAGACCTTAGTTCGCTAAGTAATGATGAGATAAAGAAATGGTTTAGGCCATGTGTAACAGCGCAAGAATTAAAGCAGTGGTCTCCAGAAAACAAAAACCTTCATTTACTTTTCATTTCAGATGAAGAGAATTCTCTTCCTGACAATATTTTAGCCTTGTTAAAGCCCTTTGAAAAAGAATTGGTTGTACGAGCAGGTACAGAAGCGCGTTCCCAATGGTACACTTTACGGAGGTGTTCATATTATAGTGTATTTCAGAGAAACAGAATTATTTTCCCTGATATTTGTTCAAAATCTAAGTTTTGCTTAGCTACGGATAAGAGAATTAGCATTGATGGCACGTTTGCAATGGATTCTGCCAATCTAGCTATACTGGGTTTATTAAACAGCACGCGTATTTGGAACCACTTAACATGTATCTGCTCCAGTATTGGCAATGCAAAAAACAAGGGGCGCTTGAGAATTAAGAAGACCTATGTCGAGAATTTGCAGATACCTAAGAAGATTCTTGAAGTTAATGATTACACGAAGGAACTTGGTGATTTGGTTCAAGACATACTTGATAATGGAGACGAGGCAGAGATTCGAACGCTCGCTGATGCGCTCTACCGACGGGTCGATTGGCGGTGGGCGCAGAACGGTCAACCCACAGTTAGCCACGGATGGAAGCCGAAGAGGGGTTTCCTGAAATACCGCTGGCAAGGCTATGACGAGGCACTGCTCCTTTACGTGCTGGGCCTCGGCTCACCGACGTATCCGCTGTCCGAAGCGAGCTATGCGGCCTGGACGTCGACCCATGACTGGGCGACGATCTATGATCAGGAGTTACTCTACGCTGGACCTCTGTTTATCCATCAATTCTCGCATCTGTGGATTGACTTCCGCGGCATTCAAGACGCATACATGCGCGACAAGGGCATCGACTATTTCGAAAACAGCCGGCGAGCGACCTACGTGCAACAGGAATACGCGGTGCGCAACCCGCACGGATTCGAGGGTTATGGCAGATTGGCCTGGGGCCTCACCGCCAGTGGCGGCCCCGGGCCAAAGTCACGCCGGATTAACGGCGTTAAGCGTCGCTTCTTCGGATACCGGGCGCGCGGCGTTCCCTACGGGCCCGACGATGGCACGCTCGCCCCCTGGGGCATCATCGCCTCGTTGCCGTTCGCGCCGGAGATCGCTCTCCCGGCCATTCGGCATTGTCAGGACGTGTATCCACAGACCCGGACCTCCTACGGCTTCGTTGGCAGCTTCAATCCGACTTACCCTTCGCCATCGGGAGCCGCAGCGGGCTGGGTTTGCCGCGAGCATTACGCGCTCAATCAGGGACCCAACATCTCGATGATCGAGAACTACCGTTCAGGGCTGGTCTGGCAACTGATGCGGCGTTGTCCTTACGTCGTCGCAGGACTGCGGCGGGCGGGGTTCAGGAATGGCTGGTTATGACAGGCCATCTCCAGCCTTGCTGTTGATCGACATCTCATGTGCTTCTCTGCGACAGTAGGTTTTATAGCCGGCACTGCAATTGCGCATGTGCGCTGTCGTACAGACGGACATAGTGCCTGTGCGTAAATTGGGTTAGAGATCCAAGGAGATGCACTCGCATGGAAAACTCTAGTTTCGATGTTCAGCCCAAGTCGGTGCTGCAGACCGTCAAGAAAGTCACATCATGTGCAGCGTGACGGAGCAACGGCAATCAGTCGGGATTAAGCAGGCATCCGGTATGTTGAAGCACCTGTTTCAAGGCTTCAATGGTAGTGTCTGGATGCGCCTCTGGAACGGCACGAGCTTGAAACTCGGTAACGCCGAGCATGACGACTCTCGCCCTCAATTCACCCTCGTATGCCGCAGCCCGGGAGTGGTTCGATCCATGGTTCTTGGGCGCGATCCATTGCGCCTCGCTGAAGCGTACTTTCGGGGAGACATCGACGTCGAAGGTGACTTCTTCGCCGCGCTCAGCCTTAAGGATCATCTGCGCTCAATCAGGATGTCTTCGCGCGACCGTTTGAGCACCCTGCTTGCTGCCCTGCGGCTGCCCTCATCCGCAGGGGAGGCGCCAAACACCGCCAGCGACCGCAATACATTGCACGGACGTGGCGTCAAGGCGCATTCAAAATCAGAGAACCGTGACGCGATTGCGTTCCACTATGACGTATCGAACGAGTTCTACGCTTTGTGGCTGGACGAGGCAATGGTGTATTCCTGCGCTTACTTCGAGTCGCCCGCCGTCGACCTCGCGCAGGCACAGCAGGCAAAGCTTGACCACATCTGCCGCAAGTTGCAGCTCAAGCCCGGCGAGCGCCTGCTCGATATCGGCTGCGGCTGGGGCGCGCTGATCATCCATGCTGCTCAGCACTATGGCGTTCACGCCCACGGGGTCACGCTCAGCCGGCATCAGTTCACGAAGGCACAGCAACGTATCGATGAAGCGGGGCTGCAGGACCGCGTGACGGTCGAGTTGCGCGACTACCGCGACCTCCAGGGCGAAGCAATCTACGACAAGGTGGCCAGTGTGGGCATGTTCGAACACGTTGGCCTGAAGAACCTTCCGGTGTACTTCGCCACGGTGCAGAGGCTGCTGAAGCCGGCGGGCCTGTTCCTCAATCACGGCATCACTAACTTCACCGAAGGTTGGAACAAGACGCTGTCCACCGAGTTCATCAACCGTTTTATCTTCCCTGACGGACAGCTCGACACCATCAGCAACGTGCAACATGTGATGGAACGTGCGGACTTTGAAATCGCCGATGTGGAATCCCTGCGTCCGCATTATGCGCTGACGCTTCGGCACTGGGTCTCGCGGCTGGAACAGAATCATAAACGTGCGCTTGAGCACGTCAGCGAATCGACCTACCGTATCTGGCGCCTGTACATGGCCGCTTGCGCACTCGAGTTTGAGGCCGGCGAAATCGGCGTCTATCAGGTGCTTGCCAGCAAGCGCGCAGCAGGCAGCACGATGATACCTTTGACGCGCCGGTACATGTACCCGTGAAATACTGCACCGATTAAGGGCAGAGCCTCTGTCCTTAAAGGAAAATGCAGTGCCAGCCCAAATCACGGGCAATGACAGGATAGAGAACAGGAAAATGGATGAGGCATCTCACGCTTGAACATAGCAAGTTGGCATACCAAGCCGACTTCGCGCTGTATGGCAGCGCTATTCTGCTGTTGACAGGCTTCCTGCTGGTGACGGGCGCCCGCGAGCAGTGGCCGGAAATGTTGGCGCTCGCATTGGCCGGGACCGCGAGTTGGACAGGCATTGAGTACGCCTTGCATCGCTTTGTGCTGCATGGTTTGATCCCGTTTCGACGCTGGCATTTGCTGCACCATCAGCGACCAAGGGCTTTGATTTTCACCCCGACAATCATGAGCGCGATACTGTTCGCGCTACTGGTTTTCCTGCCTGCACTGGTATTAGGCGGGCTGTTGCGCAGCTGCGCTCTGACAGTAGGCATGCTGATCGGATATCTTACCTACACGATCACCCACCATGCCATCCATCATTGGCGCAGCGACAATGTCTGGTTAAAAAATCGAAAGCGCTGGCATGCGCTGCATCACGGCAACGTTGAGCACTCCGGGTGTTACGGCGTGACCTCTTCATTTTGGGATCATGTATTTGGTAGCACTCGCCGGACAATAAAATGACGGTCATCGTCGAAAAGCGGTGAATCATGACGAGATAAGCCAGCAAGGCAGGACGACGCGCTACAAAAAAGAGGGCAGGCTGACGCTATCTGGCACGGTTATGCTGGGGACCGGCGTCATGATCGGCGCAGGCATCTTTGTACCAGAAAACGTGAGCCGGCCGGCTCCGGTAACGCAACGGGGCTGCCACCGATGCGGGGGGCAGCGGCTCAGACTCGCGGCTGATTCACGGGACGCCAGTGATGACAATACGACATGAGCACCCGGTCTAAAGCCACTTCCGTAGAAGCCGTCCAAACACATCAAAGATGCCACTCATGAGTCCACGACGCTTCCAAGCCGCTCCGGTGATTTCAGCTGCATCCTGCAGATCATTCAAAACGGTGTTTCTCAACTGGCTGATTAAGGCGCTGTTCTTTGAAATCAGCGTTAGTTCGTAGTTGATAAACAGGCTTCTGTAATCGAAGTTGGCCGTTCCGATACTTCCCCAGTCATCGTCAACAAGGAGAACTTTTGAATGCAACAAACGTGGCGCGTATTCGAATATACGGACACCGTTTTCGATGAGCTCCCCGTAAAAAGCGCGGGCCGCCCATTGTGCGGGCGCTGAGTCCGTTTTCTCGGTTGTCAGAATACGTACGTCGATTCCGCGGCGCGCCGCGAGAATAAGCTGCCTGCGCAAGCCCCGGTCGGGAACAAAATAGGGGGTAGCCAGCCAGATAGTCTCTGATGCAGCAGACAACTGGTCTTTGATGGTACACCGTAGCTGTATACGGCAGGTGCGCGTGGTATTGGGAACGATCCGGCTGTCACCGCTGGTGTGACGCAGTGGATCCCCGTCCGGGTGACCGCACCAGAAGGTGTCGAACAGAGCCTCGGCTTCTGCAGCCAGGGCTCCGTTAAAACAGGCGTGCACATCGCGCCACCGTGTTGGGCCGTAGAAGCGTTGGGAGCTTTCCCTGTGAATGTTGAAGCCTCCAAGATACGCTGTCTGGCCATCGACCACCAACAATTTACGATGATCACGACGGTTGTAACGCATTGGCTGTCGCCAGCTCCAGCGGTGAAAGCGTTGCAGGCTCACCCCGGCGGCCCTGAGCAAGCGTCGATGACGTCGCGGAAGGCCACTACCTGAGCCCAAGGCGTCGACGTGGACGCGCACATCAAGGCCACGCCGGGACTGGCGCATCAGTTCATCGAGCAACACGGTTCCGACTTCGTCTGCAGCCAGAATATACGACGCCAGAAAGACACGTTGAGTTGCCGCTTGAATCGAGCGGGCCATCGCTGCGTAAAGTTCGTCCCCTTCGTTGAAAAGTTCGAATTCAGGCGCTAACGGTTCTCCGGTATCGATCACCGAGAGCTGACCCTGCAGGATGGACTCTGAGTGCCCCTTCATAACTATGGCCTTAAGGCTATGCTGGACAGAGTCGGCGACTCGTCGTTTAATCTACAGGTGAAGAAAGCCGATGCCGAGGCTGGCATTGGTCTTGCCGATCGACAGATCCGCATCCGATTCAATTCCGGTCAGCGCGCGTATCGCATCAATCGTTTCCGGGATCACAATAGCTTGATTGTCGACCATATAAGCATAGAACAGCTCATCACCCTGAACCTTGAGCATGTCTTCCCACAGCGCGACCTCATAAAGGCTATCATGAGGCCGGCCGAGATCGGCCATGAGTTCCTTGACGGCGTTGATAGCGGTTAAACCATCGTCGGTCCGAATCAGGGAAATACGAGGGGAGGCGCGAAATGCATCCAGTATTTCGTCCTTGCTCGCATGACGGGTCAGTTGTACCGACCAATAATGCAGGTGAGCAAGTGTTTCGGGGATCTTGACGGCCATCGTTACGATATCAAGGTCTGGGTCAACGCTTTGGGCGTCAGGGCCCTGGTGGCTGGGAATGTCCCGCTCGGGCACTACCGTATTCATAATTCCACCCAGATGGCTTTCCCACGGATCCGTCGCCCTGCGTAACAGTGTACCTCTGGCACGAAGAAGTAAGCCACTGCGTTTGAGGGCTGTCAGAGTTCGAACGATTGACGTTGTGTTACATGACACCACGCGGGTGCAGTCGCGACCGACCGCCGAGGCGTAACTGGCCTCTGCAACGAATGAATGGCCGGTGGTCTCATGTTTCTCGCCGCCCTGGACAATAAATTTAATGCCACGTTGCCGGTAGGTTTCGATATTCTGGCTGGCGACGTGCTTGGGAGTGCAGTCCACGACGATGTCAGCCTCATCGAGCAAACCATCAAGCGTACCGGAAATAGCCATGCCCGCCTGATGCATTGCGTCGGCATGTGCCTTGGTGGCCCCATACAGCCGAAATCCTTTGCTGAGGGCAACCCGTGTTCGCCAGTCGTGAGCGGTATCCGTGACCCCGGCTAGTACCATATCGTCCTGACTAGCGACCGCATCAGCCACCCGTTTTCCGATAACACCATAACCATTGATTGCTACTCGTAGTATCGTCTGCTGTGTCATGTTACTTCTCCGCTTGGTCGCGTGAATCGATGGCAGCGAGGTAACCTTGCTCCTATACCAGTCTATACCGTGAAACTGAACCCTGTCTAAATCCCTTCAACCGTAACCCTGCAATTTGCTACGGTATGGGGAGAAGCTGAACAATCGCCAGTATGCCTCCGCTGGCTAATAGGTCAGTAGAATAGGCGTCGTTATTGCTCACTCGGATAACGCTGATTAATTCCACTTGAACCACGGTTTCAGTAAAATGACGGCTTCATTTGTGATCGGTACTGCTCAGGCGACCTCAAAACAAGCGGTGCTGCACCTATTACTTGAGCTTAGGTTTGTAGATTCAAGTGATCATCGCAACACCCTTATTAATTATGTGTGATGGTGTTTTAAATTTCAATGTTTTCCTCGGGCGTTCGTTTAACTGAGTTGCAAGACCATTCAGCTGTTCTTGTGTGTGAGGTGATAGATCTGTTTTTTTAGGCAAGTATTGACGAATTAGGCTGTTGGTATTTTCGTTTGTGCCCCTTTGCCAAGGGCACTG
>TARA_R110000851_G_scaffold48703_3_pt1 | contig 15089 bp, 13 predicted proteins | sample TARA_R110000851 | Tara Oceans TARA_R110000851 (sample SAMEA4397627) | marine metagenome | biome: Polar Biome; feature: [DCM] deep chlorophyll maximum layer (ENVO:01000326); material: water (ENVO:00002006), including particulate matter (ENVO:01000060) such as... | depth 17 m | reverse complement strand
ATCCAGCTCGTTTGGTACTACCCCAGTGAAGAGGACGAATCGCGTTTAGTGGAGTGGACTGGTGTGACACCGGGCCCAGCAGAGATTAATGATGAAGACTTCCAGGCGGTAGCGGAATACGCGTCAGGAATCGGAACTAACTATATCTACGAAGGCCAAGAAGTCATCGATGCCGACTTTATTCGTCAAGCAAATGAAAATGGCCTGCCGGTGCACGTTTACACCGTCAATGAAACCGATGAGATGGAGCGTTTGATGGAAATGGGCGCAAACGGCCTGTTCACAAATTATCCAGATCGCTTGCTTAAGCTCGTTGAGTAACCATCGTTTAATGGCATATTACGCCCGGCCTTGGCCGGGCGTTTTTATAATAAGGTTTTACTCAAGCCCAAGCTGCCCCAGTACCTGCTCTACTCTTTTACGATCGCCCGCTTGCAGCGTTTTAAGCGGCTGGGGCAAGCAGGGCTGACTCACCTTCCCGGTGATTTCTGCAATGGTAGCCGCCACTCGCAGGCTACCGCCGTATTCACGGTAGAGTGCCCACAGCGGCTCAAGGCCGTCTGAAAGCGCCTTGGCCTGTTGAACATCCCCCGCCTGAGCAGCTCGGGTTATCGCCAGCGCTGCTCTAGGGTATAACCCGCCGATAACGGAATACCAGGCATCACATCCTGCATTTAGACCGGTGGCTGCTGCCGCGTCGCCGCTGATGCCGATAGTGACATCAGCGGGGATCAGCTTGCGCAACCCAGTCACTCGCTCCTTTGCAGAGTCAATATCATTGTTCACCGGCGGAATTTTGATAGAGCGAACCTGGGGCAGTTGGGCGATTCGCCCATGCAGCTCATCGCTAAATTCAAAATGGGTTGTGCCAGGGTTATCGTACACGCAGAGCGGCACACTCAGCGATTGGCAAACCGTGGCGTATAGATCGAAGACCTCGTCGTCGGTGAGCTTTTGGTAGGAGACCGGCGCTAGCAGCACGCCGCTGGCACCTGCCTGCTGAGCGCGTTCTGCATTAGCCAGCACATCACGAGTACGTAGCGCCCCAATGCCTGCAATGACAGGCGCGCCAACTGCATTTTCAACGCTAAGCTGAATAACACGGGCGCGCTCATCACGGTTTAAATAGGCGTAGCTACCGGTCGAGCCCAGCACGCCAATGGAATCCACCGCTGCCTCAGCTAAATAAGCAACTAAACGGACAAACTCATACTCATTAATGCCCTGCTCGTTCATGGGGGTTAGCGGGAATGCACTTAGGCCGGTGAACATGGTGGATGATCCTTTTAAGATGGATGGCATTCGCAGTGTCGCACAGACGATTAGCTATTATGTACAAGCATACGGTAATGGAATAGCCACAGCTTATCCTCGTTATTCGTTGACATAACTTTCTGTTATTTTTCTTGAATTGATGTAGTGTTTGCGTATACGCCGTATCGATACGGCACAGTTGCTTTAGATGTGTATCTTTCAGTCATACCATCATGACTGAATATAAAAACAGTCTCGTTAGTGCTGCGAGGGAGAACACGTCATCAATACATACACATTTTCAGCGCAGAGCAGAACGGCACCGCGGGTGAACCTGGCGTTCATCAATCAACCAGTAAGCCACTACCAATGCCATTACCCATTATAAGCGGCTCTCTAATGCGATTGGCCTTACTGGCAGCGACTACTTTTATTGTGTTGGTGGGGCTCGCTTTCGCAACAACGAATGCCATCGCTCGAGAAGCGCCGCTTTTTTTAGTGGCTCACCCTGACGTCACTACCCACTGGCTGAACCGTGATACTACCCGCGCGATTTTCGCCATGCGCCAACGCACCTGGCCGGATGGTCAAGCGGTTAGGGTTTTCGTTTTAAGTAACAACAACCCAGTACATGCTCGCTTTACCAAAGAGCAGTTGGCGGTTTACCCGCACCAACTTCAATTAGCCTGGGATCGCATGGTTTTTTCAGGTACCGGTCAAGCCCCCGACCGAGTAAATGACCAGGAAGAGATGCGCGAGCGCGTCGCCTCAACGCCGGGTGCCATTGGGTATCTTGAAAGGGAGTATCTGGATGATAGAGTCCAAGTCATTTCGATGGAATGAATGCAGAGCCCTTGCCGCTTTGCTAGGCACCGTTGTAATGGGTTTATCTGCTCCCGCCCAAAGCGACGAACACGCTCTGGATACTTTACAGGTACATGGCTTTCTTAGTCAGGCGCTGGTCGTGACTGACAATAACAACTTTTTTGGTCAGAGCAGCCAGGATGAAGGCAGCATAGAATTTACCGAAATTGGCCTCAACGTCTCCTTACGCCCCCATCAGGATGTACTCGTTGCTGCTCAGGTGCTAAGTCGTCGAGCTGGAGGCAATAGCAGCGACGCAGAACCTAAACTGGATTACGGTCTCATTGATTACCAAATGATTTCTGACCAAGGGCGTACGTTTGGTGTTCAGCTTGGTCGGATTAAAAATCCTTTTGGATTTTATAATCAAACCCGCGATGTGGCATTTACCCGTCCCAGCATCTTACTGCCTCAGTCTATCTATTTTGACCGAACACGCTCAATGGCTCTCACAGGTGACGGCCTAACGTTCTATTTGGAACAGAGATTAAGCAACGGAGTACTACGAGGACAGTTTGGCTTAGGAAAGCCTCAGGCTGGTGACGATTTAAGCGATACGCTTCAACTTCAGCGTATATCAGGCACCTTCGATCCTCAGCAGTCTACGATTGCCCAAGTTCGTTATGAACATGATGGAGGTCGTGTCGTTGCAGCGATTAGCAATGCCAACGTGAGATCCCAAATAGAGTCACATCAATCAGGTGTCAGCGACGGAGATTTTTATTTTACACCCTGGGTATTTTCACTCCAATACAATCAAGAACTCTGGAGTGTAACGACTGAATACGCACTGCGCCGTTCAGGGTTAAAAAACTTCAACCAGTCTTCTGTAAACTTCGACACGACAGGGGAAAGTTGGTATATCCAATACGCTCGGCGTTTTGCAAATGACTGGCAGTGGTTAATGCGTTATGACAGCCTTACCAGCAACCGCGCAGACCGCAACGGTAAATCTTTCGAGGCGAGTACAGGGGGAAGCGTTCCAGCCCATACCCAATTCGCAGATGACCTAACCGTTGGCCTGCAGTGGACGCCGCACCCTCAAGTCATGCTGGCAGGTGAATACCACCATGTCGATGGCACGGGTTGGCTGCCTATTCAGGATAATCCAGATTCATCAGCGACCAGCAGAAGATGGAGCATGTGGTTGTTTCAATTATCGCTGCGCTTCTGACGTTTACCTCGATCCTGGCTAGGACGCTACCGCGATGAAACCATTTACCCTTTTCCGAACGCCCCAACGCCTTAGCCTGACATGGCGGGTCATCGCGTTAAGTAGCCTGCTGCTGCTGGCGCTGGTAACGCTCTTTACCTGGCTAGGCCACGACAATCTTACCCGTCAGTTTCAAGAAAGCCGAAGCCAGCACTATGAACGCCAACAGCGAGAAATTCGTTTAGCGCTAGTTCGCTCATCGGAAAATTTACGTCAGTTGGCAGGGTTAACCGCGGCCTCGGCAAGCTTAGGCTCGCCCTTGCAAGCAGGTAATACCGCCGCAGTTGAGCAAGCACTAGACTCCCAGTGGCCCGCTCTACAGCTTGAGGCGGGTATCGATGAAATATTAATTATTAATACCCAGGGGCAAATCTTGGGTAATTGGGGCACCGGCAATACACAAACGCAGCTTCCCATTCTGAGTTGGATCAGGCGGGTGATGCACACCGAGCAGCCACTCACTACATTGCGTTGTTCAGCTAGCTGCCAACAGTTCGCTGCCGTGCCGGTGCTAGTGGCGGGAGAAAGCGTTGGTATGGTCGTACTGACCCGCTCGCTAGCCGATGTCACTCGGCAGGCCAAGGAGGTATCTGGCAGTGAAGTCGCACTACTTGTCACCGGGCCCACTGAAGATAGCGGGATGACAGCAACTCGAGAGCTAAAATCATGGAATGGTCAACTGCTAGCCCTCACAAGCGAAGAGCAAACCCTAGCACCTTTGCAGCGAGCGTCAGATACAGCTCCTGTTCGCCGTTTAATGGAAACACCATTAAATCTTGAACATGATGGCAGACATTTAGAACTCAGCGCAGTACGCATGGAAGAGGATAATGAACGTAGCAATATCGGATACTTGCTGCTGATATCAGACATTACCGAGCAAATTAAGGCAATTAACCAGGATACTCGCACACTCTTGTTCGTAGGCGTACTCGGCTGGATTGCCGCTGAACTACTGCTATTGGTCATACTGCTGGGCCCAATGGCTCGACTGCGTAGAGTCGCTGGATTGCTTCCTGCCCTAGCTGACGGAAAATTTAGCGATATACACGCCGCCATTCCCAACCACCGCCGCCGCATTCCCGACGAGATCGATGTACTTGAGAGCATTACCCTTGAGCTTTCACGCCAACTTGAATTGTTAGAGAGTGAAGTACAAGAGCGCGGTGACCAACTAGCCGTGCGCATTGGGGAGCTAGCCAAAGAGCGAGATTTCGTTAATGGCCTGCTGGATACGGCCCAGGTATTTATCATTGCCCAGGATGACACTGGACGAATTAGCTTGGTCAATGAGTATACCCAGTTGATGCTAGGACTTACTGAAGCTTCGCTACTCGGGCGTCATTTTGTTGATGTATTCGAGGCAGGTGCCTCTACCAAGGTGAATACGTTCTCCCATCCCCAGCAAGAGGAGAAAACACTCCGTACGCCCGATCACAGGACTCATACTATCGCTTGGTACCATGCGCCGTTACAAACGGGTAATGACGGCAAGGTGTCACGTATATCGGTTGGTCTGGATATTACCGAACGTAAGGCGGCCGAAGCTCGGCTAACGTGGCTGGCCGAACGTGACCCGCTAACGGAACTTTACAACCGGCGCTTCTTCCAACATGCACTGCAAACCGCCCTTGAACGCCCATCGAAGACAAAAGGGGCAGTATTGCTACTTGATTTGAATCAGTTCAAGGAGGTTAACGAGCTAAGTGGCCACCATGTAGGCGACAAATTGCTTCGTGAAGTGGCTGACACCCTCTTCCGCAACCTTGGCCCCCGTGGCGTTATTGCACGCCTAGGTGGCGACGAATACTCCCTCCTATTAGAAGATACCAACGCCGATCAAGCCGTCAGTGTCGCGCAATATATTGTCCAACTATTAGACGGTATCGGCTTCGTTGTGGGTGAGCGGCGGCATCGAGTAACGGCCAGTATTGGTATTGCCCTGTTTCCAACCCACGGCAATACGCCTGCTGACCTAATGGCTAGCGCTGATGTGGCAATGTACAAAGCGAAGGAGAGTGGCCTTCAGCACTGGCATTTACTTTCCAAGTCGGAGAATGCCAAAGACGAACTGCAAGCACGAGTCTACTGGGTTGAACGCATACACAATGCGCTTGAGGAGGATAGCTTCGAGTTGATGGTGCAGCCCATCATGCGTTTGGAAGATCAAGACGTAAAACACCACGAGGTGTTGCTAAGAATGCGCGACGCAGATGGGAGCCTAATTTCTCCCGCGCACTTTATTCCTATTGCCGAACAAAGCGGGCAGATTATTTTAATCGACCGCTGGGTATTGCGACACAGTTTAAAAGCACTTAGCCAATTGCAGGATCGAGGTATCACTCTGGCAGTTAACCTTTCGGGTCAGTCTCTTCACGACGGAGGGTTGAAACAATACTTGGCAGACGAGCTGACGGCTAGCGGCGCTGATCCTCACCACCTTATATTGGAAGTAACGGAAACTGCCGCGGTAACCGATTTTTCTACTGCCCGTGGCGTACTACAAGCAGTACGCGACCTGGGTTGCCGTATCGCACTGGACGACTTTGGAGTAGGCTTTAGTAGTTTTCACTACCTTGGGCAGTTACCCGTCGACTATATTAAAATAGATGGTTCCTTTATTCGCAGCCTGCTGATTAGCGCTGACAGCCGCGTCATTGTTCGTGCTATTGCCGACATCGCTAAAGGTTTTGGCAAGCAAACCATTGCTGAATTCGTTGATCAAGAAGCGCTATTGCCAATACTAAAGGCCTATGGGATAACTTATGGTCAAGGGTTTCATTTAGGCAGGCCTATAAAAATCATCGAAGCATTTAGTGGAATTAGTGCTCAATAATGGATACCGTTTATACTTAACTCTGGATTTAAATAGGGATAGTGCATGAGCTCTTTACCACTGCAAGTGAAGAACAAGGATGCGTCAGCGGCATTTATTACAAGATTCATACAAGAGTTCAAATTCAAACTCTGCATAACTGAGCATGAGAAACAACTGGCTTATCGTTTAAGACATGATGTTTACTGCGAAGAACTTGAGTACGAAGAAGCCAGCGACCCCATAAAAAAACTCGAATTTGATATCCATGACCAAAACTCTATTCATTGTTTGATAGAACACCGCAGAACAGGACTAGTGGCAGGCTGCGTGCGGGTGGTTATGCCTCAGGCCTCCAGACCTCATCCACTTAACCAGCTTCCATTACAATCTTATGGCAGCCAAAGCCTTACACACGCAGAGCTGCATCCCGACAAACTTGCCCAAGGCAGTTACTATGAAATCTCACGACTGGCTGTGAATCGCCTTTTCAGAATAAGACTTAAAGATAGCTCTACTTCTTTAGAAAGCTCGACTACCAATCACAATGTTACCTTTTTTTCTACTGAAGAGAGGCAGCTCTTCCCACTACTAGCCACAGGCCTATTTGTCACCGGCTATGCTTTAGGGAGGCAGCTAGGTAAAATTCAAGTTTTTGCAATGATGGAACCTAGCTTGCCCCGACTTCTTGCTCTGACAGGCTTTCACTTCACCAAAGTCGGCGAAACAATCAACTTCCATGGAAGAAGAAGTGCTTACTACATCAATAAGCAACAAGCAGAGAGTGGATTAAAGAAATCATTGCTCCCCCTCTACTTGCACATACAGCAAACGCTGGCCCTCCAGCTAGAAGAAATGCTAGCTCAAGATGTTAGTACCTCACTAATAACTTGAATATTTTATCTATACCGTGGCCGCGGCGCTTTCTCGATCATCCAACGAAGCAGAACATCTAAAATCATCAACCGTTACGCTGGTGAATTTCTCTAAGAAAAACACGAGCGTTTCAGGATATTGGAAACGCTCCTCGAAGCGCTCTTGGCCCTCTTGCGAACGCCGTGTCACGCTTGCTCTATAGCCGCCATTAGATTTAGTCACTTTTACGCTATTTTCGCGGCTTCCATCACGCTTAATGGCCGTTAATGGAGAGCTATCGCTTAATAAAACGTCTAGCTGTCGAGCGGCAGTGCGCTCTTCATCAGATGCCCAGAGAGGTTGATCTCGGTCACCATAACGGTAGAGCATAATCACCAGCATGACCGAAAAAATACTGCTGGTCAGCATCCAGGTTAATAAAACGCTCGAAAGCGCCGTTGTCAGCATGATGAACATTTGAATCACGATACCCACTGCCAGCACACCGGCCAGAGGCCTCCACATACGCGGGTTCATAAACCCGCGCTTGAGGATATACCCCCAAAGCCCAATCACCGACAATGCCCCTAACAACAAATGAATGGGGGCAAGCAGCGTTCCTCCTCCAGCCAATATAGCAATTACCCCAATAATCACTATTAAACTGTAGAAAGCAGCTAGCAGGTAGTAAGCACGATCAAGAGTCATATGCAGTCTCCATGCGGGTTAGCCGATAACCTAATCGCCATCGGTTTTATTGTTATTGGTATACGGAAAAATCCTTAAACTGCAGTATAGGTTATGACGAAAATTCTTCACTATTGCCGATGTAGCCAATACAGGTCATAACCCCTGCGCCCCTCGGCGTAGCCAATCATGCACGAAAGCGAGCTTATGTCGGGCAGTCTCTGAGAGGACAAAGGGATAAAGATCCGGCAAGCCCATTGAGCGATTAACATGATTAACGCCCACGGTGAGTGAAGCTGCCACGTAGATCAAGCGCTCTGCATCAGGCTCTGCATACGGCTCCCATTGATGGCTAGGCAGCTCTGGTGAAGAGAGATCTGATGCCGCAAAGCTATCGGCAATATCGGTTAAATGCAGCAGGTGAGCAGCAGTCTCGGCCCAATCTTCATGAGGGTGCGCAGAGGCATAAGTGGTTAAATAGCGCTCTTTCCAATCGGGCGGCGGGCCATCGGTATAGTGGCGCTGAAGTGCTGCGGTGTAATCCTGACGTTCGTCTCCAAACATCTCACGAAAAGCATCAAGAAAGTCTTCCCGCAGGCTTAACCGCCACCACAGCATATGCGATATTTCGTGGCGCATATGGCCAATCATCGTTCGGTAGGGTTCTTCAAGCGCTTCACGACGGGTCGTGACTAGTACGGGGTCTACTTCGGCTACACTAATGGTCACCACCCCTTCAATGTGCCCCATCGGCACAGGCGTACGGCCTTCGGCGAGCAAATGGAAAACCGGCGGCGCGCCTGGATCTTCCGGGCGGAACCAGTGCCAACGCCCGAGGTTATCAAGCACCCAGCGTTTGGCTGCTTCAGTCTTGGCCCAATTAGGAATCGCATTAGGAAGGCTAGGATCTGGAGCCAGCGCTGTCATGGCACAAGCACGACAAAAAGCTCCCTCTTCAGGTGCAATCCAGTTGCAACCGATAATGTCGCGGTTAATACAGAAAGGAGGCATTGGCACAAAGGCCCGGGCCTGAGGGTCGTAGGCAACGGGGGTACCATCTGCGGTTGCGAGATTATCGAACCATAGAGAGCCGGAACCGACGGGATTTGAAAATACGCGCATACGGTAAAGCTCCTGAAAGCGAGGAAAAGAGAACCTCAACCGACCGACTGAGCGTTCTCTTTTCCAAAAATCCTATTAAAAACAGTGTGCAGTGCCCTTTATTTCATTTCAAAACTATTTCATTTCAAAACCCTGCTCGATTAAAAAATCGCGCATATGAGGGCGCAGCTTGTTATCGAACAAAGGCTTGAGATTGCGAGACCAGTCGGTGTCTTTATTACTGCTACTGCGAGCCCGGTAGTAAGCCTGCATGGTCGTATCGAAGGCCTCTACCTGTTCGCCGTCTTCAGTGTAGTAGTCTTCTTTCAGAACCGCCTCCACGGGTAAGCGCGGCTTCACTTCAGGCTCTTGATCCGGATAGCCGAGGCACATACCAAACACTGGGTACACGTGCTTGGGGAGGCGTAGCAGGTCGCTAACCTCCTGGGGATTATTGCGGATACCACCAATATAACAGATCCCCAACCCTTCGGACTCAGCCGCCACTGCCACATTTTGCGCCATCAACGCCGTATCCACTGTTGCTACCAACAGTTGCTCAGTCATGCCCCGCACAACGTTTGCACCGGTGCGCTCTGAAGCCTCCGTGGGACGCTTCATATCGGCACAGAAAACTAGAAAGTCGGCACAGGTGGCAATATAACCTTGCCCACCGGCCAGTTCTGCTATCTGCTCACGGTTCACCTGGTCTTTTACATGGATAACCGTATACGCCTGAACGTGGCTGGAGGTCGCTGCCCCCTGCCCGGCTTGGATAAGCTCCAGCAGCAATTCTTTCGGGATCGGTCGGTCGCTAAATTTACGGATCGAACGGTGGGATTTCAGCAGCTTAATAACGTCGTTCATGGAACCTCGCTTATCTTGATAACGCTTATTTAAAACAGCTAACTAACAGGGTAACAGATTTGTACAACATGACAGGATTGCGGATGGCGTTAAACATGGCTATAGCAAATGCATGATCGCGCCCCGTATGCCATATTGATCTATCCATAATTTGCCTAGGGTAATCGGCAGTTTGAATCGCCGCTTTCCCGCCGCACCTGGGTTGAAAAGCAGCATTCCCTCCTGGTATTCATTGCGGGGCTTATGGGAGTGGCCATGCAGAAGTGCATCGCAAGCCAACCTCGGGTCGTAATCCTCTAAGCGGTGCACAAGGTGCAGGTGCTTCTCGTTCACCATGATGTCCTGATGTATCGGTAAACTCGTCGCCCACGCCGCCGTATCGATATTGCCCTTAACGCAATGCACCGGCGCCAGTGTCTCCAAACGCTGCAAAATCGTTTTATCTGCCTCTTTGCTACCTACATCCCCCAAGTGAAGAATGAGCTCGCACCCCTGCAGCAGACAAAGTGCCTCATCACGCAGCAAACCGTGGGTATCGGCAATCACTCCAACGGGAGAATTAACCCTATAGCAAAGCATAGATGGGCTCATTAACAGCCTCTTCCAGCGGTTAAATGGTGTCATTCTAGCTTTTTTTACTAGACCACTATTAAAAGTTGCTTATCAAGGCCGATATCTAAATTATCAAATAGATAGTGCTGGCGAGTCATTTATTATGATTTTCATTGGCTATCTAATAAGTTAGGCACCAGCAAGCTATACTGATATGGCTATACGTTGATAACTGAATTTTGACGGAATAATAACGACGCCAGGAAGCCGATATGACCCATACCCCTCAAAATGCACCCGGGCAAGAGTGGAATGCCAGCGACTACGCCCAGAATGCTAATTTTGTACCTAAGCTAGGCAGCGAAGTGGTCAAGCTGTTAGCGCCTCAACCCGGCGAACGTATTTTGGATCTTGGCTGCGGCGACGGCTCTTTGACAGAGCGCCTTGTACAACTGGGCGCTGACGTTCTCGGTGTTGACGCTTCAGAAGAGATGGTAAATGCCGCCCGCCAACGGGGCATTACCGCTCGCGTTGTTGATGGCCACCAATTGCCCTTCGACCATGAGTTTGATGCGGTATTTAGCAATGCGGCGCTGCACTGGATGCTTGACCCTCAGTCGGTACTCGCAGGCGTTAAGCGTGCATTGAAGCCGGGAGGCCGGTTTGTGGCTGAGTTCGGTGGTCATGGCAATGTCGCCGCTATTTGCACCGCGCTGATTGCCGCTCTCCAGTTTCGGGGCATTAGCGCCCGCGGCCGTCATCCGTGGTATTTCCCGACCACCCATGAATATGGCCATCTGCTGGAAACCGTCGGTTTCAAAGTAGAAAGCATTGAGCTGATTCCACGCCCGACTCCGCTGCCCACCGGCATGATTGGATGGCTTGAGACGTTTGCTAGCCCGTTCTTACATGGGCTCGACGAGGATGTGCGCGATGCCGTGCTTGAGAATACCATGACGCTGCTGGGCCACAGCCTACGCGATGAGCAAGGAAACTGGACGGCAGATTATGTGCGTCTGCGCGTTTCTGCTCGCGCGTAAGCGATAGCTGCCTCTGAGGTGTGTGAGATGTAAAAAAGCTGCCGATGATAAGTGCGCTTGTCACCGGCAGCTTGTAGTTAATTCAGACCTAGAACTCATCCCATTCATCGACGGCCTCTTTTTTACTTTGCGTCGCCTGCTGGCGTGGCGCTGGCTCAATACGACTGTCAACTTGTTGCTGCTGAGTAGTGTCCTTATGCGTCAGCGCAACAGCGCTGGTAGCACTCTCATCAATGCGAAAGGTAGCCATCAAGTCGGCCAGCTCACGGGCCTGCCCCTCTAGAGCGCTAGCCGCCGAGCTGGTTTGTTGCACCAGCGCTGCGTTTTGCTGAGTGACCGAATCCATTTCAGTAAGAGCAGCGTTAATCTGCTCAATGCCACTATTCTGCTCCCGCGTCGCGGTCGAAATTTCGCCCATCAGAGTGGTGACTTGACGAATCGCATCCACTGTTTGATAAATCGTCTGTCCACTACGCTCCGCTTGTTCAGCGCCGCCGTTAATCTTCGTGGTGGTCTGCTCGATCAGGCTACGAATCTCTTTGGCCGAGTCAGCACTTCGCGTCGCTAGTGAGCGAACTTCACTGGCCACCACGGCAAAGCCACGACCTTGTTCGCCTGCACGTGCGGCTTCAACCGATGCATTGAGCGCTAAAATATTGGTTTGGAAGGCAATAGAGTCAATCACACCGATAATATCGTTTACCTGGCTCGCACTGGCTGCAATCTCACGCATGAGTTGCACCGTGCGCTCCACCTCTTCACCACCTGTCTCCGCCGACTGTGACGCCGCCACCGAGAGCTGATCCGCTTCTTCGGCCGTTTCAGCATTTTTACTTACCGTCGTCGACATCTCCTCCATGCTGGAAGCGGTTTGCTGAAGCGCGGAGGCCTGCTGCTCGGTTCGTGAAGAGAGATCCTGGCTTCCCGCAGAGATATCACCCGCCCCGCTGAAGACCTGTTCGCTACTGCCTCTCAATGCTATCACCAGCTGTTTTAACTTCTCCTGCATGGCCGCCAGGCCACCGAACAACTGACCAATTTCATTACGGCCCCGATCTTCAATTTGACCTGTCAGATCGCCATCAGCAATCCGTGCAAAATGCTCACTGGCACGCCGAAGGGGCCTTACAACGCTACGCATCATTGCCCACCGAATGACCACCACGGCCACCAGTGAAATCACTAAAAGGGTAATCGCAATGACGCCAATAGTCGTCGCCAAGCGATTGACCTGCTGAAGAACGCTAGCGCCACGCTCTTCGGTATAAGCAATAAAACCGCTCATGGCCAGATCCAGCTCGGCGCTTAATACTCCCAGTTCCTCTTGCCTGCGCTGGATTTGGAAAGGGGCGGCCTCGAGCAGTGGCGAAATGCCCTCTGTCACAAAGGCATTGTAAGCGCTGATAATCGCATCACGGTGGGGTGCAAGTGTGCCTTCAGGATTGATTGGCACAGCACGAAACTCATTAAAACGTGCCTCTGCCTCAGCTACCGCCTCTGCAGCCATGGCAAGGCTCTCCTGCCCCTTTTCTGGATTACCCTGAGTGCTAAAACTTGCCGAGCGGTCTAAAAACGTTTGTGCTCTGAGTGCATTGACTTGCGTGCGGTTGGCTAAATTCGTCAGCCGCACGTTGGTAGCCGTCAGTTCTTCAAGCGCCTGAGAGCTATTGTGATTAGCAAAAAAACCAAGACCACTGATCAACCCAATCATAAGCACCAGCAAGGCTAACGCAGCAGTCAGGCTCCATTTAATAGAGAGGTGCTTCATCCCGTTGATCCCTTTTTCGTTTTTAAGTCATTTAATTAGGTATCGGCCAGGTTAAAACCAACTGAAGCACTGCAGAGCGAATCTAGACGTTGGTATAATAAATAGCGTGACAGATGTAGCAGCTAGCGGTTAAGACACCATGGCAATTTTGTGTAGGTTGACCTTCTTAGCCACATCCACCTGGAGCCAAGCTCCCGCCATGCACTCTAGGCTAGGCGCCTCGACTATCCCCTGAATACGCGCCCGAGACAGCAGTGTGGCTTTAGTGTTGGCTTTAAGCGTACCGACCATTTTTCCGTCAATATCGACACTGTTGCCTTCAAGATACGATGCGACGTGGCCAGAGGCAGTCACAGAGACAGGATGATTAGGCGCAATAAGAGTCCCCTCCAAACGGCCCTTAATGAGCACAGGCTCATCGGCGATCACTTTGCCTAAAATATGAGTGGCTGACCCAATTCGGCTGCCACCTGGCATGCACTGGATGGCGGGAGACGTCACAGCGGAGGCTTCTTCAGGTGGCGACATTGCTTCAAAGGGGTGTTCTGAGATGGAAGCGGAATTCACTGCAGGCGCTTTGTGTGGTCTCCCTGCGGCGCTTAAAGCGCGCTGTTTTAGCTTACGGCGCTTGCCATCCCATACGATCAGCGTCATTACGCCAACGCCCAGCACAATAAACCATACTTGAATGCCCATACCGCTTCCTGCCGCTTTAGATGTGGTTGCCCCAGCTAACGTTATACTCGCTCTTTTAGTTTGCGGCGGCGTGAATAAGCCCACTCACTTGGCTTAACTCCAGGCTTTGAGACAGTAACAAGCCGATTAAGGTATTCAATGCTCAATACCACGCACCCCAAAGGCGCTCTGGCGTCATTCACTAGGAGCCACCCTATGTTTAACAAAGCCAAGAATGCCCCACCTGAGAATAAGGCTGCGGCGCTAACGCCACCTGATACACGCTCATCAGCAACACCAGGCACGCCAACCAGCAGTGCGCGACCAAGCCTCTCCGTTATTGGGGGTCATACGCAAGTGGAGGGAGACATTAATAGCGATGAGGATTTGACGGTAGAGGGACGCGTAAGCGGCATTATCACCTGTAAACAACACACCGTGACGCTAGGTGCCAATGGCTATATCAACGGCGATGTATTTGCTCACACACTGCATATATCAGGCGAGGTAACCGGTAACCTGGTGGCACACCACCGCGCAACCATTCATAAGGGAGCCCAGGTTTCAGGCACTATTGTTGCCCCCTGCCTGGTACTTGAAGATGGCAGCGTTTTCCACGGCAGTATCGATATGAACCCCGACAACGATGTGCTGAAAAGTGCCTTTAGCGACGCTATCGGCAGCATGACTAAAACCTCGCCAAAAGCAACCGTTGAAAAGCATTCAACCACGAGTGCGAACGCCGCAGAGCATGACACAACAGAAGCAAAAGCTAACGATTAAGTCGCTTTCAGCACATCAGAGGCGCTGAGCGCACACTGGGCAAGCGGGATCGCGAGGCACTAGGAAGTGCCGCCATTGGCCGCTTAAACCATCAAAGGTAGAGAGGCCTTGGTGGGCAGAACCTGCGCCACTAAGCAGCTTAAAGGCTTCAACCGCCTGAAAGCAGCCGATCAAACCCACCAGTGGCGCCATGACGCCACTTTCTGAGCAGCTTAGCGCTTCATCGCCACTTTCGTCGGGCGGATAGAGGCAGGCGTAGCAGGGACACTCGGCATTGCGTGGGTCAAAGACTGCCAACTGACCTGAAAAGCGAATTGCCGCACCCGATACCAGCGGCACACCTGCTTTTTGGGACGCCGCATTCACCGCATAGCGGCTTGAGAAACGGTCGGTACAGTCGAGCACCACATCCGCCGAAGCGACTAACCGCTCAAGCGATTTGCCTTCAACATGTTGGTCTAACGCAACCACTTGGCAGTGGGGATTGAGTGCGCACATGCTGGCCTGGGCAGAGTGCGCTTTATTTAAACCAATACTGGACTGCTGATGGGCAATTTGCCGTTGAAGATTGGAAAGCTCGACATGATCGGCATCGGCAATGGTGATGCGCCCGAC
>TARA_R110000851_G_scaffold29912_1_pt1 | contig 15128 bp, 9 predicted proteins | sample TARA_R110000851 | Tara Oceans TARA_R110000851 (sample SAMEA4397627) | marine metagenome | biome: Polar Biome; feature: [DCM] deep chlorophyll maximum layer (ENVO:01000326); material: water (ENVO:00002006), including particulate matter (ENVO:01000060) such as... | depth 17 m | reverse complement strand
TTGCTGCATCGTGTAAGAGTGAATGATTTTACCGAACTTGTTCTCGGTCTTGTCGTCTTTTAATAGCGGCGTACCTGTAAAGGCGATAAACGCAGCTTTAGGTAGCGTCTGCTGCATACGGATATTATTTTCACCGTTTTGGCTGCGGTGGCCTTCATCCACTAACACAATAATATTAGGGCTGTCGTTAAAGCAGTTTTTGTGTTTTATAGCAGAGCCAAACTTATTAATAATCGAAAAAATAACGCGCTCATTACTTTTACCAATTTGTTCAGCCAAACGTTTACCAGTGGTGGCTATTGCGCTTACTTTGTCTTGATCGTCTAGTACACCACCAGAGGCAAAAGTACGGCTTAGCTGGTCTTCTAAATCCACGCGGTCAGTCACTATAATTACGCGGCACTGCGCAAGTTCTTCAAGCCAAATAAGTGCCTTTGATAAAAACACCATCGTAAACGACTTACCACTGCCCGTAGTATGCCAAATAACACCGCCTTCACGCGCACCTGACTCATCAAACGTATTAATACGCTCTATCAGCGCCTTAATGCCAAACACCTGCTGATAACGCGCAACAATTTTGCCTGCTTTTTTATCAAACAAAGTAAACAGGCGCGTCATATCTAATAAGCGTTCAGGGCGTAATAAACTTACAATCAGTCTGTCTTGGTCGGTTACCGTCAGCTCACCTGCGGCAATAAGCGACTGGTAATCATCTTTATCTTTTGCAGGGCGATGATTAAAGAGCACATTTAATTGCTCATCATCAAGCGTATGGTTTTTAAGCCTTACAAACTCAGCTTCAGGAATATGCTCTTCTTTCCACTTCGCCCAAAACTTCTCAGGGGTGCCGCACGTTGCATATAAACCCTCATGTCCGTTTATTGCTAACAGTAATTGGCTATAAGCATATAAATGCGGTATTTCATCTTGCTTTTGATTACGAATATGCTGAGAAATCGCCTCTGCATTAGTCGATTTACCTTCTTTGTTCGAATCGGGGCGTTTCGCCTCAATCACAACTAATGGTAACCCATTAACAAAACACACAATGTCCGGTCTGCGGTTGCCCGTACCCTCGGCATTTTGTACTACAAATTCTTCAGTACAATGAAACGCATTATTATCAATATTATGCCAATCAATCAGCTTAATAGTGGGAGAGGCTTTTTTACCCTCAATAAATTCAGTTACACTCACGCCATACATTAGCGCATCATAAATCTTCTCGTTAGCGGCTTTTAACCCTAAGTTCATAGCAGGGTTTAGCTCATGCATCACCTTATCAATGGCCGCTTCTGAGAGCGTATGCTGCTTACCTGCAAACGAAAAAGTCTGCTTTGCTAAAAAGGCACGCATTACAGGCAACAACACCACTTGATGGGTACTTTTTTTATGGCCTGCTAACTTATTACCACGTAAAGCTTCACATTCACTCGGTGGAATAAACGTGTAGCCCAAGTTAGTCAGTAACGTGAGCGCAGGAATTTTTGAACTGAACTCTTCTTTGAAGTTTGCAATATCACTCATCTAAAGGCACCTCTGTCTCTAAAGAGGTTGATTCTAATAGTTCATCTAGATCAATTCCTAAGCTTAGCTTTTCGTTAAGCTGTTTATAAGCTGAAAATTCTTCACCTTCAGTTGTTTTGAGTTTACTAATGACACTAGCGATGATTACCTCTAGAGGAGTATTTTCTTTGGATATGTCGGCATTTAAAAACCACTCAACTCTTGATAAATAATCCTTTTCAATCCAATAACTTAACTTTAACTCATAATCTTTTTGAGGAACTTTTTTCATCTTTGGTAGTATCATTGGTGATATTTCAATAAAAGCCTCTTCACTAAGTGTGTCTTTTTCATTATCAGCAAAATACTTAGTAGTTATGTCTGGAAGCTGAACATCGTCTAAATCCAAAACCTTTTCTCTTAGAGTTATTAACTTTTTAAGCTCTTTTATCTCTGGTTCGTCAATTTCGCCAGAAACAATTGACTTAAAATAGTCGACCCAAGCTTTACCAAAGTAAGGGTTGTTTTCAGGAATGCAGTGCAATAGTTCATTATATTTATTTATGGCTTCAAACCATTGCTCCCTATTTAGCTTTTGTAGTAAGGACTCTACGAAACCTTTCGCCTGTTCATCACCAAACTCTTTTAACAGGTATATAGTGCGACTATATACCTGTGGGTCTTCTTCTACGTGACTTTGAATATTTTTAACAGCACCACTTTTACAAAGTTTTTGCACCATAGTTGATGTTTCTTCGTCGCTTGCCCAAGGTATTTCATCAACCCATTTAGCTCCTAATGAAAAAATATCATTATTATCTATTTTTCTGATTATATCACGAGCAAATTCATTTCTATCATCTGTAGCTAATTTCCAAATAGACGTTAACTCATCAGCAGTCTTAAACTGATCAAATGCATAAGCAATCATCTCTTCATCAAACTCTTCATCAAAAAAGCTTTTAACATTTGTTCCAACGTACTGATTATCTCTAAAATCATGATCCGAAATAGCAACGAGGAAAGGTAGTGAAGGATTTGTTGATATATCAGCATGAGCACTTCTTTGCCAAAAAGGAGCTTCTGAAACACAGGCTTTTATAGCTTTTTTTTCCTCAGTGGAAGCGGATGATAAAACCTTAATTGCTAATTTAAATACAACTTCAGCATTTATCTCTCTGCCATTTAAATTTAACCAAGAAATAATTGACGATGCCAGGTTTTTCCAAAGCCGATTATCAGGAAATATTGTGTATGTTTCCTCTAACATATTTATATAAGTTTTATTCAGAGTGTTTTGGTTGAAGTGGCTACTTATGATCAGCTGTTCAAAAGCGCTTTTTTGAGGGGCTACACTGCTAAATCGAGCACTTTCTTTTTTACATTGCTCTAACCAATTTTGCCAAGAAGCTAAATCTAACTTTGTATAATGAGTTCTAGAGATAGGCGCTTTTAAATCTTTTAAAAATATTTCTAACTCAGCTAATTGACATAATTCACTGGACCTAAATTCGTTTTTATCTATGCTATTTACGACTCTATTAATTCTTCTTTTAGTCTTCTTTCCTAACTCACTTAAAAGTTCTTCTTTTTTGTCCGTCATGTTGTAAAGTGACTTCAAGGCAACTTCATAACTAAATTCATCTAATTTCCAATTATCAAAAGATGATAAGAATGCCGCTTGAATCTTTCTAACAAATGAAACCACTTTCTTCTTAGAGTCACTAAACGCCTCATGAATAGCTGTTATGGTATTTAATTTGTACTCATCAATATGTGAATCAGTAACCATCCAGTCATTACTGCAAGCCCTAAATGCTAACCAAAATGCTGCATTATGAGTAGATTCTAATTCTATAAGTTTTACACTATCACCATCGGTCAACGCTGATTTTATTTCTGGAGTAAGCAGTAATTGCATACCTTTATTAGCATCAACTCCAAATAATATTCCGGCTAACTCAGTTTTTAATTTATTCACGGCTTGTATGTTTGGAAAAGAATTAGGTATTCCATCTACGAGCAAAGCTGCTCTAAATATACTTTCCGTCATCGATTGGCGGCTTAGACTGTAAATACAAATTGCTTCTGCACTGAATGTTCCATGCCAATGTAGTGCAATTACACCTGCTCGGTTTATATGTGTATGAATTTGTCTTGGGGTTGGAGATATATCTAGCTTACTCATACACTGAGTGTAACTTTCTATATATTCTAGTTTTTGCTTTTCAGGCCAACCAGTAAATGAATGTTTGACACATTTTTTGAAATAATCTATCCATGCAGACATAACAGGAGGCGGCACTTCAACTGTAATTTGAAAGCACTTTTCCATAAAAGAAGCTGCAACTTGGCTATTGTCACTACTTGCTCCACTTGAAGCTAAGTTACCTTGCCAAATATTTTTAATACCTTCTCTATCAAACGGTATTAAAAACCAAAGTTTATTTTTCCATTGATGATTAAGGCTATTTAATGATGAAGTTCGATGTTGAAAAAACGTTTGAAGAGTAGACCATATGTTTTGGGCATATTCAGGATCAACTCTGTCCAAGTTATCAATTACAATGATAGCTTGCTCATAAGCGTACTCTGACTTTGAATCAAACACATATGATAATATTTCATTGAAGAAACGCTCAAATTCTATAGACGTGCGTTCACCATCTTCAGTTATATCTTGAGTATAGTTTTCTTCTGACTCTGACTCTAAAACATCCCATTTAACATCCCCTGTTTTGACATCTTTATCTCCCCACTTTGCCCATATTGCCAGAGCTAGAAGAGGAAAAAAGGAAAATAATATACCAAATAAAAAAGTGAAATCGGCAGATGATGCTCCATTCTGCCACGGAAAAAGTAACTTATCGTATTTTACAGCTGTTAATAGCGCTGCCCCTACAGGGATTGGTAATGCACTCAGCGACAATAGTTTTCCCAACTTTGAGGCTGACTTCTCTGTTTTGACTACTACGGTTTTCTTGCGAGCACTTACTTCATTTCTAAGCTGATTGAGCTTATCATCCCTTTCTTTTGGATCAATAGACGATATCAAGCTCTCTAGAAATATTTTTCTTAGAGGATCACCATCATGTGCCCATGCATCAAAAGCAAAAAAAAGCGTTTTTTCTTCTGTGTTGGCAAGCCTATGTTTTAGTAAATTAATGACCGTAGACTTTCCTGAACCCCAGCCACCTTCTAAACCAATTGTTAAACCTTGATCTGTATTTGCTATCAAATTGCTTAGGGTGTACGCCACCTTTTCATGCGTCTTATCTTCAAACAAATCTTCTGTTGCTACTTGTTCATGAAGCACGTTAAAAGAGTAGTCGTACTTAAGTTCGTCTTTAGTCATTTTTATTTCCTTATATTTTAAATTTTTACTCTGCGCTTACCAGTTAACAGTTGCTGCATTAACGCTTTTTTCTCTTGTTTTAAATCAGCTAATTGTTGTTCTAGTAAGTCGATTTCTTTATCGGCATTAGTAAGAACTGAAGCAACTCTCTCCTGTTCTCTGATATCAGTAGGATATTTAAAATCTTTTTCTTTAAGCTCCCGCATATGTCTGCTATAGCCAAGATTAGGAATATCGGTATCTGACAATAAATAATACGCATATTTATCGTTCAAAAGCTTTGTATTTTTTAATACTTGAGTTCCATCAGCACCTTGCGCAAATGCAAAATTTACCCACTTTACAACACGAGTATGATCTCCAAAGATAATTACTGGCAATTCGGTATATTTTTCATCATTATTTGTATAACCAGAAATAAGTTGTTTACCTTGATCAACGATTGGTGTTTTTCCTTCGCTCAAATACTCACTTGCTTTAACCTGTGTTTTTTTGTTGTTCGCAACTTTAAAAAGCTCAGAAAATGTAGAAAACCTCCACTCAGAATCATATGACTTACCTGAATCATCAAGCAGACGCTTTTTGCCAGTGAGCAGTTGTTGCATGAGAGCTTTTTTCTGCTGTTTGCTGTTGTCGATTAGGCGCTCGGTGGCGCTAATTGCTTTATCCCAAGTAGATAGGATTTTTGCGATTTTGCGTTGTTCAGGGAGTGGTGGGAGCAAACAAATCACTGATTTAAGCTTATCTGGCGATGTGTGCTTTACTTTGGTTCCTGTAGATTGCTCTGCAATTTGTTTTCTAACATATTGGGAATTGTAAGTTAGGTATAGAAACTCAGGGCAAATGCCATTTTTATCTTTTATTTGAATCAGGCCAAGCCGTTGATTATGCAAATAGCGATCATGACTAGGGACAAACAACGTACTACCCAAAAGCCCAGCAGCTTGTTCGGTCATAGCAACAAGTAACTCGCCTTTTGATAGTAAGTATCCTTTGGGAATATCGCCCACATAATACTTAGTTTTACTCTTTTGGTCGCGAAAGCCACCTGGTTCATAGAAACTGCCAGGAGTTAAAAGAACATACTCACCTTCCTCTCTAAAGTATTCACTCTTAAAGGCAAAGCCATGTTTGATATCTATATAGGGATTGAGATCAGTTTTAAGCCAACCATTAGGCGCCATAACCTAACTCCTTTAAATAGCCTTCCATTTCAGCTTCAAGGGTTTGCAGCTCATTTTTTAACTGAACACGCTCAGTGCGCACTGCCACTAAATCAATCTCTGCTTCTTCTTCAAAGGTATCAACATAACGAGGGATGTTGAGGTTAAAATCGTTTTCTTTGATTTCATCAAAACTAGCAAGGTAAGCGTATTTATCAACGTTTTCACGAGCCTTGTAGGTGTCGATGATCTTTTTAATGTTTTCGTCAGTTAGCTGGTTTTGATTTTTGCCTGATTTGAACTCACGACTTGCATCAATAAACAACACATTGTTGTCGGTCTTGTGCTTTTTAAATATCAAAATTGCTGCTGGGATGCCTGTACCGAAGAACAGCTTTTCAGGCAAACCAATCACTGTATCAAGTAAGTTTTCTTCAATCAGTTGTTGGCGAATTTTGCCTTCACTTGATGCTCTAAATAACACACCATGCGGCACCACCACTCCCATGCGACCCGTTTCTGGCTTTAGGGTTTCAATCATGTGGCTGATAAACGCATAATCGCCTTTGGTTTTAGGCGGTACACCACGGCGAAAACGCCCGTATGGGTCGCTGCTAGCATCATCATGACCCCACTTATCCAAACTAAACGGCGGGTTAGCTGTTACTACATCAAAGTGCAATAAGCCGTTGCCGTCTTTATCAAGTAGCAGTGGGTTGCGGATGGTGTCGCCCCATTCTATACGGTGGTTATCTTCACCGTGTAGGAACATGTTCATTTTGGCTAATGCCCAAGTTGAGCCAATCGCTTCTTGCCCAAACAATGCGTATTTTTTAGAACCAGAGTTTTTACGCACCATAGCGCCACATTTTAACAACAGCGAGCCACTGCCTGTACACGGGTCACATATTTGATCCCCTTCAACAGGCTCTAAAACGGTTGCCAAAAGGGTTGAGACCTCAGGCGGGGTATAGTATTCGCCAGCGGTCGCGCCACTGCCAGCGGCAAAGTGTTTAATCAGGTATTCATAGGCGTTACCGATAATATCTAAGCTGCCTACACGCTCTGTGCTTAGGTTTAAAATGTCTTTACCAAAGTCTTCTAACAAGTGGCGCAGTAAATCGTTTTTTTGTTTTTCTTGGCCTAAGCGGTCGGTGTTAAAACTGATGTCTTGGAATACGTTTTTAAGCTTGCTGCCATTAGCTTCTTCTAGTGCATGTAAAGCCTTATCAATACGCTCACCGTTGCCTGCTTCATAGCGTTTTTCGTATAAATCCCAAAAGCTCGCGCCTTCTGGTAATACAAAACGCTGTTTAGACATCATTGCGTGGATTAAATCGGGGTTGTCACCATACTGAGTAATCAGTTTGTTGTATTCGTCTTTGTATACATCAGAGATATATTTTAAAAACAGCATAGTGAGGATGAAGTCTTTATAGGTATCGGCACTGATCACACCACGAAATGTGTCGCAGGCGTTCCACACCGCTTTGTTAATATCGTCCTGATTGATTTGGTTGGTTGTGGTCATATTTTTTAAGTCCTTATTAATAATTTTTAAATCTGTTTAGTTAACGTTCTCTAGTGCATGAATGGCGATTGTTTCAAGCTGTTTTTGCCTATTATCAATCAGCTTTTGTAATACTTTTTTTTCTTTTATCCCGCAGCGATGCATTGCAGTGAGTTGCTTTTGTTTTTCAAGTGTAAGCACCTTGATTGGAGCATTTTCTAATACTTGCCTGCGAATGCTTAAATGCATTGAGCCTTCGGCTGTGGCTTTAAAATAACGTTGTGCAGGCTGTTGATTGAGTTGCCAGCATAAAAACTCAGGCGTTATTTTCTTTTTAAATTCCGGCTTTACTCTTATTAAAAAAAAATGTGACGAGCATACAGTCTGCTGAGGTAAATTATCTTGTACCAAAGAAGAGAAGTTTTTAGAGCCTTTTGCTATAAATAAAATATCGCCATTAAGGAGCCAATCAGGTGTTTTTTTGGTTTTAAGTGTTGTTGTTATTAGGTTGTGCTGGATAATTTCACCACTAGGAAGATTATCTTTAACTTGTACAACATGAACATCCCCATCTTCATCTGGTGTTATGGCCCCTCTAAATGGATGCCCTGAATGAACATTAGCTATTTCGCAAATTTTTGTAATCAATGTCCCACCTTAAGCTTCATCTTGAGAAAAGTTATATAAACGATGTATTAATTGTTATTGCGTGGGGACATATTATACAAATAAATATAATACTCAATATAAATTACAGTTTTTAAAAGGTGCAATTTTATTTGACATGAAGTTCTTAATTGCTTACTTTGTAGTGCAGCTTTTAAATGTTGCAGTTTTAAAAAGGTGCAATTAAACAGAGGGCAGCAAAGTTGTATGAAAGCAATCAAAGTAGAAATACGTAAAAATGAAAAATTAAATTTTGGTTTATATGCGCTCACAGATATAGCGGAAGGCGAAGTAATATTTGTGGAACAAAGTAAGGTTTTTCACAAACTAACAGTACAAGATATGTTCAAGCCTGCTGGAGATGCATGTTTTCTTGTCGAAAAAATAATTAGAAGCCCAAAAACGGGCAAAGAATTTAATCTATTTAATTTAAAGCGTAATAGGGCATCAGATATTAAGATTGGTACTGACGATAAGTCTTATTTAATGTGTATTTCGAATAAATATAACGTAGATTACTTAGAGGTCTACGAAATATGGCAAATAGTAATTTCTTACTACATAACTTTATTTTATGACACCTCAGATCCTAGATTACAAATGTCGCCACTATGTAATCGATTAAACCATAGTTGCGATCCAAATGCTTCGATAGTTGCTAATACTACTTCTTTTAAAAAATTTAACAAAAATGAAGCTATATGTGTAGCACTAAAGTCAATCAAAAAAGCTGAAGAATTAACAATTTGGTACTTGTCAAAATCACATGCCTTTCTAGACACCGAAAAACGTCGTTCTGCGCTTTTGAGTTGCTATGGATTTCTATGTTTATGCAAAAACTGTACTGCTGAGTAGCTACAGTTAATTAGTATGTTAGAGAGGTTTGATAATGATAGTTAAAAATGAAATCTTTTCAGACGGTGAACGGCGACCTCTCATTATAAATAACGACAACTCGATAGATTTTTGGTCGACTCTTTATATCACAGTAATGTTACGTGCTGATAATAAGCAGAATACGATAAAGAATACACTGTATAGTATTATTCTTCTAAGTAAATGGGAACAATCAAACCATCGTAATTTATTTGAAGAGTTCAGAGATCAAAAGCTTCTCAATCCAGAAACGATCAGATCTATTAAAAATTTTTGTATGTATTCCTCTCAAAAAAACACTCGAAATTCAAAAAAAATTATAGATTTTAGACGCCTAGCCAAGAAAGATTCGCCATTAAAGACTGTAGATAAAAAATTTCAACTCCAGCGTATGACTGTTATCAATAACTATTTAAAATTTTGCGCTTGGGAGATTTGTAAATTTAAGCCCAATGCGACTGATTTAAAAGATGGAATTGATCAAATGGCGAAGCTATTTACAAGCTATTATCCGAAAGGAATTAGTAATATATCTAAAGTGACTCATGCAGAGGCGATAACTCTTGAGCACTTTAGGCAGGTGGCTCATGCTGAACATAACGATAACCCTTTTAAGAGCTTTGATAGTCGTTTACGTAACCAAATATTAATTGAGATTCTTTATTGGACAGGTTGTAGACCTGCGGAAGTTATAGCATTACAGCTAGATGATATAGAACATGATATAGATGAACCGCAATTACGCTTTATAAGGCGGCATGACAACATTGATGATCCTAGGAAGGATCAGCCAGTTTTAAAAACCCAAGAGAGAGATATTGAAATTCCTAAAACTCTATATTTTGATCTTGAACGCTACATTAGAACAATTCGACATAAATATAAACTTTCAAAGACTCACCCTTATATATTTGTTTCACATAAAGGCCAAACTTCGGGTACTGCTTTGAGTGATAAAGCATTTTTTGGTGGAGTAATTACGCCACTTAAAAAAGTAGATGCAGATTTTATTAATGTTCAAAGACGTAGCTTTAGAATTTACTTTAATGAACGTTTTTCTGATCAAATAGATAAACATAACGAGAAGATATCTATGGAAATTGTTGATGCTGAGATACGTGGAGAAAGTGAAAGTGTAAAAAGGTTAAAAAAGCAAGTAATTCGAGATGGAGATGAGGTTGATACAAGAATGAGAATTATGGGGCACTCTAACCCAAATAGCGCTAGACCATATTTAGACAGGCATATAACTCGCATAGCAAATAAAGTTCATAAAGAGATGATACTAGGTACTAGTGTAGCAGTAGAGGAAATTAAAAATGCTAGATATAAAAAGTAATCAGCACGAAAGAGATAGCTTTATTCATACTTGTAAAATGGGTTATGTTTTTAATCGCGAGTCAGATATTTGGAAGCTTGATACAACGGTTAAGCTTAATTGGGGTTTACTTCCAAAGAATGTTGAAAATGAATTTTTGACTTGTTACAAAGTGCAAATGGCAGATTATGCCTGTGAACTATCGGCGAGTACTTGTTATGTTATTTTTGGCATAATTTTAGCCATACTTCGTTCTACAAAAAGTGTGAGTATTGAGCTAAGTACAGTACAAAACTATTTATCAACATTCGGCCCTAAATCTGAATACAAATTAGGTTATATTAGGGCGTTTTTATTAGACTGGATTGATAAAAAAATAGGTGGTATTGATCCTAAGCTTGAAACTTGGCTTGAAGCAATTACTTTGAAAGGAGCACCAAAGGGGGTTGCTGTTACAAAAGGATGTCCTCATAGTGGAGCTTATAGTATGCAAGAACAGCAGGCTATTTTATTTTGGGGTGTGAACGAATTCCATGATAATAAGTTATCATTAACTAAATATACTTGGTTAATGTTAAATGTATACCTCGGGGCTAGGCCAACTCAGTTTTGCCAGTTTAAAGTCTGTGACCTCACAAAAAAAACAAAAGACGGAATAACTACATATACTTTAAAAGTACCTCAGGCTAAAAAGCATGGTGCTACAAATTTTAGAGATGTACTAAAAGAGTGTGATATTGATGAAGACTTAGCTTTATTGTTTAGCAATCAAAGTTCTAAAACAATAGAAAAGATTGAAGAATCACTAGGTAGACTACCTGAATATCTAAAAGCTCAAATGCCAGTTTTTATGTTTCGAAAGGGAATTGAAAGTCTGAGCTCTATTGATAAACTGGTTGAATCTATGAATAGCACTCCAGATGCAATCCATCTACCACGAGTCAAGGGAACTAAAATTCTTAGAGACTTAAGCCATAAATGTAGAGCTACTTCAGAACGTTTAAATGGTGAGTTTATCCACCTTACAGCAAGGCGTTTTCGTTATACCATGGGTACTAATGCAGCAAGGCGAGGATTAAGCGCATTTGCTATTGCTAAGATTCTTGGTCATAACGATATTCAAAACGTTAAGGTATATACAGAAAATGTTAAAGAGCTAACAGAGGAAGTAAATGAAGCTCTTGCTCCTGTGTTAGCACCATTGGCACAAGCTTTTGCTGGTACGCTAATCGCTAATGAAGCAGATGCTCTTAGAGCTAATGATCCTCATTCCCGTATTTATAACCATAAAGGTAATCGAGTTGGTAATTGTGGCTCTTTTGGCTTTTGCGCAAAAGGTGGTCGAGCCTGTTATACATGTGTGAAGTTTCAGCCTTGGGTTACTGAGCGTCATCAAGTTATTTTAGATGATTTAAATGTAGAAAGAAAAAGGCTCAAAGACAAGGGAGCCAGTAAATTTGTTATCCAATCAACAGATAGACTTGTTTTAGCTATTACAGAAGTTATTCAGCTATGTGAGCAAGCCAAGAAAATGGAAGGAATTACCTATGAGTAATGTAATTAGCATTTGGGAAGCTAAACATAAGTTGGATGGCAAAAAAAATTTAAAAGAGTTTATTCATTACGCTAAAGTAAAGCTTACGCTTTACAGTGAGCAAGGTTGGGAATCAAGCAAGTGGAAGCCCAATAAAGGGCAAACTCTTGTATTCGGTTTTCAGGACCAAAATTATGGTCCTATAGAAGAGTTTAAAAAACCTTTTATGGACTTCGCTAAAGCATTTATTAGACAGCAAATGACAATAAAAGAAATTTCGTCCGCTCATCTATGGATTGCATTATTTCGTCTGTTTTATAACGCATTGCTTGAGCAAGAGCCGCGTAAAGCACCGTGTATTTTAAATATTAGCAATTTAACTATAAAGAATGTCGAGCAACAGATTAGAGAAAGCAAATACGTGCCAATGCGAAAGTACCATATAGGTAGTAAATTGGCCAAGATTATAAAATGGTTGTTAGATAACAAAATAATTTTAATTTTGGGGGGATATAAAAACCCGTTCAAGAAGCCAGCACATAAAGCAGAACAAATAGGCCGAGAGGCAGATGAATTTCGTGAAAAACGTTGCCCATCCATGCATGAAATGCTCAGTTTTGCAGATTGCTTTGCACAAGCAGAAACTATAGCTGATCAATATTACACTAGTAGTCTAGTTCTACTATGTTTTGCTCCTGCACGTTTGAATGAGTTAGGTGGCCTTACTATTAACTCTTTACAGCAGGGTGATGATGGTGACTGGTATGTAGTATGGTTTGGTTCTAAAGGGTACAAAGATCACCGTAAAGGTGTACCTGAATTAATGCTAGATACAGTTAAAGAGGCATTCCGCCGATTAACAGTAATTAGTGAACCAGCAAGAAATGCGGCCCTATGGGCTCATAATCACCCAGATACATTTTTTCGTCATGAGAAATGTATTACTAGACCCAATCACCAAGAAGACGAGCAAATGACTCATAAAGAGCTTGCTTATGCGATAAGCATCACCGGAGATCTAAGTCTTCCAAATAAAGAAATAATCAACACATCAACTAAATGGGCTACTTCACTCTTAGAAGAAGGGAACCTTTCATATCGCAGGTTGAATGAGTTAGTTCATAAAAAATATAAGAGCAGAGGTTGGCCGTACAATGAGAAAAGTCAGCGGCCTGTATGGGAAAATCTTTTCTTGTATAGAGACCTAGAACTGAAACCGAAGTCTGGAACTAAGTTATTTAGTTGGGTAATTCCTAATTTAGATAGTTTCAATAATCAGCTAAAAAGAAAAAACAAAAAAATGAGTAATCTTTGGGAGCGGTTTGATAAAAGTGATGAGAACGGTCACCCTTTATCGTTAACCACACACCAATTTCGTGTGTGGTTAAACACCCATGCGAAAATTGGTGGTGTAGACGATTGGAAAATTGCGCAGTGGTCTGGTAGAGCTGATATAAAGCATAATTCAGCATATGACTTACGGACAATTGAGCAAAAAAATGCTTTAAAAACAGAGTTAATGGTTTCAAGTTATAGTGATAAACCTAATGCTGTCGTATTACGTAAACAGAAACTTCCGGTGCCTCTAAGGTCTATTGGTATTGATAGAGAAGGAGTTGCAGACTTTACAGGGATTGGTTTCTGTGTTCATGATTTTGCTCAAACACCTTGTACTAAATCGGGAGAGTGTGTGACATGTAAAGAGCATGTTTGTATGACAGGAATACCTGAAACATTAAAAGAGCTTCAATTATTAGAAGAAAAAATATCGAGTGAATTAAAGCACGCAGTACAAGAAAGTGATAAACACACATTTGGAGCTGACCGTTGGGTAACTCATCTTGGTTGGAAACTAGCTCATATCCGTACAATTATAAAAATAAAAAAAGATGACAGCCTGCCAGATGGCACGATAATCAGAGTTCCCGTTATGCACGATCCTTCCCCTGTTCGAATTGCCTTAGCTGAAAAATGTATGAACACAGAAATAGATAAAGAAGCAAGCGCGAAGAAAGAGCAAATACTTACTTCAGATATAAGTATTGCAAAACTATTAGGGTTTAGCTGATGCCAAAAGTTATTGTAGATGATATTACACATAAAAGTATATTGAGAATAATCTCTCAATGGAGGGGGAAGTTAACCTGGAAGCTTTTATGTGAACGTGTAACTCGTGAATGTGAACTAAAAAATAATATTTCTAGACATACATTATTAGCTTATCAAGAAATAGAGATAGCATACAGTGAACGTAAAAAGATGCTAAATAGTGAAGGTAGTCATCACCAACTGATTCCTGAAGATAAGCAGCTAGAAAATGTATACAATAGAATAGATAAGCTAGAAATAGATAAAAAAAGACTACAAAGCGAATTAAACGCGATGAGAGAGCAAGTTGTTCGCTGGATGTACAACCTCTATCAGATGGGGTTGAATATGGATGAAATGAATGCCCCAATGCCTATCGGTGTGAATAAAGAAGAATTAATAAGTAGAAATATTCCAAAAAATGTTGATCCTCAAAAGTTAAATGAATCACTTCCAAAAATTACAAGAGCTGCTGATAATAGAAGAAAACGCAGTCGTTATGATTATTAAGCAACCTAAATTCTGGTTAAGATAGTTGCTAACGTATTGAATCATAGTTATATTTAATTTTATTTTCTCTAGCCAGAGGTTTGTAGTGAAAACAAGGCGAATTTACGCGTCAATAGCTGGCCTATTGCAAGCAAATTCAACGCAGTTAGCGCTGAAAATAGCTGCTTGAGATAAGTTTATTATCCGAAGCTTAGGTTAAGTAGTATTAGTTCAAACAAGATCAGGGCTAGTACAATTAAGTTATAACCTCAGAACATCTTATCCATATTATCCTCTGCCATCCATGATTAAAATTTAATAGAGCTGGTTATGAAGTAATTGCTTGTAGTTAACATATAGGAGTATTTTTGTTCAACTTAATCATATTATAAGGCAATAGCGAAAAATGATATTCGTAGATTTTGTATAGAAAAGAGATCAATAATGGAAAATATTATGCTTTGTAATACAAATAAAGAAAACATGTATGGTAAAAGCTTGTTTTTATATTGTAATGATTTGTTTTAAATATCTTTTTTAAATTGGCGTGCTATTTTTGTGAGTAATTACCATTTTGAGGAATACATAAATAGAATATAGAGTGTCAATTTAGGCATTTA
>TARA_R110000851_G_scaffold132725_3_pt1 | contig 15176 bp, 22 predicted proteins | sample TARA_R110000851 | Tara Oceans TARA_R110000851 (sample SAMEA4397627) | marine metagenome | biome: Polar Biome; feature: [DCM] deep chlorophyll maximum layer (ENVO:01000326); material: water (ENVO:00002006), including particulate matter (ENVO:01000060) such as... | depth 17 m | reverse complement strand
CCATACCAGGTTCCGTACCCGGGCCCATGCTGCCGTCGGGATTCATTAACGCTGGTTGAGTATCAGCTACTTGAGTCATAGTTGCTTGATACTCTGGGCTATTAACATCAGCTGTATCGCTATAATCAAAACCAGCACCACCCTCACCCGGTGGTGCAACAGCTGCTTCTTCACCGGCTCCCATACCACCTGCTAATGCACCTAGACCACCTACCGCGGCGCCTCCCATTAAATGTTTACCTACTGGTGTTTTTGCCGCTGCTTTTAATCGCCCACCAATACCAGTTCCTTTAGGAGCTGCTATAGCTGATTTGGCTCCAGCACCTAATGCTCTACCTAAAGCAGCTCCCCCGACCGTTCCAGCTGGGCCAAGTAAACTACCTGCTGCTCCACCGGCGAGCATTCCGGCAGTAGGCGCGATTTGTGCAGCTTTATCCTTTAACCAACCTCCTGCTTTAGCAAACAAACCTGGCTTTTTTGGGGCAGCGCTGCTCGCTGCTGTAGTAGGTCCGGTTACGGTTCCACCGAGACTACCGACTGGTGGTGCCCCGCCAGTTCCAGAAAACATACCTGGCTCTGTTTGTGTTTCTGTTTCTGTTTCTGTTTCTTTGCCTATAACTGGAGGTTTACCGGCTGCTGCTTGTGCAGCACCTTGAGCTTGCTGCTGTTGGCCTGCCATTTGCTGCATCACCGCTGCCATAGCAGCCATTTGCTTTTGCATTGCTGCTTGCTGTGCATCAGACTGAGCTTTTTGAGTAGCAGTCATTTGAGCTTCTTTAGCTTCCATGTCCTGAATTTGCTTTTGCATTGCGTCATTTTGTGACTGCATGTCGGTCAGTTTCTGTTGATCAGCTGCAGACTTCTGCGCCGCTACCGCGCCAGCTTGGATATTTCCGAGACCACGTGAAGCAGGTACTGCAGGTGCTGCTACTGCCTCTACGTCTTTTGTAATAGTTTCTGTCGCACCGGGCTGAGTTGTTGCTTGTGCTAGTGGTTGTGCTGCTGCTTCATCTCTCTTTCGCGCACGAAGCGCTGAGTCCCGAGCTCTTCTTTTTACTAAGTCGGGCCGCATGCTTGGTACTCTTTTATTAGAGGTAGCACTAGTTGGCCGGCTACCCATGCCGGTTGCTGTGTCTCTAACATAACCAGCTTCTAGTAATAACCCATCACCCTTTTGAAGTAGATAATCTACACAAATATCTTCAAAAATTTCTTTTACACCTTCATAAGCGCTTTTATCAGAAACATTTTTTGTAAAATCTTGAATAATATCAAAACTCTCTCTTAATGTAAGGTTTAATTGTTTACTTTCTGTTATTAAACCTGGCATATCTCTATCAAGATTTTCTTTTAATTTGAGTTTATATAATTCAAAAATATATTTTAATTTTACATTTCTCAGCGGGGCTAAGTGAGGGTTGCTTTCTATTACATATTGAAAAAATTCTTTATCCCGTTTAAACGATGTTTGAGGGGACATATCCAACGTTCCTTGGTAATTTTCGAAAATGGCTGAAATGTCTTTACTTCTGTTCATTTTATATATTTATTAATTACTGATGAAAAGACTGTTACAAAAGTCCCAATCGACCACTTTGAAATATCTATCCATAAATTCTTCATTGTAAGGCCCGTCATCTAAATAATATGCGTGTTCCCACATATCATTACCAAACACGGGTTGTCCTTGTCTGTGCATTAAAGGGGTATCTTGATTAGGGGTAGTTATAATTTCAAGTTTATCTTTATTTTTTACTAACCATACCCAACCACTACCATAAATTGACGTACCTTTCTCTTTAAATTCTTTCTTAAAATTATTAAAGGAACCAAATGTAGACTTTATAGCTCTCCCTAATTCTGTTTGAGTAGAAATTTTAGATCCGCCGGGTTTCATAAATTTCCAATACATTGAATGATTATAATACCCACCAGCATTATGATTTACTGCATCATTATAATTTTTTATATTTTTTAATAGTACAGTAATATTTGGTTTTGGACGGTTACCTAAAGCTGCATTTAACCCTTTTGTAAAATTGCGATAATGAACATCATAATGAAATTTCATAGTTTGGCGGCCAATATGCGGTTCCAGATCTTTAAAACTATAACCGAGTTTATTCATGTAATACTTTGAAGTATTTGCTTCTAAAAGTTTATGTATTCTGTATTCGTAATTCATGCCATCCCTTCCTTTTGTCCGGGTACAGGCATTATAGATTCGCTCGGACCACCCCCAAAATCATTTATAGCATCTTTCATACCAGCAACATGGGGTGCTAATTTTTCGTTTTCAGACGCTTTAGTTAAAACTTTATCAATTAATCGTTTATTCTTCTTTATAGCTTGTTGAGCTTTTAAAACTCTAGGACCAGCAACTTTAGTAGCCGTTCTAACTGCTTTGGTACCCTTTACCATACCTTTTGCTACTGCTCTACCTACCTTACCTGTACCTTTTAAAGCTTTTGCTCCTTTAGCAATATAAACTGCTAATTTACCACCCTTACCTACTGCATCACCTAAAACAGGTATAACAGACACAAGAGATAAAGCAGCCATCAAATATTTGCTTTTCTTTTCTTCTGGGTCAGACTCTCTTGCTGCTTCACCTGCATACCAAGCTGCGTTAGTCGCATCAGCTATCTCTCCAACACCCGGGATCAGGCCAACAAGATCTAAAGCTAAATGACCTGCACCGGCGAAACTTTCTTTAGTTAATTGAATCTCAGTTTTTTCTAATCGATCACCAGGGTTGAACGTTTTACCTTTATTAAGAACAATATATCTAATAAGCTTTCCGGATACACCGGTGCCACCTAATAATTTTTTTACACCAACTACTTTACCTTTGCTCTTAAAGTGTTTACATTCAGGATTAATATTTCTTATAATATCACCAACAGACAATTCATTTGCATCTAAATCGGTATGTTCTAACAATTCATTACACCTTTGCTGGAACCGGGTCATCTATATATTTATTCAACCCATTTTTAAAATATCTTGTTTAGGGTATTTTAATTTCTTTTTTATCAACGATACTTTTTCAGCTGAAGTGTTGTTTTCTTTATCTTGCACCCAGCATGGATGAAAAACCCAATCGCTGTTATGGTTAAAATAATCTGAATCATATAATTGTACTATTTTTGTGTATAAAAATTCAGCTTTATCAAGTTCTTCGTGTATTGCATTTTGTTCCCAATTTCTCGTATTGTGCCACAGCGAATTCGGGGTGTTTATTATGTTTTCGATAAATTGTATCGTATACTTATTTTTTTCAATAAAAATAGCTCCTGTATTAACGTGAATTAACGTTTTACCGAGACCATCACAACAAATATGAATACTTTTATCTTCTTTTCCTTCTTTTAAATCTAAAACGTTTTTTTCTTTGTCTACTACTACAGCATCACCATCTAATAAAAATATTTGGTCATATCCTTTTTCAAAAAGATATTTTATTGAATATATTTTGTTCCAAGCCGGGGCTCTATCATGTTTGGCAATCGAACGGCCTAAAACCTCTAAATTTTTATGAAGAATGTAATCAAACCCAATTTTATCTGCATATTCTGCATTGTGTGGGCTGGTTACATTAATTAAGTCTTCATAATTGTTACATACAGATTGTAGTACTGCTTTTTTACTCAACATCTATATTTCTAGATAATTTAATTTTTTCGTACCCATAAGGTAAATTAAAATCATGAATATCAGATAACTTTATAAATGAATTAATAGCACTACACATTGCGTTACCTTCAACTCTTACATTATTAGGCTTTACTACAACAGGGGTAATATTTTTATCTTTAAACCCTAACTGTTCAACATATGTAAATTGTTTTGCTGATTCCATCTGCTCCACACCTGAAGGTAATTTAAAACTATTTTGATCTATTTCTCCGTTTTTATCCCACTCGAATTCTTTAAAATCCCTCATATCTTGATAAACGTATAATATTTCAAATTTATCATTTCCGTATTGATTTTTTAATGTATCAGATATTTGTGTAAGCTGATCTAAATCATAGCTTACCGGGTTTGAATCATATTGCGCACCATGTTCAGGCCATTTGGACCAGTACCAAATGTACTTATGACGGACAAACAATAATTTTCGTTCGTTCTCTTTCAGCAATTTAACTAATCTCTTACTTCTTCTTGTATATATATCAGAGGTTGCTGTTTCATTAATTCTATCAGTTTCTTGGTCATTTTCATCTTGATAATAAATTACATGAGCAAAATCTACACCGCTATCAGGGTAAAAATTTTTAAATTCGTCTTTAAAAATTTGAGATAATACTTTCATATTTGTAACTTGCCAGTCAAAAGGGAAAGATGATTTTCTCATGTAGTTTAATGATTGACCCACACAACACCGGTGACCTAAACTTACAAAATAATCGAACTCTTTATCAAATAGAGAATTTTCTGGTGCTTTATAAAAATTCGGGACCACCCAATCGTTCATATTAATACATAAGTTATGGTCCTAAATCTTCAAGTTTTTTTTATTAAACTTTTAATGCCATATTCCACACTAATAAGTGTAATCTAGGACTAAAGTTAAACCTATACTTCTTAGCTAGTTCAGCAACCATAGGAGCTTTTTCTATATGCTCTTCCCTGCTACCACAACATGGCATTAACCAAATTTGTCCGGTGGGTATATCAAACGGGACAATATATTTACTAAAAACCTCGTCAATATCTGACTCTTTATCAATAACAAACTTAAACCCAGAACCTCTATTAGCATGCCATTCTAAAACTTTAGGCTTATAGCGCCTATCTACAGGATCACCATTATTGCTCATTTTAGGGGATGTGGTAAATGTAGCATTTACTCTGGTCCATTCTTTATCAGGTAAAATAGTCGCATTAGTTTCAAAATCTATACGAGGAGTCCATCCCCATTCAACTTCCATATAATTTAAAAATTTTAATAGTGCTTTTTGTTGCACTAAAGGCTCACCCCCAGTAATTTTTAATATAGCACCATTTAATAAATGGTCTTTATAACCACTACTTTCTAAAAAATCAAAAATTTCCTTAAAAGTAAGCTTATTTTTTACACTCCAAGAAATATAACTATCACACCCATGAGGAGAGTCTGCTGATGCAAATCCTTGACATGTTAAATTACACATTGATAATCTCATAAAAACTGAAGGATACCCTATAAATTCACCTTCACCTTCTATTGTGTAAAATATTTTATCATCACTAAGATAAATAGTTTCATCGCTGTCATTCATATACATAATTTTATTATGAACAAATGTATTATCAAGATTAAATATTAATAGTATGGCAACAAAACGCTCGCGGCTAGCCGCGGTTTTCGAGTCGGAACAGTTACACACGACAGATTTGCAAGGTAACTGGGATTTAAACTTTAATGTTAGAAATAAATTTGATTTTACGGAAAATCAAAAAAAGTTTATACAAACGCTTCTAGCTGAAGATACAAAAATAGTTTTCGCTGATGGTTACGCCGGTACTGCGAAAACATACTTGTCGGTTTTTGGTGCTTTAACTCTTATAGCAACAAATAAGATGAGTCAAATAATATACTTGAGAAGTGTTGTAGAATCAGCAAATCAAAAAATTGGTCACCTTCCAGGACAGTTAGATGAAAAATTTCTTCCTTATTCTTTACCATTAATGGATAAATTGGATGAACTAGTAACAAAAACCACAGCTAATTCTTTGTTTAAAAAGGAATACATTAAATGTTTGCCTGTAAATTTTACTAGAGGATTAACATTTAACAATTCAATGGTAATAGTAGATGAAGCTCAAAATCTTACAAAACAAGAAATAACAACCATTTTAACAAGATTTGGTAAAGGATCTAAATATGTGGTAATTGGTGATTCTAATCAATCAGATATTAACGGAAAATCTGGGTTTTCTCCTATCATTAAAGCGTTTGACAACGACGCAAGCAAAGATCACGGGATAGCATCATTTTATTTTGGTAGTGATGATATAGTTAGAAGTAAAATATTAAAACACATTGTTCATGTACTATCAGATGTTTGATCTTTTTGATCTTTTTGAATTTTTAAAAGTTCTTTAATAGCATCTTCCGGGGTAACTATACCAGCCCCCGGAAGATTGTCTGTTTTATTATCAAACGGCTCCCCTATTTCAGCCATTTTTGAGAAAACATCCACTGCTAATTTAGTAATAATTGGATCTTTTTCTCTTTCAATCATTAACCTCGTTTAGGTGCGTAAGGGTCACCTGGTTTATCTGACGCCCAACTGGTACCACCAAATGGATCATTATAATCACCCGTTTTCGGACCTTGCCCGGTTCTTGCACCCACACTTTTTGTTCTTTGAGCACCAGGTAAGTTACGCTGGGTTTCATCATCACTTTCGGCTTGGTTTGAGGGGGTTGTAACAGAATCTACAGCTTCTTTTACTTCAGTCTGAGCATCAACCATCTTTTGCCGGTGAACCTTTATATTTTCATCAATAGGATCACCAGATTCACCTAATTCATGACAAGGTGTAGATTTTACAAAATCTTTAGGATCAGCTTGTGGGCCGCATGCTTCTGCCTCTCTATATGCATCCCAGTCAACATCTTCAGATTTAAAGTCATCATTAAATCTCATAGTTTGAGTGACTATCCTAGTAAATACAGCACTATTATCTTCATGCTCGAAGACTTCAACCTTTTCAACCCAACATCTATCATTAGTAGCTGCTTTAATAAAAAAGTCTGCGGTATCATAGCACCACTCAGCAATTCTTTCAACACCGGTTCCATTTGCCATTACTCTCAAATCACACGCACCGGCTTTTTCTAATTCTTTAAAAATATGTAATGCTGGATCATCTGCTGCAACACAAGTTGTATGATCAAATTGATTTTTAAACTTCTCTTTAAGACCTTTTAACCCACCAAAATCTACCACCCAATTATTTTCGTCTAGTTCACCGGAGGCAAACCAAAATTTAGCTGTAAGTCTGTAACCGTGTAGGAACCTACAATGTGAATGGTTAGCTTTTGGTTGCCTAAAAGCACAGCTACCCAATTCAATAACCTTAGTACTCTGAAATTTCATGTCTCTATTATAAGTTAGGTACAAATAGAATCAACTTATATACCTAAAAGAGTGTCGTCTATTTGAGCTGGACCGTATGTGTCTTCATCACCATCCAGCTCTTGAAACTTATCTGAGGCTTCTTCTGATTCAGAATGGGGTGTGTAAGTGTTGCATTCACATATTCGTTCACCTCTAACGTTGTCAGCAAAATTTAAATGTATTTTTGGAGCGTGACATCTATTACCACGACCCCAATAAACACAATCATTACATTCACAGACAACATCATTTAATGCTGCGTGGCCTGCAGCATTAAGTCCGGCTTCATCTTCGTGATACATTTCTGATAACCGTTGTATTGCATTAGAACTAGTATCAACATACATACTAGCTACCTCATCCATTTTTGAATAAGCTATAGCTGCTGATTGTTTTTGAGCTGCTTTTTTACTTTTTGGTTTTGAAGTACCTATTTTTCCAGATTTTTTATAAGTTCCCATTAACTCAGATATATTCTGGTGTAATATTTTATTGGTTTTTCCTTTTTTAAGTGGCATGTCTTAACAATGTTTTATAAATTTTTAGAAGTTCCGAATCATCTACCCCACCTTGTTTTAAATAATGCTCAATGTCGTCGATATCATTAGTATTTCTTATCTGTTCAAATTCTTTCTTACTAATCTTATCTCTTAACTTCTTAGCAATGTATTTTTTAAACATTTTAATAGAATTAGGTTTAGATGGGGTTAATACAGGTTCTTTAACGTTAAATATACCGGGCAATGGACCGCCAGGTAGTAAAACTTTTAAAAGGGGTGGTAACCCGGGACCTACCGGACCACAATTTTCATGACTTAATTCTTGAAGTACGAACCCTTCATAAGCTTCGGACTTTTCAAACCCAGAATTTAAAGTAGGGTCTACTTTGAACCGTATATATTTTAAACCCTTATTCTTTAAACATTCGGTTAATATAATGTCAAAGCTCTTCATCATATTAATATTTAATCAATTCCTATAATTAATAATATCTAAAATAGTGGTGTAAAAGGGTTTTTGTCCACTGCTTGTCCAACAAGCCTCGTCTTTTTTATCATGACCCCAGGTATCGAACCAAAATAAATTATAATCGTATTTTTCTGCAATAATGCTGTAAAACGGTTCTTCAGTAAAGGGATGCACTTCGCGATTGTCAGTAAAAATATCGAATAACTTCATGTACATAGGAATTAGTTTGGTTTCTAATTCTTCGAATTCACCACCGAATATAGTACCCACGGTCCAAAACGGATATTCAGCGACAAACTCACGTTTTATTTTTTTTGTTACGTTTTTTCGTAACTTAAATGTAATTTTATCTTCTTCTTCTTCTGTGTACCGATTACCTACTTTTTTCCAACCTAAATGTTTATCCAACATTTTAGATACAAAATGTTTATGTTTTGGCCAATCGTATTCACTCAAACGATCATTACAAACATTTTGTGTTAAATGAAACCACTTCTTATCTTTCCAAATACGTTTTAACCCATTAGTAAACTTAGGGGTAAAAATATTCTTTTTATTTAGAGGGTAATAATGAGTATCTGGGTATTGGTCTTGCATAACACCGTTCATACTGTAAACATACTCTGCTCCACCCAAAGAAACTGGGATTTTACACCATTCCGTTACACCGGCATCTACCCAAACAACCCTATCGCATCCCCATTCGTTATCTTTTGCATTTAAACACCATATGTACTTCCAATGACATAAAAGTTCACATCTCGGACTATACATGTATCTCTTACCATCGTCTTTACCATCTTGAAGACCATGCCACACAAAATCGTTCTTTGTTTCTAAGATTTCATAAGATCTTGGCCATTCAAGCAAGTCTAAGCCGATGATTTTAAATTCTTTAAAATATTTTTCTACTATTTTGGTTAACAATTTTACACGCCATGGCCAGCAATATAAATGCATAGGCATGTCCAAATTAGCGAGATTTTTTAGTGACGTTTCATATAACTCTTCATCATTATCTTTACCCCCTAAAAGCCAATCAGACCTCGCATCATATATACAGGTAACTAATACCGGTTTCATTATTTAAATTTATAGCCAAAATTCGTAAAATCATCTGTATATTTTTTGTTTATGGTTTCTATGGATTTTTGTGATAGTTTATCCACACAGCTACCACAGTCGACCACCGACTTATTATAATGGCCTAATTTAGAATCCATACTTAGTTCGTTACACATATTTTTAAGATCGTCAGTTAATGATTCGAACTTTAAAATATAATCATATTCCGCTCCTATAAAATAATCACTTTGTGGTAATGCATGATCTAATATATACCCTGTTATACAAAAGTTGCAAATCCATGTGTAAAAAAGGTCGTCATCAAATATCGAAACATGGTTTCTAAAAAAATATTCAGAAATAGCTCTAGTATAAGGGTTTCTAACAATTGTAAATTTTTTATAATTATTAAACCAATTTTCATACAAATCTTTTATTAAATCTGGGGTATAATGTTGTTGTGAAAATATTGTATTCTTTGCCGGGAATACTAATTCTTCAGAACCATAACAATTATCATAACACTTTTCTATATTGAATTTTTTTTCAATTGATGTACCACCGGTTTTAGGGATATGAACAAATAACAGATCGTGCTCATGGATAAAAGGCATCTTATATTTAAATTGTTGAATCTAAAAGTAAAGAATATATAATATTTTTATATGTCTGAAAGAGTAAAAGAATTTTTATTACCAACTGCAAATAGTTCAGCTCCAAGAACAAAAGAGGAAAGAGAGCGAATAATTAACAAAGCATCAAAAGCGTATGAAGCATATCTAGATGCATTAGGTTTCGATTGGAGAAACGATCCAAATAGTGATAATACTCCGATGAGAGTTGCAAAAGCATTTGTTAATGATATGGCTGTTGGTTGTTATACGAAGCCACCCAAAGTAACATCGTTTCCATCAGATGGTTATGATGGTATTGTATTTCAAGGAGGTATTCCAGTAAAAAGTCTTTGTAGTCATCACCATTTACCATTTACCGGGAAGGCTCACGTTGCTTATATCCCAAGTCTGGATGGTAGAGTTATTGGTCTTAGTAAACTTAACCGGATTGTTGAATATTATGCAAGAAGACCTCAAATTCAAGAAATGTTTACTGTACAGGTACATAATGCAATAAATGACATATGTGAAAAAAATGCTGGTGTAGCAGTTGTAATTAGTGCACAGCATACATGTGCATGTTTAAGAGGGGTTAAGCACGATGGTTGTGAAATGAAAACATCTAAATTAAGTGGTTCTTTTTATGATGATGAAAAAACAAGAGCTGAATTTTACCATTTTGTAAATTCAATGTAACTCTTAAAATTAGGTAATTTATTATACCCAACATATACGTCTTCGGTAAAAGAAATTATATTAAACCGATCTTGTCTTAACGGTACATCTATATTTGTTCCTATAATATTTGCCCAATACACCCAAACATTATCTTTTGGGTTCATTTTTGGTTCCGATATTAATGTTGCTTCTAATAACCCAGCTGAATTAGTTTGAATTGTACCAGTTGGATCTTTCTCTTGTGCTGCAGCTAGCTGCATACGAAGGGATGCTGTATATGAATCTCTTACCTTACTACTTTCATCTTGTAGAAGTTCTACTGTAGTTCCAGCAGGATGTTTGTGCACATAAATATTTAATTGACACCTTTACTAATATAACTAAATAATATAGTGGCTAAGAAAAAAGAGGATCAATATGGATTTGAAAAAGCTGTTTTAAAAGTATGTACTTTAAGAGAGAAAAATTTATGGGGTCCGGCACATAAAGCGGCAAAAGACCCTGAAACCGGGATTGTAATTAAACAGAAACCTGCATTTTTTGTAATTCAAGACTGCGCTAACATTACAAAAAAATATTTGTTTATTATGTGCTACGGATCATTAACTGATCCAATTGGACAATTAAAAGGTAAGGTTAGTGTTGAAGATATTGAAGATTTTGTTGGTAGAAGTAAAAATAAAGCTGATTATGAAACGAAGCAGCTCTTTAATCTAGTTTTTCATGATATTGCAGATTGGACGCCGTCGCTCTCTACTAATTCAGGTGAATTAGATATGACGTTCGATGTAATAGACGAAGAAAATGTATATGGTGACTACGAAGCTTTAGGCAATGAAAGGCTTAAAGAGATAGAAAAGCTAGAAGAACAAGAAAAAACAAGAATAGATCTCACTAATGATCAAGCTGTAATAGATAAATTAGTAGAAGTGTTTGTATTAGATTAATATACATGATGAGTCAATTGACTGACTTTACCCATTGACCCTCTAACCATAATGTTAAAAGATAACGTTACTCTATGTTCATTTTTATCATCAGGGTGTGGTACGTAGGGATTTGCTGCATGTCTTAACCATGAAGGGAAAAGAACCATGGTCCCTTCTTTCCAATCTGGTTTAATTGTGGGTGTATAGTGGGACGAACCTTCTTCTGCAGTATCAGGCATGATAACAAAATTTTGATTAATAGGGCTATAAAATATCGTCCCCCCAGCTTGATTATGTCTCACCCCGTCTTTTGTCCAGGTTTGTGGGTCTTTTATTAATATAATACCACTTAAAAAACTATTAGGGTGGAAATGCTCAGCGTTAAAACCGTTTGGTCTATAGATATTAGCCCACATTAAATTTATGTCAAACGTTTCTACTTTACACTTTGTATTTTCTTCCCATAATCTACATGCATCGAAAATAACCTCGTTTATAAAGGAAAATTCTTCACGAGTCTGTAAATCAGAGGAAGATTGATAAACGTTTATCCCTTTATTTTTACAAAAACCTACCAATCCATCTAGATCACTAACTAAATGATCTGCTTTAGAGTGCGTTGAAGGGTCGTCACAATTTTTTTTATATTCTGCAGTAACTTCATCTCCGAGTTTTTTTATACAATCTTTACTTAAAGTAAAAAAGAAAAAGGGTGTAGGAAATATATTATGTAGTTCGTGGTTTTCAATCACAACAAGATTTAATCTTGTTCGTATTGCTTATCAACATCTATCAATTTGTCTATTTTTGATAAAAATATTTTACCTATCAACACAGCGTATTCATTCTCACTACGATCAGCTATCGAAAAGGGTACGTCATTATATTCTTCATCACCCAATTTAATATCAAAGGTAACCACAGGACGAAGTTCTTTATTCCCGGAGCCAATATGGATTATAACTTCATCCACAACTTTCTTTTTTAGTTTTTTACCTCCGATTGTTTTTACAATTATATTATCGCCTCTTTTTGAAACAACTTCACCGTCTATTACGTTGTATGCTCCGTTACCAGAATCAATTTTTGCGTCTACATCACCAATACCTTCAATATATATTTTTTCGACTAGACCAACAACATCATCACTAGCAACGTTTATTTCATTAACTATGAATCTTCTATAAATTTTTGAGAAATTACTTATCATTACTTTTTTCTTGCTTCTAGTATATTTTTTCTTTCTTCTCTACATATTTTAACAAGATCAGCTAACGCTTTACGTGCTCTAGTAGATGCAGATTTGTTGTCTTTCTCTATATATAAATCTACGTTCTTAATATAATTTGCTACCGTATCTAGAATTAGTTGCTTTTGGGTGTCCATAATAGTATGTATAATCTTCTTTTATTTATCAATCTACTGCTTTGACTTTAAAGGAAACTAATAAATAATAAGGTATGAAGAAAACGATATTGTTTCTCATTTTTTCGGCTGCGCTAATGACGCAGAACATCGTCGCTGATGACAAATTAAGCGTATCTGCAGAGTTAAGTTATTCTACTGAACATAATGTTCGGGGTTTAAACTATTCTAACGATTCGGTAGGTGTAGGGTTAAATTTAGCTCATGATTTAGGCTTTGCTCAAAGTTTTGGTGCTATATATAACATTCCAAGATCTGGTGATTCAGATAGTGTTAATCACACTGTCTTTGGCCTAAGTAGGGGAGTTGACCTCGGTTCTCTCTCTTTTACAGGTACTGTTCAAGTACAGCATCTCAATGCTGTTGTTGATAGTATTGACCTTGGTGTTGGAGCGATCTTTGATCAGTTACCTTTAGTTGGGGATTGGGCAAATGTTGGTTTAACTTTGTGGGATAATCATGAACTTGATTATACTGGTTTAGTTGTTGACATTTCTGTTCCTCTTGAAGGTGTATTGATGGAAGAACTCAAAATAGAGCCTTATGCTGACTTTGGAAACTTTGACGAGTTTGATTATATCAAATTAGGGGTTGAATTATCTCTTGATTGGGGTGACTGGTCGCCTTTTGTGGACGTTTACCACTTAGATGGTGATAATACACCTTTGGTTGCTGAAGACGGCTGGAACGTTCAAACAGGTTTTAGATACGCATTCTAATTAAACAACTTAGGGAGTCAGGGGCTTACGAAAGTAAGCCCTTTTTTTGTGATCAAAATTGTGAAATCCATTCTATCGCTTTCTCAATCTCATCAATTACAAATTCATTATTAGGTATACCATATGAATCGCGCTGTTGAAAACTGGACATCCACTTTAAGTGTTCTGCAACTTTTACGGGATCGACATCGTCAATATGTTCTTCTATTTCTGAATGGAAATCGGCACGAGTTTGATCATCCATACCACCGTCTTCGAAACCCATAGCTTTACCGGCGATCCAGTTAGCGAATTCTGAGTCGTTTGGATTAGGCGGAAGATCACCGCGATCGACACGGAACGCGTTCCCTCGGCCGAATGCTTCCCAAATTAATCGTGTGTCTTTATTCCGCATTTTTACTTTTTCTTAAAATCCCCAGCTTTTGCTCTTCTTGCGAATGCTTTTCTACGAGGGGTGCAAGACGCTTTTGACATAGGTGTACAATCACCCTTATGAGCCGGGTCAGCCCAACTTTCTGCATCCTCTTCGCGAGGACCTTTATGCTCCAGTTTGTGTATTTTTCTAGAAAGCATCTTTTGGTATTTTTTTACTGAACCGTAATTATCGATTGCGTGACGTCTATCAGGATCAGATCGAAGAGCTCTTAAACTTTCTATATCTCTTTGTTTTTCATTTTCAGGCCCTTCTTCACCTTCTTCAGATGGGACAGCCGATTCGTCATCATCTACCGACCCGGTATAAGTGTCTTCTTCTGGGTCATCTGTATCACCATGTTGATTTTGTGTTTGCATATTTAATACACCGCGATTATACTCTCTTAAGAGATTGTTTATTCTGTTATTAAAATTGATTTTCACTTGTCTATCCGTTTGTGTCCTTAACTATATTTATTAATATACGTATTATATAAATACTAATGTATGGACCAAGACGACTTAAAAATACAAAAAATAATGGAATCTGGTGCTTTGGCGTTTAATATGGGTCCACAAGCCGGGGATTTTGCAGATTTTTCTCAATCTAATATGGTACAATTAAAACCTGCTGAAGATGATGAAACCGATGCTATGATGCAATTTGTAGATGAGTATATTAAAAAAGCTAAATTCGCGCAAGGACGTATTAAGATCTCACCAGAACAGTTATATGGGCAAATAAAAGAATTTTTATTATCAAATGAAGTTTTTGATGCTCTGTTACAAAAACAAGGGATGGAAGAGTTAATTAAAGACTATATTAAAAAAGCGTACAAACATACGGGTATGGATTTTAGAGATTACCCTAAAAACGATAATTAAATTGTCGTATTTCATTTTTTGATTTACTTGTCACATACTCTATAGATTCATCATCATAAAAAGTTCTATAGTCTTCGGGATATGTTATGTCAAATCTATTTTTTCTTAGCTTAGTTATATTAACTACGGGTAGTTTAAATTTTTTATAATTGAATCGTTCACATATATCATCCCATGCTTCTTGAAGCTGTTCATATTTGTACCATTTGTCAATTTTAAATTCTTTATCATAAAATGTGTAATGAGACTGAGGACGATATAATGGTGACTCACCATCGTATGTTTTTAAAAACCATTTAAAACTTTTATAATTTTCTATAGGTTCTGGATGTTCTTCTTTTTCCCACCTGTGTGAGTCTATCAA
>TARA_R110000851_G_scaffold147450_4_pt1 | contig 15192 bp, 17 predicted proteins | sample TARA_R110000851 | Tara Oceans TARA_R110000851 (sample SAMEA4397627) | marine metagenome | biome: Polar Biome; feature: [DCM] deep chlorophyll maximum layer (ENVO:01000326); material: water (ENVO:00002006), including particulate matter (ENVO:01000060) such as... | depth 17 m | reverse complement strand
TCCATTGTCTCGTATATGATTACACTTGAGCCAACTCTCGTCTTCCGTGTCGTAAGGGCTTCCTTCTTTCCAATTAAATAGATAGGCATCATGGTCTTCGTCTATTTGACTAAATACATCTTCCCAGTTGTTAACCAGAAGGATGTCGTCGTTCCACTGGCACACCAGCTCGTGCGATGCGTTTTGTATGCCTAGGTTCATGTAGTGTGGATACGGGCTTCTTTCTCCTACCTGAATAAACTTTATCCTTGGCTCTGTGTTGGACAGATGTTCCAAAAGTTCAACCGTACCATCTGTACTTCCTCCGTCTACTAATACAATCTCTATTCTGTGATCAGCCCAGACGGTATTATTTAGCAGGGAGGACAGATACGGCTTTCTGTTTAGCGTCCCCGTAACAATACTAATCTTTCGCATATAAAGCATCTCCCCAACTATTTGTTTGCCAGCGTGTTGACAGTCTAGAGAAACCAAAGTCCTTTAAAAATTCATCTAGTTCCTCTACCATCGGACAGTTTTCATATACTTCGTCTCTGTTGACCTCAAGTATCATGGCGTCAATATTTGCGAGAGTTTTAGTGCCGCCCTTTAATACCTCTAGCTCATAACCTTGGACATCAATATTGAGAAAATTATACTGAGGATCGTAGTAATCGTCTAGAGTGTGTACTTCAACCATTTGCGTTTCTGGGAACGTAACTTCTGGATGTTCTTCTAGATGTACTTTGGGCTTAAGCAAAGAGCTTGAAGCACCTGACCCCTGAGCTACACCGCCATCCCTAAAAGATATGTACATCTCTTTAGTGCCTCTTTCAGACCCTAGTGCGACGTTGTGTACTTTTTCATCTACAACACATCTACTTTTAATATCGTTATATAGATGTTCTTGTGGTTCAAACATAATGGTGTTACATAATCCAAGACTTCTATAGGAGTTAAGCTCTTCACCAGCAAATGCCCCAACATGCATTATTCCAGTTATATCAAACGAATGGTTTATATGTCGAATGTCGTATATCATTTTAAACCCTCCATGAGATTTATTTCTGTGTGAGGACACTCTATCTGCCCAAAGTTAAGTTTGTCAATATTTATCCTGCGTCCTAAGACATATTTTTCGAGTAGCGTGTCTGCGTCATAGCCGTAGGCTTCCCCAAATCTGTTTGACAGATGACTGTCTTGAACTCTGTTGTTAGGGCTATTTACAACAACGCTATTTATGAAGGATGCAATTAGCGGTTTACTATCTGTCCAGAATCTCTGCATAACAGACTCTATTCTGTTGGGAGTTTGTTCCCAATCCGTGTATCTTTGATTGAGATACCACATTTCGTCAAACATCAGCTCCATGTCTTTTTTTCTAAATATGTGACCATCAACAGACAGCGAGTAAGACCAGTAAGAGCCATACTCTCTGAGTGTTTTTGCCCAACACATGTTCTGCTCGTCTATGCGTTGTAGCATACTTGGTATAGGGGTGTCCTCATACAGATGTCCTTCATGATATCTCTTGTTTATATTCACCCCCATTCTTAGAGAGAAGCAATGAATTTGACTTTCTGCTTTCAATATGTCATATATAATATTTGGAACCTTTTGATATACAATATCGTCGTCGGTAAAAAGACACACGAAATCATTTTCCGCAGAAGATATAACGTCAAGAGTGTCCTTGAATATAGAGTCGCCTTGCAGAATGAAATTAATGTAGGGATGTTCCGACTGTAAAGTCCTATACGATTCTTCATAGATATCGGTAGCTTTGTAGATCACAATAACGCTTGAGGCCTGATCGAAGTTTTTTGATATACTTTGTAGGCAAAGATCTAATTGCAAAGGTCTATCTTTACTGTATACAATAGTGGTTATCATCCGAAGCCCCTTTCGTTTTCCATCAGATTATATCTATTCACTATACCCTTATACCTGTCCTCTACATCTCTATAGGTCTGTCCATATATACTACTTCCGTTTGTAGGCAAAAACTTGCCCCCATGAGTAATGTGTAAAAACACAAATATGTCTGGGCACAGAAAGTGTCCCGCTTGTTTTATGTTTCTTTGATCCGGACAATGTATTTGATAGAAATCTTTTTTAGAACAAAACCTTTGAACATCTTCCTGTTCTATCTCTCTATAGCTTAAATCGTGAAATTCTTTCATAACCTCAAGTAGACACTTCTTATCCCATATGGAAGGATTTACATCGTAGACATAGTTAGTTCCTATGCTTGGATGATTCTTAAAATAGTGTTGTCTAACTAGCTGGTACTTATAGTTAAGATTTATACTATCATTTGCGTTTCTAAGGGGAGTATGCTTCAGGTCGAGTCTGTGCATTTTCCTATGCTGGAACACAGTAGCAACCATATGCATCTGGCTATTCTCTGAAATAAGTATATCGTTATCGTGCATCAACACGAAGAAATCCTCTTCAATGCTAGACACTCCCGTATAAATTCTTGAGGCATACGGGAGAGCATCGTCATAGAAAATTATCTGATCATAGTAAGCAGAGATAGTTTCGGGAAGTTCGCAGTGATTTATTAGAAGCGACTTCTTTTTCTTTTTCTTTATATGATCTACATGAATCTGTAGAACGTCTAGGTAATCAGAATGAGAATAGGTTACATATCTCAAATCATCCAAGGCTAGATAGGTGCTCATCAAGTCCTTCCTTGTATTTGTTCTCGTAATACCAACTCACAGTGCTCTTGAGTCCGTCGTGCAACTTTGTTTTGGCCTTAAACCCAAATAGTCTATGGGCCTTGCTTACATCTAAACATCTTCTTGGCTGACCATCGGGAAAGTCTGAGTCATACTTTATCTCTCCTTCAAATCCCATAATCTGGCACAACATAGTTGCTAATTCACGTATCTTTATCTCCTCACCGGTTCCAATGTTAATAGGATATGGCATGGTTTCAGCTCCCAAAGACGCCTCTATAGCCTTGGCACAATCTTCCACATATAAAAATTCTCTACTGGCATTTCCCGTTCCCCACAGGGTGATGAGGTCTGCGTTATCTTCAATAGCCTTGTCTATCTTCAATATGAGTGCCGGTATTACATGGCTACTATTGGGATTAAAATTATCGTTTGGACCATACATGTTAACCGGTATTAGATTTGTAGATTCAAAACCGTACTGCTTGTGGTATGCAATTAAAAGCTCCGTAAGCGTCTTCTTTGCGATACCGTATGGAGCATTAGTCTCTTCTGGATACCCGTTCCATAAGTCTTCTTCTTTAAATGGAACAGGCGTGTACTTCGGGTACGCACAAACAGTGCCCACCATAACAAACTTCTTAATCTTCCCGTACTTTCGGCAAGACTCGATGAGATTCATACCCATCGCCAGATTGTCGTACATGAATCTTCCGGGTTGTTCTCTGTTTATACCTATGCCTCCACAGACAGCGGCGAGATGGACAACCGTATCCGGCTCGAATTCCTTGAGGATATAATCAACGTGCTTCTGCTTTGTTAAATCCCACTGTTCTCTACCAGCTAGGGGAATAATCTCCCTTGATCTATCTTTAGACAGTCTGTGAGTAACGGCCTTTCCTAAAAAACCACTTGCACCCGTAATTAAAATTCTAGAAGGCATTCATATTTTCCTTATATTGCTTTACGACTTCTTCAGATGGGTCTTGAAGCCCAAACGCTGCTAGTATTTCTGAAGCACGATGAAAGCCCGTGTGTTTTTCTTTGACGTGGGCGTTACCGGCTTCGGCCAACTTTAGCCTCTCCGTAGGCTTTTCTAAGTAATAATCAATTAGTTCCTTAAAGTGTTCAGGGTTATCTGCTATTGGTACGTGTTCGCCAAAGGTCGTTTTGTACCCCACTACATTGTCGCTAATACAGAAGCCTCCGGCATATAATATTTTAAATATTCTTTCGTTTACATCGAATCCGTATTCTTGTGCGTGAGGCTCGCTTAAATTTGGACAAATCTTTGAAGACACAAAAACGTCCTTAACTTTATCGTCTGATATTAGACCACAATACTGGTTAGCTTTCCAAGGCTGATTACCAAAAAGCTTTACCTTATATTGACCAAAGGGCTCCAGTAGAGGCATAAGGTAGGGATCTAGAACCTGTGCTTTATAAGGCCAGTATCCTCCCACAAAGCCGATATCACAGGCAAGTTCTGGATCAAATTTAGCCTCTCTATATGAAATGACATCTGCACACATCATTAGAGAAATAGCTTTAACGCCAATGGACTCAAAGTGATTGTGTGTTACATCAATGGCTTCTGGGGTGTAGTGAATATGTACAAACTTTACTTGACCCGTCTCGTCGTTTAGTTTTTGTATGGCTTGCTGTTCTTGCGGGCTGCAAGTTAGGATGTTAAATTTCTCGTGATCTATTTGCGAAGTCTGATCGCCCCAATCACCGGCACGTAACCCAATCTTCAGCCAAGGTCTTTCTTTTATACACTTAACTACGTCTGGAGTTAGGTTGTAGGATTGTCCTAAAAATATATCTGGTTCAAATGTGTCGAAGGCATCAAAAGCAGACGAATTTTTGCAATCCCATAGCATGGCCTGCATACCACAAGAATTGAAAGCGTTAGCCCAAGCTACCCTTTGATAAAAGTGTGCATGAGTTCCATCGCTCGAAATCATTATTTTCATTTAATGTCCCTTATCCTGTCTATTTCTGTTATCTTCATGCCACTAGGTTCGTAGCAAGCAAACTTGCCTCCCATTTCTACTATCGTGTTTATTATTTCAAACGATAGTCTTTTTTTGTCTTGGGCCTCATACTTGTTGAATATGTTTTTTAGTATTTCGTACTCTTGTCCCGTAACAAATGCTATTTGTGCCCACTTCTCAGGAAGTCCGTAGGAGATTATTGATAATCTTTCTTTGTTTTTAGTTATACCGACTTCGGAATCCTTAAATCTGTTTTGACTGTCTACTATAACAAAAGATTTTTCAAAAGACACATCTAAAGTTTTTGAGTTAAAGTGTAAATCGCCATGCACAAATAGAAAATTTAAACTTGTACTGTTATTAAAAGCTAGTCTTAAGCTTTCAGACGAATTGCTATTTTCATGAATCTGATTTTCAACAAATCTGGATTTACCTCTAATCCTTTTAATTACTCTATTTGCGTGACATCCTACTACGGTGATTATTTCAGGATTATCTAATGAGGCATTAATGGTTTTTATTTGGTGTTCCAGCAAGTAAGAGCCTTTAATCTTTAGCAGACTTCTGGGCTCGTAGGATTTGATCCTACTACCATTCCCCGCAGAAAGTAATGCTACCGATATTCCGTTTTTCGGAGTATTTTCCTTTCTCTGAGTTATTGTTGTTATATATCGTGACAATTTAATTTTCCTTGGTTAAATATACTGTTTCATTGATGTATTTTTCATTACAGTTCTTAGCCTCTAATGTATCGATATACTCGATACCTATATCTCTTAAAATCCTTGAAACATAGGCGTCACCAAGAAGAAACCAGCTTTCGTAGGAGAAAACATGAACGTTGTCAAACTTCATCATGCCCGATAAGATATATAGTCCCTTTTCATTTTCTTGTATCGCAAATTTCCTATCGGTTTGATTTGTACGAACCTTGGATTCCAATGCACAATTATAGTCTCTGGTGACAACTACAATCGCGTCCCAGTCTTTAATTTTAGGTATGAAAAAAAAGGTTCTTTGTCCACTAGGTAGACTCATGTGAGAAACAAGATGGTTATCGTCTAGTACCCTCATATTTCCATCATATTCTTCGTGACCTTCTACCTTTAGGTTCTGTGCTAAAATTTTAGACACAGCTTTACCACATGAATTTTCTAATCCTGTCACTAGTATTTTCATTCTTAGGTTCCTAAAAGTTATATTTGAACAATTCTATTTCTTTTTTAAATTTATTTTGCACCAGCTCTGCTGTAGCCTCATCGTAATATGACCTATAGTTAACAGTCTTACCTTTAACCATTATCGGAATAGTTTCTGTATTTTGAAGAGTGTCTAAAGAAATTAAGTTGCGATTAGCTATTTCCCTAAACATCTCCTCTAAGTCCTCTTTTAGGTTTTCAAGCCTTATAAAAAAATCAACGCATATCTTGTTATCAACCTGTATGTAGTCCATGTAATTAAAAGACTCTTTAGAGCTACAAAAATATTCAGTGAAGTAATTGAAACCTTTTCTTGAAGACTCGTACCATATGGATTCTGGTTGAAGATAGCGGGCAAAATTATATAACGACACCATAAAGGAAAAAGGATTTCTTATACATGTAACTTTAAAAAGTTTGTTAAACTTATTGCCAATTATTTTAGACCACTGTAACAGAGTTTTATGATCGGTATGCATCTTTAGTTCCGACCCTTTAAACAGCATGTGATTTTGTAAAACGTGCGATACGCTAGTTCCTCCGGTTTTAGGAATATGCATAAAAAGAAAGCCCCTGTCTTCTGCGTAAATTCCCGCCATTACCTAGTCCCCAATATCTTTGACTGCTCCGTAAATATTTCAGCGGTCATCTTTAATGATTGATTGTTTCCATGTATATTGGCTATAGCTAGACACTCTGGAACGTGACAAAACATACAAACCCTAGAAAGTCTGAGCCAAAGATCGTAATCCTCTGTGCATCCTATAAAGCCCTTACTAGCTGGGCCGTGGAGCCTGCTATCGAAGAACTCGCCGTTTGGCAACCGAACCATGTCTAGGTACTTCTTTTTGATAAGAGCGTTGCTGTGAACCATACAAGATGTTCTCAGTCCCGTGAAACTGTAGTAAGGCTTAAACTCTCTCTTGTTATATTCTGGATTAACATTATCGTAGTCTGCGTATGCTACTCCTACTTCTTCGTGTTCGACAAGTTTATCTACCAGCTTCTCAACTTTTTCTGGATGATATGCGTCATCAGCGTCAAGGACTCCGATGATATCCGCCCAATCCCAGCACATTTCAATAGCCTCGTTTCGGGCTACGCTAGCACCAGAGTTTTCAATTCTCTTTGTAAAAAGGTTGTCACAGGAGCAATTTGAAATTTTTTCCCAAGAGTCATCAGACGACCCATCATCCACAACATATATACGAATCTCGCCCGCGTAAGTTTGGCTTCTAATACTTTCTATGGCAGGAATTATATATTGGCCATAATTGTAGTTTGCACAAATGATCGCTACTTTAGGAAGCATTGAACTCCTCCCAAGTTATTACGGTCTTTGAGGGGCTTCTTTTGTCTGCTTCTTCTATCTTTTCAACGAAGTTTCCTCCCGCCGATGTCATGTCTTGAAATATCTTTTGACCGTTTCCATTTAAAAACTTAAACAAAAAAGCCGGGAAGAGCATAGAGGAAAAAATATCTCCGTTGGGTTTCACCATCATCAATTTTTTCATCTTAACGTTTACGTATTCATGTATGCTTTCTAATATAGACGGTTCTACGGTTTCTCCCGAGTTTATGGTATAGATCCATCCGTTTTCAGCATGTTTAAAAGATTCATCAATTAGCTTATCTACCTTTTCTGGTTTTGTTTCTATCTGGACAATATGGTATTTTGTGTCCTTCACCTTTTCGCCAAACAGTCTGAAAAATTGCTCCCATATAAATTGGTTATGTTCCACTCTATCGTTTACGACAACCACATAAGCCGGAACACCGTTAATGTTGGCAATACTATCTAGTGTTTTGGTTAACATCTCTTCGCAAACAATAACATCATCCCCGTACTCTCCGGTATCTTTTGGGTCTGTGTCAAAATTTATAAAAAATCCCATTCGTGGAAACACCTCTTGAAGAACAGTGGCTTCTGGGTCGAGCGATTTTTTCACACTCAGTGACTTTGCCCACTCTTCTGGTCTATACGTATTACAGAATCTATCAAGCACGAAAGAGCCGTCGTCTTGAAGGCTCTCAACACCTAGTAGTGTGTGTCTATTTAGAGAGCAGCCAACCTGAGAGTCTCCTTGTTTCTCCATAAAGTAGCAGTCTTTGCAGCTAGTTTGCATCTTATTCATTACTGTGCTCTCCTTGCTTTAATCACAAACGTCATTGTGTTTTCGTCAAACTGTTTTGTTATAATCTCTAGGTCTGTCAAAAGCTCCTCAATAGTTTCACAGAGTAACAGGCTTTTGCTACTACCCTTGCATATTTCGTTGATAGCAGATAGATCAAGACGCTGATCTAACACATGCCTAGAAACCAAGTCCATGTCAATGTCTCTGATTACAATTTCACCATTTATTCTTAGCTTCTTAATTATCAACTTCAACAACTCTGGGATCTCTACGTATTCAAAAGTTCTCAAAAAATTGTCACAGACAATAGATGTTGCCTCGCTATCTAAAACGCCCCTATGGAAGGACGACAAGTTTTGAAACCGTACATAGTTCTCATCAGGATTATCGAATTGACTAAGGTATACTAGCATTAGAGTTTCTCCGTGACATCTGAATAATTTTCTATTGTATCGTAAAAAAGATCGTTCCAGTCCTCAGTGAATCTGGAGATACTATATTTTTCCACTATCGTTTTCCTTGCTTCGTCTCCTAACATTCTTGCCATTTCGGGTTTTCTCAATAGAAGCTCTAGATAGCCTTTTAGCTCTTCAGGATCATTGGAAATGAGGCCATTCTTACCGTGTTGGATTATCTCTGGTATCATGCAGTTATTTGTTGACACTATGGCACACCCACACGCCATAGCTTCCATTAGTACAGTAGGAACAGGCGAGTGTATCGAGGTGTTATAAAATATGCTGGAAGAGCCGTATATGTCTCTTAGATGCTCGATAGATTGGGCCGTCTCTGAGAGTCCGGGACTATTTCCCCATACGGAAACAGGCAGTCCTTGTGTAGTTTGTCTCCAGAGATTGAATCCGCAGCACCAGTCTCGGTTTGGCCAGTCGTTAACAACCGAGAGACAAACGTTTTGTCTGTCCTTACCAAGAGGTTTCCAAAAGTCTATGTCCACGCCGTGCTCAACAACACGAGAATTTGTTTCATCGAAGCCCCAAGCCCTTCTATTAAAATCAGAAATAAATGATGTCTGATCCACTGGCACCGACTGATACGCTGTTAGTTGTTCGTTCACATCAACCCTAATATCCGGCAAGACGTGCCCATGTCTTAGGATTGGAATTGATAGTTTGTTAGACGGGGACTTTTGGGTTTGTGACAAGAGATCGTGTACTAGCTGTAATCTGTTGCAGCTAGTGTGAGCTAAAACAAGATCGAGGTCTAAATACTCCGGAAGACTTTCGATAATATGATAATTGCTAGGAACTTGGGCGTAAGATCTTTCCCAGCTTTTTCCAAAGCCAAAATCCATGGAATAAAAGTTGTGCCCCGTCTTGCATAGGTTTTCTTCGTATCTCTCGTGAGTAGCAAAAGTTAGGATGTTAAGCTTGTCTCCACGCTTTACTTTTCTCATCAAGGACTTGATGGATCTCTGTGTAGCATTAGCTGTCATTTAGTAATTCCTTCATATGTTGGCCGACAACCTTATGATCAAAATTTTTAGATTCCGCAATACATTCATCCTTTAGATATTTAGGATCTTCCTTATACTTATTATATACCATACGCATGGTTTGTGCCAACTCCAAAATATCTATTTCTTTCCACTTTGTGTCAGAGGTGTCTAGATTTGGCAGCGTGTCAACGGCACCAAAGCAGGGTTGCCATTGAGAAGGAACAGAGTGGCCAACACTATAGTCTACACCAGTACCTTCTGTGTAGATCGTGGGTATTCCTAAAGCCATGCACTCCAAGGCCGGTATACAGAAGGCCTCTCCTCTACTAGGAATGACAAAGCAATTGATCTGACTCATAACGGAAACATAATCTCGATGATCCATTATGCCCACCACTACGGTTTCTTCTTTGTAAGCGTTTCTGAGCTTCAGTCCTTTTTTGATTGTGTTACAGTACGCCTGAACTTCTTCTAGTATTGTTTTAGATGTCTTTAACAGAAGCGTAACAGGTTCTCTGGGGTTGAACTCCATGTGAAAAGCTTTGACGAGAGCCTTAATATTCTTTCTTTCTACGAACTCTCCAATAAAGCCAAACGTAAATGTAGTCTCAAGCTCTTTTATTTTGCTACCTTCTGTATTCTGGTAGTCATTCATATCCAAAGAATGAGGAACGACCTTTATTGGTATCTTAACGCCACTACGCTCCGCCGTCTCTACCGATTGTTTGTTTGGCACCCAGAGTTCGTCCATCAGGTTTATATGTCTTTGCCAGTTAGTTTTGCTGAAATCATACGACTCTACCGCAAGGAAGCCTATATTTTTATAGTTGCTATCATACGAATATAGATGAGGCAGAGTATGCTGCACCACAATGTCGCAGTCTATATTGCTGCTTCTTTTTGTGTGTTTTGCTTCTAGTTCTCTTAGTCTTGCTGGGTAATCTCTGTCTTTGTCATTGAACGTTATAGCTCTAGGAACCACGTCCACACCGACAGCATCAAGTGCGAGCATATTGTTTATACCCGCGTTTGCCCATCCAGTACCGTCTCTGTAATTATTTATGTACAATACCTTCATTTTATGTACTCCTCATGCCCTCTGTGCCAATCTGTGTTATTTATCAAATTATGATTCGTGACTACTCTTTCTGGATATTTTTTCGACATGATGCCAGACTGAGTTCCAAGATCTACCACATAATAATTACTATAGAATATCTTCCACCAATTTTCAATATAAAAATCTTTTGGCGGAGTATTTTGTTCTAGATGAGTGTTATCGCTCCCATGATTTTTTAACCAATCGTAGTCAATATATTTTTCAAAACCATAATTCTCCATGCATCTTAGGCCTATATATTGCTCTGGCCCAACCTTCCACTCCCTACCCAATCTCTGCGGGATATCGAAAATACTTTGAAGATCCTTTTTTGTGCCTAAAAATAAAAAATCCGCAGGATGATAGTAGTGATGCTTGTCTGTACTCCAATTAGATATAACTACATAATCATCAAACATTTTATGACTATCTAGTCTTTTACTGTCAATTCTTGACTCTATATATGGCAACAAGTCTGATGTCAAGGCCACCATATCGCTTCTTATTTTGCAAACCATGTCGTTGCTGGCATGTTTTACGGCTTGGCTGGAAAGTATCTGTCTATTGATGTTGTCTTCAGACTCTAACATGCTATCGGTCACGTAGAGTAGTTTGTCTACATCTTTTAAGTTGTCAGCGTCTCCGGTAGTGCAGGAAACTATAATCTCACAGCCGGGATAAAATTTTCTTAGCGAGTCTATGCAATCTTGACTGGTGAAACTTTGTTCGGGGTCAACACAAGTGTCGCCTATTTGAACACTAAACGGACACTGGCTAGCGTAATGAGTCGGCCCCTGAACGATAAAAGATATCAAGCCCTTCCTCCCAATACATTAACTCTAGTCCGTTCCCATTCGTTCATTTGTCCTCTGAACTTAATCATTTCTTCCAACGCAGCTTGTATATTGAATGACTCGTATCTATTCATATCCTGTATATGTGACTCGTTGTAGTAGAAATCTGCCGACGAACTTTGCAATCTAAAACCATACGTGCAGTCCTTCGTGACTTTTGACCACAAGTAATTACCAGTCCACTCAGGCTTATTAAGAACGTTTTTAAATATAAAGTTTACCCTATCGAGTATATCGTTACATTCAGCAGGAAACTCTGTTGCAGGCTGGAATATGTCTGGAGGAGATAACCATGTGTCAGACAGATCCCTAAGTTCTATAGACTCTATCCTTTTAAGCCAAACATTCGCCGTTTTATCCCAGCTATAGTTTTCTCTGGCTTTGCGAGATGTTTCTAGTCCGATCTCTCTTAGCTTGTCTTTTTCTGCAAGCATACTAATAACTGTGTCAATAAACTTCTGATTGTCTGGTATGGCCCTGTAGCACCCCGTTTCCGCTTCCATAGACAGTTCTATGGGGTCTATAGCGTATCCGCCAATGTTTTTTAACACGGATTCCATAGCAGAGTAGTTCGTTCCAATAACAGGAAGACCGGCATATGCCGCTTCAAGCTGAGGCATACCAAAGCCCTCGCTGTTTGCGTATTGAGCATAAATGTCAAAGCAGTTGTAAACCTTGTTAAGGTCTTGCTCTTCTATTGAATTGTCGATTCCTACTAGCTGTCTATCAAAATTGCTACACTTAGCACAATGACTGATAGAGTCTTGAAAGAAATCTACACTTATGTGTCCGCATTTCTTGCACTTGTAAGTAAACAACACTCTATTGTTTAGGCCGTGCTCATTCAGGAGGTTAGGTATTTCCCAGCCTATGTCTGGATAGTAGGTATGACAGTATAGAAATAGATTTGGATCTTTCGTAATATCTAAGATTCTTCTGAAGGACTTAAACAAATCTGGATACAGCTTCCTTCTCTGGTTTCTCATGACCGTACCAATAATGGTAGAGTTGCTAGATATACCCATGCTTTCTTTGTGAGCGTCTTTGTTTTCCGTCGGTCGAAAATCTTGACTCGCGGCGGGGGAAGCGATGTCCACAAAATTTAGAGAGTCTGACTGCTTTACCATCGTGTCTCTACCGAATTCGGAGTAAGCAAAAACCGAGTCGGCTGATTGGAAAGTGTTTATCCACTGGGGGTTTTGTGGTGCGGCATCTACTGTCGGCATCAGTGCCCAATGAAACATGCCCCTAAACGGCGAACGCTGTTGGTATTCAAACATCCACCAGTCTCTTATGTCTATAACGATATCGGGCATAAAATCCAAACAAACACTATTAAAGGTTTGTTCACCGAATATGGCAGTCGGTCTGTCTTTGTAGTTTTGTAGGTCTGGAGAACCATTAGCAGGACGGTTGGGATAAACCTTCCAAGCACGATTGTATACACTCGGATCTTCTGGTCCAACATAGCAAGCAAGCTCGGCCACCTCTAGATGGTCTAGCTGACATAATCTGGACAGTATTTCTTTTGTGTATACGGAGTACCCGGTGCTTTTCCAAGAGGCTTCCGAAACAAACAGTATTTTCTTTTTTCTCATTAATGCAATATCTTAAAACTATTTACACGAAAATAGGTTTCTGCGTTCCCTTCTGACTCATAATTTCTTGCCGAAGATTCTATTAACATTAAGCAATCTTCTTCTGCGTATTTCTCTATAGCGAGTGCGGCGGTATCCCAAGCCTCACATTCTAAAAATACTAGAGATCTTTTTTTGTCTCCGTTTTTATCTCTTCTAAATTCCTCCACCTCTAGCTCAAACCTGAGTACTACTACTCCGTTTTCAGTTTCTGTTTTTGGTGGATGTGTTAGTTTACCTAAAAAATGACAGTTGTTCAAGTTGTCTCCCTCTTATCAAATTTGAGAAAATTGGTTAGCTATTATCGAGCATTTGTCTTTCTTAGACACTTCGCCAATAATAAGAAGCGTGTTATTTTCTACTAGCAGGTCTTTGTGTTCAGCATAACACTCCGGAAATACGGTAACAGAATCTAATGTTCCCGTTCCATCTTCAACACACAAAAAGGCCATAAGTTGACCGGGGTTTTTACCCCTCTTGGTCTTATATGTCCTTACCGACACAACTTCAGCAGCAATATTAGCTTTACCTGTTATCGCACCGTTTGCTATGTCTTTGCACGCATAAGTTGTCACATTTAGGTCAATTCCATCAATTTTACTACAAGTTAGAGCACAGCTCAGGTATTTTTCTTCGTCAGAAGCCATTGTTTCCACTTTATCATCTAAATCATAGAACGGATTGTCCAGAGAATTAATGATATCTTTAACTAGTGGAAGCCTACGTGAATTGATCTTAATATCTTTTATGACTAGTGTGATAGCTTCTGATAAAGACTTGGGTTTGTTTGTATCGTAATTATCTACGATTGTTTGTTGTTCTCTGGCCGAAAGTTGTTTCCAGCTATCAAATTCATAAAGCATCCTTTGTCTGCTCTCTCTGTTATTTGAGCCATTGAAAGCACCAACAGAGATAAGAGATACAACCGATCTTTTATTTAGCTTCTTTTCGTGGATAAGTTTTACTAAGCAATCCATCCAGTTATAGTCTGCAAAGTCATGCTTGTTTTCGCAGTCTAGAGCAAGGGCTTCTTTAGAGCCAACATTTTTTATGTGACGTAGACCATAATACAATTTAGGAGGATCTAGACTACCTATAGAGAAGTTCTCTGTTAGATGTTGAAGTCTTGGCGGAAGTACATCAATTCCGTATCGTTTAGCGTCTGTTATGAGTTGCTTTTTTTCGATATCGGGTTTGGGTTTTCTCTCTGCCCTATTTAAATAGGTGTTAAAGAACTTTTCAATTCTGTATGTCTTACAATAAGCTGACCAGTATGCATTAATGGCATACGAAACCGCGTGTGATTTGTTAAAGGCATATCTATTTGATTTTTCAATCCAAGAGAAAAGCTCTTCTGCTACCTCATTAGTAATGATTCCTTTCTTCTCAGTCCCCTTTAGGAAAGTCTTCTTTACTTTCTCCATAAGATCAGCCTTCTTCTTACCAATGGCTTTACGCAAGGCGTCAGCTTCTTTAAGATTGAATCCGGCTAGCCGCTGGGCAATCATCATAGATTGTTCTTGATACACAAGAACCCCGTAGGTTTCTTTAAGAATTGGCTCTAGAGACTCATGCAGGTACTCCACGGGACTGTTTGGTTTTCCCGCTTTTCGGTCGGCGTAGACCTGAGTCATGCTCTTTCCGTCTGCGTCCCTAGCCTTTAGACATCCCGGACGAATCAGACTGATGAGAGCAGCAAGTTCCTTAACGTTTCTTGGCTTAACCTCTTTGGCCCAATGCTTTCCTAGACTGGACTCAAGCTGAAAGACCCCTTTAGTGCCACCATCGCAAATCAAATCCCAAACAGCAGGATCATCAAAATCGTTAATGTTAAACGACATACATTTCACCATTAGCAAACGTTTTTTCAAATTTAATTTTCTTGGAAAGGTTTCTTTGCATCTTCAGGAATTTAATCAAGATATTCGCTGTATCTTTTACGTCCTGTAGTGCATCATGGGCATTGTCTTTAGGCATACCAAAGTAATCCCTCATGTAGTCCATGCTATATCCCTTAACGTCTGAGTTATTTTCAAACCAGCAGTATACATGTTGCATGAGATCCATTGTAAAGATGGGATTAAACAGCTTTTGTCGTCCACGCTTTTCGTCAATCGGACCATACTCCTGACACATACGTTCAACGATA
>TARA_R110000851_G_scaffold109242_1_pt1 | contig 15193 bp, 14 predicted proteins | sample TARA_R110000851 | Tara Oceans TARA_R110000851 (sample SAMEA4397627) | marine metagenome | biome: Polar Biome; feature: [DCM] deep chlorophyll maximum layer (ENVO:01000326); material: water (ENVO:00002006), including particulate matter (ENVO:01000060) such as... | depth 17 m | reverse complement strand
TTTCGTCCGCACCCCCACCGGGTCACTTCTGTAGGGAAATTAACAGAATGGACACTTTATAGCGAACCTGCCGCGCCTGTCGTCCAATATGAGCACACGGTCGTTGCGACTGATCGCAGGCCGATTGTCGTGACGTTGCCTGATCGAACTGAATGCTCATTCAATTGACCAACCAATTCGGCCCAAAGCTGCCGTAGGTTGAAGTTCAATACGCTGCGGTGCAGCCTCTCTTATCCGGCCATTTATGCAACGTAGTCATGCAAGAGCATTGGTGGCTTAACTTGACTATTCTCGTCTACCACAGTCATGAAGTTGTACTATCCACACGATCAAATACCTTTGTATGCATATGAAACGTTATCTGGAACCATACCTGTGACACAAAACCCTGATCTGATCCTTTTCGGAGTGCGCGCACCGCTGGTCGTAGATTATGAAATGGTCGCACAGCGCAGTGAAAGGCCTATCGCGTACGGTGTTTCCGTCGATGGCACGCCAAGGGTCATGTTCGGCACAAAAGTTGTCGATCTTGCGCATATCGAAGGAGAGATAGTCGGGGTGGTCTTGCCGTGTGCGTTTGGACCTGTGCGACGACACGAACTGGCAAAGTTGGCGATGGAGCTTAATCTCACTCTCGCAGAGACCCTCATTGATCCGTCGGCCATCTTACCACCCCGCCTTCGGCTCGGCGCGGGTGGTTTTATCAATGCCGGGGTTATCCTCGGAGCAGGCTGTATGATTGGCAGTGGAGTGCTCTTAAACCGCAGTGCATCGATTGGGCATCATTGTGTGTTGGAAGACTGGGTGAGCGTCGGTCCGGGGGCAATCATTTCGGGAAACGTGCGTGTCGGGGCGTATACCATGATTGGAGCGGGTGCGATCTTGCAATCCGATATCAGGGTTGGCACGAACGTGCGAATTGCTGCAGGATCGGTCGTGCGTAAATCAGTGCCAGATGGCGCAATCGTATCCGGCAATCCAGGGAAAATAGTACCGGGTCGGCCGGTTCCGTCAACGTTGAAGCAAAAGGGCGCTGAATGACTGATGCTTTGACACAACGTCTTTGGGAATCCTTTCAAACTGAATCATCGAACGATTTTCTTGTCAGTCCGACGGGTAAGTTTACCTACCGGCAATCTCGCGAGGGTATCGGCCGCTGGCTTTCGGCGTTTGATACGGCTGGACTTCAGGTCGGCGACCGCGTCGTCATCCGGACTAGTGAAGACGCCGTGGCGGCCGTGTCCTTTCTTGCGGCGTTAATGGACGGAGTCGTGCCAATCCTGCTGGAGGGATCTTGTCCTGACGCCCGCCTTGCTGCAATTGTTTCGGCTGTCGAACCTGGAATGGTCTTCTCCGACACTGCGTTGCCAAAGCTTGGGCCGGATATCACCGCGCGTGTATTAGCCGCTCCAGCAACGTCCACCAAGCTGTCGTTCCTCAAACGAAACTCCGTTTCCTCAGCGTTCGGATTGACTGACCCCGTCGCGACACGCTCACCGCGTTTGCCCGCTGAGGACGGTTTAGCATATCTGATGTTTACCTCCGGCACCACATCGGAGCCCGCGGGCGTCCAGATTTACCGCAATAACCTCGCGGCGAACCTTGAAACTATGACGCGTCTTTTCGACTATACGACGTACTCACGCATTTTTAACGACATGATTTTCGCTCATGCGGATGGGATGATTCAAGGTCCAGTACTAGCAGTCTGGAACGGTTGTGCCGTCTTGCGCGCGGGTGGGTTTGAGGTAGGTCGGATCGAGGCGTGGCTGGCGCACGTAAGACAGATGCGGGCGAGCCATGTTATCGCAGTGGCAACTATCTGGTCCATGATCGACCTTTACGCAGAACACGACGATTACTTTGACGCGCCAGAGTGCAAATGGCTGATGACCGTTGCAGACAAGATGCCCGAAAGCCTGATGCGCCGAATTGAGTCCCGATTTTCACGCCCCATTGTGAACCACTACGGCCTGACGGAGACCGTAGCGAGCGCGCTTTATTCCGGGAGCCATTTTGCCTTTGGGGAGATCGGCACCTTGGGCCGACCAATAGATTGTGAGGCCCGTATTGGCGGTGGTGTGCAGGAGGGCGAACTTCAGCTGGCAGGCGATAATATTTTCCCAGGTTATTGGCGCAATCCCGAACGCACTAAACAAAGTTTTACCGAAGACGCATGGTTCCGAACCGGCGACCTTGTAAGAGAACGCGAGGGTGGAAACTTTGAGATGTTGGGACGTCTCAAGACAGTCATCATGACCGGCGGGCTACTTATTCGACCCGATGAGATCGATGAGGCGATGGCACGTCACCCCGCCGTCATTGAAAGTGCGACTGTTGGTCTTGCGGACGACATATTCGGGGAAATTGCGGTGACGGGCGTGACCGTGAACATCGACACCACCGAGATTGATTTGACAGAACATCTGAGGTCACAGGTTGAACCGCGCAAGGTGTCTAAACGGATTATTGTCCTGCCCGAAATTCCACGCGGGCTTTCGGGCAAGCCGGCCCTGTCGCAGGTCCGGCATGTTTTGGCGCAAGCGACAGGTATCGCGGTGGCGAAAAGTGATATTTCAACGGAAACAGCGACCGGCGCTGCTGACACGATAGATGATATTTTGCGCGTTGCGGCCGAAATTTTCCGCGTACCGATAGAGACGTTGTCCCCCCAAAGCCAGCCCAACGACGTGCCTGGATGGGACAGCTTTACGCATATCAACTTGATTTTCGGGGTCGAGAACCACTTCAGCCTTCAGTTGTCGTCGGCACAGGTAAGTCAAATTAGAAACATCGGCGATCTGATCGCCGCAGTTCATGCATCCCGATGAAACGGTCCGACACTGTGCGATTTTTTTGCATGCTGGCTGCCGCTGCCACCATGATAGCGGTGGTCATTGCCACGCTGAACGGGCGTGTCAATAAACTGAGGATGCAGCGCTTTGAGGATGTATCGATGCTAATGCTCGGCACGTCGCTGTTTAGGTACGCTATCCCGGATCCTTCAGGCGGGACAGTTTTGTCAGATATTGCAGACGGAAATCTCCTTCGGCTGGGGTATTCTGGCGCGTCCGAGGGGCAACTTCTGCAATTAGCCCGCCTCGGGGCCCAAGCAGGTGTCAGAAAGATAGCAATCGAAGTGAACCCTATTGTTTCTCGTTTTGCCGGTCGGGATGAATGCTCCGCCTCCAACCGTTGGAAGGAAGTATACAACGAAATCCGCCTTTCAGCGCGTCCTTACCTCAGAGGGAGGGACGTCCTCAGTGGAGGTTTGGGTGAACCGCCTCAGGATGTGACGACAGCCAATATGGCAGCCGATCTTAACCTGCTATATCCTTTGCGGGTCGAGGGGCCTTGCCTCGGCCCCGCGTGGGTGGATCTTGTTGCGTCACATCCTTCCACGATTTTTATATTTGTCACCATGCCCAGACGCCTTGCTGCACGAGATCGGATTGGCGCTGATGGAATGGCGCAGTTCAACTCAGCTGCGATCGACTTTGCACAGAGCGTCGGAAGCGACCTGTTCTTGGTTGACCCCGACGGCAGTTGGGGCGATGAGAATTTTGTCGACCAAGCACATCAGAGTGCCATTGGTGCCGAAAGGTTTCAGCGCACCTTTTCCATTTGGCATGAGGCCTTGCCGTGATTGCGCTTGAATATTCAAACTTTGTCTGGCTGGCGTTGTTGACGGTCCCGATATCGTGGATGGTACCACGTAGCTTCGCCTTTGATGCTGTGGCACTCTGGTCTGCGATTGTCGTGCTTTTGTTATCACCACCAACTTTGATCTGGCTGGGGTTGATCGCGGTGTGCGTGTCGTCACTTCTGCACGACAGTCCGGATCGCGGTCGTGGGTTTATGACCGGATTGATCTGCTTTTTCTTGATCGGCGGCCTCATCGCTGCACGCAGTTTACCGACCTTCGCATGGCTCGGCGGCGCATTTTTTACCTTGCGCGCACTGCACGTCACGCTCGATTGGTGGATGGGAACTTTGCCCTCACCGACCCTGCGGGAGTCTCTTCGCTACTTTTTCTTTCTCCCCGTGATACCGGCTGGCCCTATCAATCGACTGCCCCATTTTTCAACACAACTCAGACGCCGCAGATGGGATCTTCCAACGTTCGCAACGGGCTTCGAACGTTTTTTATTGGGCGCTATCTTCTTCTTTGTGATCTCCGGCTACGGAATGGACAGAGTAATTTCGCTCGCGGGGGGACCATTGGGTGTTCTGCCACCTTTTCTTGAAATTTGGGCGCTATCTGCCCTGTCGTGGATCGACTTGTTCTTTGCCTTCGCCGGCAGCACGCATATCGCCTTAGGCATCACTCTCATGATCGGGTTGGCGTTGGAAGAAAATTTCAACAAACCATGGTGCGCAAGGAATCTTCTCGATTTTTGGACCCGTTGGCATATGACATTGACCCGATGGGTGCAGGACTATGTCTATCAGCCAATTGTCGGCCTTACCCGCAAGCCGGTGATCGGGCTCTTACTGGCCATGCTGGTGATTGGCCTGTGGCACGCGTTTTCGCTCTACTATGTGCTTTGGGCGTTTTGGCAATCACTCGGGATTATCCTGGCACGCCTGATCAAGGGTCGAGGCCCTTCAGGACGTTTGGCTTTTGCAATTGGGCCTTTGGGTGTGCTTGCATGGCTCTCTGCCGCGCGTCCGGTTCTGGATTTGATCGGAGTTTCCCAATGACACCTCTTGGGCGCTTTTATTCCGGTTTTCTTCCAGACGGCTTACCTACATGGCTCGCGATGACCTTGACTTACGCCCTCGCGGGATTGGTGCTCTTTTACTTCGCGGGCATTTCTTCTGATCAAATCATTTACATCGACCTGCAGGAGGCACAGTGAGAATACCCAATACAGTTCCTTCTGTACTTGTTATTGGAGCCAGTTATGGATTGCTGCCTGCCGCTAAAATCGCGGCAGCAGGCATGTCGGTCACTGTAATAGGACACCCCGAAGAGGTGGCCGCGATCAACCGAGACGGCGTCGAGGTTCACTTCGACCCGCAACGGTGTCTGGTTCCGCCGATGGGGGCGTCAGGTCTAAGTGCAAAGACCACCGAGGCTGTAAAGCCAGATGACTACGACCTCGTCATACTCGCCGTGCAAGAACCACAAGCGCGCGCGCCCGAGATTGCAGCGTTGCTAGAAAAGCTTGGCGTCAGTCACCCAATCGCATCGATTATGAATATGCCCCCAGCGCCGTTTCTTTCCCGGAATGCTGCATTAAAGTCCCTGATTAAACCCGGCGTCTATAGCTCATCGGAAGTGTGGGCTGAGATGGCGGACAGCCAGATGACACTGGCAAGCCCTGACCCCCAAGCTTACCGCTTCGATCCTGATCGGCCGGGGGCCCTTCAAGTTTCGCTAGCTTCAAATTTCAAATTTGCCCCATTCGAGGACCCCGAGGACCAGGCGCTGTTGGTACAAGTCTGCCGCCGCACCTCTCGCGTTCGTGCGCCTTGGGGTAAAGTGCCGGTAAACTTCGTCACAAAAAGCTCCCTTTTCACCCCCTTGGCGAAATGGCCAATGTTGGTGACGGGCAATTGCCGATGTCTGAACGACGACTACCTTGCGCCGCACAGTATCCGCGAGGCCGTGAACAAAAATACCGCAGAGAGCAGGTCGCTATACGAGGCGATCAATGCCGCATTGCGCGATATTGGTACGCCTTCCGAGACCCTTGTACCCTTCGATCACTACGTTGCGGCATCCCAGAAGTTGTCTCGGCCATCCTCGATGGCGATGGCCTTAGCACGCGGGGCAGTCGCTGTTGAGCGGATCGATCTATTGGTTTTGGAGCTTCTGCTGCACTCACCTGCGCAACCGCAAGTCATAGATGTGATGACCCGGGTTTCAAATCGAATCTCTGAGCGTTTGCAGGCGAATGCGCAAGGTTGATGCGGGATTAAACCTCTAACCCTCGTAGCGAAGTCGCGAAAATAGGTGTCTATCGTCTTTTTGTTAAGAGTTTGGCCATGCTTGGGAGGCTGCAGTCGATGATGTGGCGTGGGTGACCGTTTTTTACGGAAAATATTAAACGGGCGGGGTACAACTGCTCACTGGAGCTATTTGTGGAAATCTAGCCTATCCGAAGAGGCGCAGATTCTGATCATACGCATTTGCAAATGGAAAATCCGGCAACATTTCAGTTCACGGACTAAAGTCCGCTTGCGCAGCCTCAATTGATTTGCAGTCTAATGCAGCGAATGGCGGCTAACTGCCAATTCTGTTGAAAAACTCTTTGCTGCGTCTGCAAATTTTCCGAAATCAGAAAGACGTTCTCCGTTCATCATAACACACTCAGAAAATCCGGAAAAACTTTATAAAATCAGAACAATATTTTGCCCGATTTGCCCCGAAGGCCCGATATCGGAGTTTTTCAACGAAATATGCCCCTCTCAACGGAAGGGGCAGCACACTTGACTTTATCTACCGCCGCTAAATGCCTCGAACATACTGTCGTAGATCTTGGCTTTTTCACTGTCCGACAAATTTTTCGGGTCAATTGTTTTTTTGCGGCCGATGCTTTCCAAGTCCTCGAAACGCTTATCATCTGGCATTGTCCCGTAATGGCGTTCAGTGGTATTCAAGTGCCCGCTCGCGCGCTTGTTTGATCGTGACAATGTCAGCACCGCCAATTCCGAAGTCCGTGCGCAATGGTGCGCCCTTTTTGTTTTTTTGGCCTTTGACAACAACACGCACAATCCAACGGCGCGCGCCCGAGGGATCGACTTCCAAGTATAGACCGCTACCGTCGCCATGCCGCCCAGAGCTTAGGTTCTCGACCAGTTTCTTAGTCAGCTTGCCAGATAGAGCTATTCAAAAATACCACACTCCAAACCACTCAAGGAAAGAATACAAACACTATCGAAAGGAACTCAAGGCAATCGTAAAGCCACATCAAGCGATTGAAAACATAAGAAAAGGGCCGCTTAAAGCGACCCACTAAAATCCAACAAATTGGTATATTGGCGGAGGAGGTGTCCGCCTGCGTGCATTCCAACCCATTCCAGTAAATTAATATATTCAATAACTTAGACCCTATATAAGTCTTGATTATTCCAGCGCCGTCCCCCATATTCCAGATAATAATGGGGGACGGAATGGCGGACGCGAAAACAGCAATCGAACGAACCGAACCAAGCAAGCGAACGGAAAAGGCGCTGTCCGCTGCATTTGTGCGAACGGTCACAGCCCCCGGCAAATACACCGATGGTCACGGCCTGTTTCTAAAGGTGGATACGTCTGGCGCAAAGCGTTGGGTGCAGCGCATCATGATACGCGGCAAGCGGACAGAGATTGGCATGGGCAGCGCATCGCTTGTCACCTTGGCAGAGGCACGGGAAACAGCCCTACAGAACCGCAAGCTGGCGCGGGCGGGTGGCGACCCCCTGCAATCCAAACGCGCCTCGGAGGCTTTACTGACGTTTGAGGAAGCATCGCGCAAGGTTCACAAGATCCACGAGCCGACATGGCGCAACAAGAAACACGCGGCGCAATTCATATCGACGCTGGAAACCTACACCTTCCCTCGCATCGGCAAGTTGAAGGTGTCAGAGGTGACCACGGCAGACGTCTTGGCCGTGCTGCAACCCATATGGCTGGAAAAGCCCGAAACGGCGCGGCGGGTACGCCAGCGCATCGGAACCGTGATGAAATGGGCCGTGGCAAACGGATGGCGGCAAGACAACCCGGCGGACGCAATCGCCCAAGCGCTGCCCAAACAGGACAAGGCGCAAGCCCACCGCAAGGCGCTTCCCTATGATCAAGTACCGGAATTTCTCGAAGCCCTTAAAACATCGAACGCAGGAGACGCCACGAAGCTGGCGCTGGAATTGCTTATCCTGACTGCGTCACGGTCTGGCGAGGTGCGCTTGGCGGAATGGTCTGAGTTTGATCTGGACCAAGCCATCTGGACGCGTCCAGCGCACCGCATGAAGTCGAAGAAAGAGCACCGCGTCCCCCTATCGCCCCGCGCTCTTGAGGTGCTGTCACAGGCTCGCAAATTGGGGTCTGGCGAAGGTCTGGTGTTCCCCGGCACCAAGTACGGCAAGCCGCTATCTGACATGACGTTGTCAAAGCTGACCAAGGCGCTGGGGTATGACGTGGACGTGCATGGGTTTCGCACTTCGTTCAAGACGTGGACCCAAGAACGCACCAACACACCCCGCGACGTATCCGAGGCAGCGCTGGCCCATACGGTCAAGGATAAGGCAGAGGCGGCTTATGCGCGGTCCGACTTTTTTGATAAGCGGCGGAAATTGATGGAGCGCTGGGCGGAGGCAATAACTTCTGCAAAGTCGGGAAAGATTGTATCTATTGGCTAAGACCAGCGGCGCAGCCAAACCATACATGTAGTTGCCCAAAAACAATGGTGCCACAAGCTCTTGTGACGTGATGGAGCTTTCGGTAATGTGCGGGAATGCTCTGGAATAAACTCGCCATATGATATGTCCCCCGGACTGTTTCACCCCAAAGTCCTTGGAAAAAGCGTTTGCCAAGTCTCTTGGTCAGCTGTTCGTTCGTAATAGCGTTTTCGCGTCTGCAAAGCAGCTTTTGGATAAAGTTCCGGAGGGCCAACTAGACATACCATTGCAAACTGCTGCTGGCATATTCCTTCACCACTTCATTGAACAAAACAATCATGAAGCATGTGTCTATGACCAAACCTCAAATGTGCTTCGCAATATTGATGAATGGGTGCTTAGGGTCAGGAGCAATTTGCCGAATATGCTCCCGACTACGGACAAACAAGCAGCCGCAACAGAAAAGCTATTGGCTTCACGGTTCTTGTTTTTTGACCAAGAATTTTGGGTTTTGGATTGTGAACGATTGGCGAGCATAAGTGCTCAAGATAGAGCCGCTCATCGGGTCTCTAAGTTGATCCAAGGGCTTGATGGATATTCACTTTGCTTTCCAAGGCGCATCTATCCCACAGATTTGGGCGAAACGATGAACTTTTTTGCTAAGCGGATAGCGGCACAAGATACGGTGGTGACCAAACCAAAATTGGGACGCCCAACGAAGTTGGATCGAGTCGCCGCAATACTGGAGAGAAATTTTCCCGACGGCGTTAAAGGCGTTAATCAATGGGAAGTTTTGCGGACCGTCGAAAAGGAATTGGGTGATAGCATCGGCATAACTAGTTTACGCAAGGCTATCAAAAACACAAACTCAGCACATGCCTGAATCAAAAATTTCACTTTTTTCCTTAAAAATCAAACACCTAATGCATCAAAAAAAACAAATATTAGTTTCTGCACTTTACGTTTGTATCGCCGTCACCTCAACCAAAGTAACTTCCTTGTAGTGCCATTTAGGCCCAAAGAGGAACTGACATGACAGAACACCACCTTAGACGCCCCGCAGTAGAAGCCGCTACAGGCCTGAGCCGATCAAGCATTTACGCTATGATGGATACAGACGACTTCCCCCGCCCTGTCCGCATCGGCAAACGTGCCGTGGCTTGGCCCGAAAGCGCCGTGACCGCTTGGCTGGCATCCCGCCCTACGGCTGACCGTGTCGGGTAAAGCAACGCCCACGCTGTAACGAAACTGGCGCGGGCGCTGGATAGCCTAGACACCTTCCAGATACCGCGCTGCAATCCATCAATCAAGGATTCAGTAAAATGAAAATCCGAGCAACACTCAATCTGAGTGAACAATCCCGCACGTTTGAACTTAAAGGCCGTTTAGGTTGGGCGATGGTGCAACTTGTCGAGGCTGGCACTAAGGGCGTCACCGCCATCACACGCCCTGCGCCCCGGTGGAGCGGCTATGTTTTCGACCTCAGAGAACTCGGCATCCCGATAGAAACCATCATGGAACCACACGATGGCAAATACCCCGGCCAGCACGCCCGTTATGTCCTGTCCTGTGACGCTCAGCTGCAATTGCTAGGGTCTGAGGTGATGACATGAGAACGGAGCCCACACCACCACCCGTTGCCCCTGTCACGCCCTTTGAGCGGCATCTGATCCACAAGCACAACTATCCTAGTCATTGGGCGCGCACCTATGACGAATTGCGCGGGGGGCATCGCTGATGGGGAAAAGTAAGCGCAACGACAATGACGGACAGTACACCACCTTGCCATATGCCCAACTCAAGTCCGAAGCATGGCGGTCCCTTTCGGGGGCCGCTATCAAGGTCTGGCTGGAACTGCACACCCGTTTCAATGGGGGCAACAACGGCAACGTCAGGCTGTCTATGAATGAGGCGGTAAAGGCGCTGGGCATATCCAAAGGCACCGCCCAGCGCGCCTATATCGAACTTGAGGAAAAGGGTTTCATTGCTCTGCAAAACCCTGGGAATTGGTATCACCGAAAGGCGCATGAATGGCGGCTAACCACGAAGCGGATGCAGACTGCCAAGGGCGTCGAAGTGGCGACAAACGACTGGCAGAGGTGGAGGGCAAAAACAAAAGACGGTCCACCTCAGTACCCGTCACCATCGCCCATGGGTCCGCCTCGATACCCAAAGCCCACTTCTGGGTCCACCACAGAACCCGTCAGGGCCTTTTCAGAGGCGCGCTTGGGTACTCAGGTGGGACACTAATACTAACCACTCCCACTAGAGCGCAGCATGGGACCGGACCCCTACACCCTTTGGTGAAAAGGTTTTAGTGTGAACGCACCACCCTGTCCGGTCCCGATGCAAACAAGTCTTAGAGTTTTGGAGGGGGGATGTTAAAGTATGGGCCGCATGATTTCGTGACCGGAGTAAGCCCCAAAAACCGCGCAACCACAATTCAGGCAATTTAGATTGCAGCGCACCGATTACCCTAAACTTGACTAATGATTTCGGAAAATATCAGGAGGCACCACATGGGCGGTTATGGATCTGGTCGCAGCGGCCACAAACAGAAGGCGGAACACACCAAGTCGCTGGACGTGAACCGTTTGCACCGCGAAGGGTGTCTAAGCCCCGGTAAGCGTGGCCATTGCGTGTGGACGCGCAATGGCGAGGAATTCGGGCGCATCGACTACCACGCAACGGAGCGTCACTTTGTATTGGATTACAAGGTGCGCCTACATGGTGGCGAATGGGAAACCATCACGCAATCAATCCCACTGACCTATGCAGAGTGCCACTATGGTGGCAAACGCCCCTATTTCAGGTGCAACGGCATCGTGAACGGTCGACATTGCCTGCGCCGGGTCGGCAAGGTGTTCGCCGGAGGCAGATACTTCCTATGCCGCCATTGCTACAACGTCGCCTATGCCAGCCAGTCAGAGCCGCGCTATGACCGCATGTTAAGGCGCGCGAACAAGCTACGCACCGCGCTGGGCGGCGAAGCTGGCACGGCAAACTGGATAGCACCCAAACCCAAGGGCATGTGGCAACGGACGTATCAAAGAAAGCGGTTTGAGATTGAGTGGTGCGAGAACCAAGCAAACCACCATTTTCTAAGCAAATTTGCGCACCTTCTCAGCACAGAAGAACGTGAGATGTTTTTCGGGCGATAAGCAACAAGGGCTTGTACCTACACAATCTAGAGGGTTCTATTGGGCGACATTTTCTAAGGAAAAATTATGACACTCATTAGCGACTTTTTGGCGAAGGTGCAGGCTATTTACGCAACTGGAGAGGCCACAGAACACTCCTACCGCTCCGCTATCGAGTTCCTTTTTTCCGGTCTGGACGAAACGATAACTGCGCTGAATGAACCCAAGCGCGTAAAATGCGGCGCACCTGATTTCATTATCAACCAAGGTAATATCGTTATTGGGCATGTCGAAGCCAAAGACCTGCACATCGGTTTGCGCGGTATGAAAGACGCCAACAAGGACCAGCAAAACCGCTACCGTAAAGCCCTGTCAAACCTGATTTACACCAACTGTCTGGATTGGGATTTTTACCGTGACGGTGAACTCTATGCCTCTGTCACCATTGCTGACTTGGTGATGGGCATCCAGCCAAACCCTGACAAATACGCAGACCTTGAACACTTGCTACGCGACTACATCGCCCAGCGCCCGCAAACCATTACATCACCCAAGAACCTTGCCGAACGAATGGCGGGCAAGGCAATCTTGATCAAGGACGTGCTGCAAAGAGCACTCAAAGAAGATGAAAACCTGCAAACCGAACTGGCCGGACAGTATCGCGCGTTCAAAGAGCACCTGATACATGATATCACGGCAACCGACTTTGCGGATATCTATGCCGAAACCATCGCCTACGGCATGTTTGCGGCGCGCTTACATGACAAGACCCTAGACACCTTCGACCGCCAAGAGGCGCTGGAACTACTGCCAAAGTCTAACCCCTTCCTACGGTCGCTGTTTGGATACATTGCAGGGCATGATCTAGACGAACGCATCAAATGGATAATTGACGACCTAGCCCGCGTGTTCCGGGCGGCTGATGTTGCCAAGCTGATGGAAAACTTTGGCAAACTAACCGGCCAGAACGACCCCTTCCTGCACTTCTATGAAACCTTCCTTGCCGCTTACAATCCCGCCAAACGCAAGGCGCGCGGCGTCTGGTACACCCCCGAACCCGTAGTAAACTTCATTGTGCGCGCGGTCGATGATGTGCTGCAAACCGAATTTGGCCTGCCAGATGGGCTGGCCGATACGTCCAAGGTGACAATCCCATGGGATACAGGTCAGACCGACAAAAAGGGCAAGCCCGTGATGATCCAGAAAGAGGTACACCGCGTCCAAGTGCTAGACCCCGCCACAGGCACAGGCACGTTTCTGGCCGAGGTGATCAAACAGATTGCACCCAAGGTCAAAGGCATTGCCGAGGGAATGTGGTCCCCTTACATCGAAAAAGACCTGATACCACGTTTGCACGGGTTCGAGCTGCTGATGGCGTCCTATGCCATGTGCCATATGAAACTGGACATGATGCTCACCGAACTTGGCTACAAACCTACAGGCACCCCGCCCCGCCTTGGTGTCTACCTGACCAACTCACTAGAGGAGGGGGAGCCCGCGAACCAATCCCTGCCTTTTGCACAATGGCTGTCCAACGAGGTCAAAGAGGCGAACACCATCAAACGTGACATGCCGATTATGTGCATTGTGGGCAATCCGCCATATTCGGGCCATTCGTCGAATAAAGGCGCTTGGATCGAAAATCTCATGTCTGACTACAAGAAAAGCAAGGAACTCAAAAAACAAGGTCAAGCTAAATGGCTTTCTGACGACTATGTAAAATTCATACGGATGTCGTCACATCTTATTGAAAAAAACGGTGAAGGTATTTTAGGATTGATCACAAATCATAGCTATCTCGACAACCCTACCTTCTTTGACATGCGCGAACACCTAATGCGAACATTTGACACGATTAATATCATTGATTTGCACGGGAATACTAAGAAGGACGAATTCTCTCCAGATGGAAGTCGCGACATTAATGTTTTTGACATTCAGCAAGGTGTTGCAATCCTTGTCGCCATTAAGAGAAAAGACGCTTCATCGTCCAACTCGAAGGTCTATCACCATGAACTTTGGGGCAGTCGAAAGTTTAAGTATGGCTGGCTAACGTCAAACACGCTCGAATCCAGTGGTGCCGCAGAAATTACTCCCAAGGCAAAACCTTGGGCCTTCACGCCAAGAAATGATCAGCTTTATAAGATTTATGAAAGATTTTTCACATTGAGAGACTTTTTTTCACCTAATGGGAACCCGTCGCCGGGTGGGGTCTCTACGCAGGACCAGTTTGCCATTTCTAGGACAGATGATGAAGCTAGAAAAAAGATTGATACGCTGCTACATTCCAACGATGAAGCTGATGCTAGAAAATCATTTAGACTCTGCTCACAAGCACAGTGGAATTATGATAAAGCTAAAGAAGCGCTCAAATTCCTAGACATTAACGCCACTATTGTGCCGATTGACTATCGGCTATTTGATCAACGGAAAACGGTAAATAACCCACATGTTTTCGTTCATCGGAGGGAGCGACTTAACTACCATATGAGGCACGAAAACATCTGTCTTGTGACCTGCCGTCAAAGTGCAGTCCGCTCTTGGGAACATGTATTTTTAGGTTCGCGAATGATAGATGATTGCTATCTATCTAATCGGACAAAAGAGCGGTCCTACGCGTTCCCTCTGTATCTCTACCCAGACGAACAAGACCTCGACCAAACGCGCCGCGTCAACTTCGACCCCAAACTGTGGAAGCAACTCCAAATCACGGCCAAGCACCCGACGCACGGCATCCCAGACGAGGTCCAGACTTTTAACTATATCTATGGCGTCTTGCACTGCCCTGCCTATCGCGACACCTATGCCGAGTTCCTGAAAATCGACTTCCCCCGCATTCCGTGGCCCGCAACCCCCGATGCATTCTGGGATATCTCGGAAAAAGGCAGCGCCCTGCGCAAGCTGCATCTGATGGAACCCACAGCCGTGGGCAAAGCGCCTTATCCCTTCAAGGGTGAAGGGGACGGGATGGTGAAGAAACCCGAACTCAAAGACGGCAAAGTCTGGATCAACGAAACCCAATATTTCGACGCCATCCCGCCTGTCTCATGGGATTTCTACATAGGTGGCTACCAACCCGCGCAGAAATGGCTCAAAGACCGCAAAGGCCGCTCGCTCAGTTTTGACGACGTGAGGCACTACCAGAGCATCCTGAAAATCCTGTCCGAGACCGACCGCATCATGCGAACCATCGAAATGGAACTTGAAACATAACGGCCTTAATCAACCCAAAGCGCATCGGATAGTCGGGTCTATAAATTGTAGGCCCGGCTTATCATCAAAATCTCATGATTGCTTAGACGGGGGGAGCTACAAACTTTAGATGGTTCAGGCAGGGACCGCCGCAATCAGTAAATTTCATGCCGTCAGTTGGAAGGTGAAAAGTTGACCATGCCAAATCAAATTGGGGGTCAAATTGGGGGGCGCGAGAAACTAAACCCGCCGTAAGGCGCTGATTTTATTTATGAATATGGAATTTAATGGCGGAGGAGGTGGGATTCGAACCCACGGTACGCTCTCACGCACGCTGGTTTTCAAGACCAGTGCATTCGACCACTCTGCCACTCCTCCGCAGCACGGACCGCATAGAGCGGTCTTAGCGATTCTGCAAACATGGAAATCAGATGCGGCCAACAAAGTCGAATGGGGAAATTTGCCTATCACGACGGGCTGGTCTTTTCACTGCAGCCTGCCCGCGTTACTGTGCAGGCAAGACCCCGCCAATGGGG
>TARA_R110000851_G_scaffold234720_4_pt1 | contig 15206 bp, 11 predicted proteins | sample TARA_R110000851 | Tara Oceans TARA_R110000851 (sample SAMEA4397627) | marine metagenome | biome: Polar Biome; feature: [DCM] deep chlorophyll maximum layer (ENVO:01000326); material: water (ENVO:00002006), including particulate matter (ENVO:01000060) such as... | depth 17 m | reverse complement strand
TATGTTGCTCTTTCTTCCTGCATGAATTGGCGTTCCGTGTCTTCCAGTCCTACTGGACCTCCATACTCTCGTACTTGTATTACAGTATCTGGTACTCCGTAGCATGCCAGTACCGCTTTGAGTCCTCGTCCCGTACCTTTAGTTCTCAAGAAATATGGAAGATTATTTATTAATCTACTCCATATCGACTTCGTTACATCTTCCGAAGATAGTTGAGGTAGTGATCCAGAATCAAATCCTGTGCCTGATGATGCTAGACTTCCGGATGCATCCGTTCCCAGTGCCCACTTCCATAATTCTTCCGACGCATTTCCATTTGGAAGATCTATACCTAACGACGTTCCAACATGCCATAATAAATTCTTTGCTATACCACTAGTTAACTGTTCATCACGGCTTGACAAGTCTGTTATTCCTTTCACATACGTCCATACCACATCGTAATGCTGTCCTATCATATCTGTCAATGTTATTATAGTGGAATTATTACCATCATTCAAAACATATTCAGGGAGTGCTTTGGATAACATATCTGGATTCATTCTATCATAGAAGGATGCTGATTGCATAGCTCCCGTCAACCAAACTTGAGCTTCTGATGAAGTTGTTGCCATTATTTTATGTGGAGCCGTTTGAGTACTTTTTGGCCAAGCATTTGACCAATATTCACCATACGAACCTGATGTGGCTGATGACGAATCATTGTACATATATTGTTCGAAACGATCGAACGTGCCAATTACATCATCTTGTTTAGCAACTATTGTAGCTCTGTCGGTAGTTACTATAGGTGAGGTAGATACCGCTCCTGTGATTGTATCTGATGAAGATATCTCTGATGAGTACTTTTCAATTAATTGAAGTTTATATTTGAAATTTAATATACGTTCTTGATATGATGAAAAGTGAATAAATTCTGATGGGTTTTGATAATCAATATTGACTTCAGTTTCACCATAGCTTTGGCTTAGATACTTGTTTAGTAGTTTATCTTTTGTGGTCTTAATGGTTCCAGTTAGATCGTCGGATGTTTTGAATTCCGTTGACACGGGTGTTCCACCTCTAACCTTCAAGTCAAAGTTTGGTGCTAGGAAAGGGTATTCAATTCCATCTCCCTCAACATCCCACTGTACTAGAACCTTTACAGGATCCGTTACGTCCATATATAGAGGATATGTACCGGTTGGGAATACGTCCATCGGAAGAGGTGAATTTAATTTTGCTATTAAGTCAAAATCATCCTTGGTCCAATTAACTAATGCTGTGGATCTTCCTTGTCCCAAATTAAGTTTGTGATTACCTAAATCGAGTGGGAGTGCATTATTACCAAAGAACGTACTATTGCCGTCAGTTGCTGATGGAATGCCATCGAACCGTATCTCAGTTCTATCCGTTGCTATTTGCTTCACTTGAGCTCCGGAGTCCAATACCGTTACTAGATTCGTAACAATGTTATATACTCCTTGAGGAAGTTTGGAATCTTTAAGAATTGCTTGCAGGTTGACTTGGATTCCCCCTACATTGAAATCACTTCCCAGTTTCAATCCATCATAGGTTTCATAATAAAATGCAGCATCAGCTCCTTCTAACTCATTAGATTTACTGAACATCATTTCTTGTACGAATGTGTTGGACGAATCATATACACATACCTTCAAGTTCATTCTTTCGGATGTGGCTATCCTAAACTGTGATCCTGGTCCTCGTATTACTCCAAGGCCCAGACTCGACATTTCTTTGTTACCAAATTCACTCATTTCTAATTACTCCTAGTCGTCGACAACTGCTGTTTGTGTTTGATCATATCCATATTCATCACCCTGTGTGTCTACCCAATCCAATGCTTCTTGTAGTTGTTCATTTAACCATTTTACTCTTTTATGTAGTAAATATTTCCTAGCAAAGGCCATTGCATATGTACGTAATAATTTATCCAATCTTGCCGATGCTGATGATGAGCTCAATCCTAGATTATTCATCTTATCGATTGAGAAGTCTGTTAGTCCGTCAGTGTTCTCATAATCAGTCAAACATTTGACTGGGTTTGCTCCTTGATATCTGAATGGTGCATCTTCTGGCATATTGTCCGTATCTCCTGATAGTACTGTTTTCTTATAGAATTCGGGTACGCATAGTCCTTTATGCTCTTTAAAAGTATTTGATTGTAAGTATGCAAAGGATTCTCCATTATTATCTCCTCCAGGGTGATCAAGTATCAAATGATCCACCATGTGTTGGTATTGAGAGTAAAACCCATGCCAAGTATTTTTTCTAGTAGAATCTTGGAATCTGAAATCTCCCGTTTTTTTACCATCAAACGGTACTGGACGTGTTGATATTTTCTCATTAAATATAATTGGTGATCTAGTACTTTCAAAGAATATTTTTAGGGCTGGTATGTCGTTTATTTTATCCACCATATCATCCAAGCTATAATCCATTACCGTATATCTATTCATATCATACATTAGGTCTCGGTGCTGGAACCAGCGCCAGTAAGTTATTTGAGGCCAGATGATTTTAGATACATCCGCATCCTTATCAGATAATATCCTATTATTATTTCCTGCTGATAAACTCACGGGATTATTATCTATAACTTCACATGGATATGAAAATCCAATTTTATAATTTCCTTGATTCACCATAGCATACGTAAATGATCCATTACCACTTTCACTCAAATCGCTATTACGTGCTAAGATGCTCTCTTTCTTATCACCTGCTTCATCTAGATTATTCCACGTATCAGGATCGTCAGGATTTGGCTTTTGCCAATGTCTACTACTGAAACCACTTGGTGGTACAAAAGTCCTAACTGAATCTGGATATATTGCATTTGAATAATCCGCATCATAAACGCTATCATAAATTTCTCTAATAGTCATTTGGATCGTGTCGTCATAAACTCTAGCTTCACCGTAGGAATCTAGTTGAGATATAAATGCAGCAAAGTAACTTGGACTGATCCAGTGTGGGTAATTGTGTTGTGGTTTATTATATAAACTAAAGGAATTCCCATTCTTCTCGTGATATCTTCCAAATGTATTTTGCCAGGTTCCCAAATATGGAATAAATTGTTGATAAGTTCCTATTGAGGAATAAGTAGCTCCCCAAAATGAATTATTATAATAATTCCATGAAGGTGGATTAGCTACTGTAGTTTCCGTATCTACTGATAATCCTCCAAGAATTGTCAGTGGATAGCTAGAGGAATACCCTGTGTGTTTTGTTGGTCTGAAAAACAAATACTTTAACGATCTTGGGTAATTGTTTGCTTCATTGCTAATTGATCCGACACTAAGAGTAGCTAGTGCGAATGCCATTGTGACGCGTGAATCAATAGTTCGTGAACTGTAAACCCCATCATACTTGTCTCCCATAATACACCCTACCAAGTTTTGAATGTGGGCTGATGTTTGACATCCACCCGTACCTTCAGGATTCCAAACATACCTTCTCCATTGCGTCTCCCACCAAGGCGTCTTAGGTTCTGGGTTGTCATCTTCCCAGGCCTCTTTGATGGCAGTTAAGATATCGTCTCGTTTATAATAAAAATTTATTTGATGTATAAGTTTGTGACCCAAAGTAGCATATTCAGAAGTTATAGTATTAACCCGTCCACTCAATGACGCAACAGCCCGTTGTGTCTGAGTACCTGTAAATCCATTAATTTTTGAACTAAAATCAGACAATATTGTGCCCGAGTGAAGTGGGGAGCTCTCCACCATCGTCGGTCCTTGAGATATATTTGTTACTCGTCCTGCGTTATGGTAATCACTTCCCGGTTTACCTGGTAGTGGTCGAGGCTGTTGTACACTGCCTACTCCTGTTACCATACCACCAAAAGGTCCAAATGAATTAAACCCACCACCTCCCAACCTTTGATGTTCTTCTTTACACCACTTTGCTAAATGGTACAATCCAGATTGCTTTACACCTCTCTGAGTTGGATACTTATAATTTGATGTTATTGAGTTTCTAACTTCTATATTTCCAACATCCTCTATTAGATCGTTACATTTTACAATTTCAGTTTGGGCATCCATTATCTGTTGTTCTATAAGATCATCGAGCTCTGAATCGATAACATCATCTGGATTAAACTTTACGGATGGGAATTTTAACCCATCCTTGTTAATAAATATTCTTATATTGACTGCGTGGACGCCACATAGATACTGTTTTACAAAAGTTGCTCTCTCATGTGAATATGAAAACTCTCTATCATGTCGTCTAAAAAGCATGTGCACTCTGATCCGTCTTGTACCTGGAGGAATTGAAAGGGAATTATATCCTATTACAAAAGCTTGCCTTCGTTTGGTTGGCCTGAAACTATCCATTTCAAACTCCTTCATCAGCTCATCATTTGTATCGTAAAATTCATATCTAAGCCTTGCTTCATCATGACAGTGACGGATAGTTTCATCATAATTATTAGCCTGTCCACCCGTTCGCGTTCCATTTTCTGTGGCAATTTTCCCATTATATGAACCATCATATTTGTAGGTTTTAATTTCCCTAGCTTGTCCTAAATATCCAAAACATTTTGCCTCAACATCAAATACCCCTTCAATCTTTCTATCAATAATATCTAATGTAGTGGGATCTGTTATAAACACATCTTGATATGCTGTTGTAAGATTTCCTCCTGGATTTTCTTTGATGAATGTGTGAGTGTTACCACTCGACATCCGATATGTATGATCTTGTGCTGTGAAAAAGGCTAGGCCATCTCTATGTGCATATAGAGGATCTATTCCTCCTGGATCTGGAAATCTGGCTTTGTATCCTACCCAAGAATGATCTCCTGATTTGCCCCAAAACTTTTTTAATTTTATTGATCCTAGTTGAGGAGTCCAACCAGAAAGTCCATTTTCAGCCATTCCATTCTGTACCAAGTTTGGTCCAAATTGGCTTGGGCTCGGTGTAACAATCTCAACATCTACTGAATCACTTGTCGTGGTTCCAAATGCATTAGTTGCTGTGAAGTAATATGTTCCAGTATCAGCTGATGTTGGTTTTTCAACTGAGTATGATAGTCCTGTGGATAGAGATGTTCCATCTTTATACCAAGTTACTACAATACCCCCACTTTCACGATCTAGATTATTTTCACCTAGAACGCCACAATCGATAACAAATGGATATCCCTCGAGAACTCTTCGATTGTTCTGTGTTATAATCGCTGTGCTATTATCTGTATTTGCCATAATTATCCCAAAGGCTCATTGCCAAAGTCAATCTTTGCGTTTGGCTGATTTGTTATTACCGGAGCTCTACCCTTCATTCCGAATTTATTATTTATCGACGCTAACTGATTCATGTCCGTATTTGGTTGGCCAAGAATGATGGCTGCATCCTCTAACGTTACTGAGTCAGTTATGTGAATATATTTTGTAAAGCCAGTGTCACTTAAAGTAATTGCTCCTGTCAGTGTATCCGATAGTTGTGCAGTCTGATCTAGCATTATTCCTTGCTTAGATGCTTCTTTTATATCTGCGAGGTTACCAGTTGGTACTATGGATGGATCGTTTGTAGCAGCTGGTAGGAAATGTGGTCCTCCCAACTCAGTTCTCATTATTTCACCAAGTGCCTCTAGTATCTTATTCCCTCTAAGGCCTTTATTCTTCGGCTTCCCTTTACCATATAAACCATAATAAGAATCTCCAATTACAGTATCAGACATTCTTCCAAAATTACTTCTAGCGGAATCACCGTATTGTGGTGATCTTACCCAGCGGAAGTATGGTCCTACATATGTCTCAGCTGCATTGGTTGGTACCGTTCCATCATTTCGCTTAACGAAAAACTCACCACCATCTGTATTTAGTACTTCTATATAATCAGCCGTGAACCAAGGATCCGTTTCAGTTACTGGAACGAATACATAGTCTTCTTGTGGATTGTAGCTATTATACTTCCGTGACGTAGAAAGTATTGATGTAAGTCGTTGAGAACTTTGCTGAGTTCTTGAATCAGCTGATTCGTTTGTTGTATTGCCTCCAGTATAAGCCATTTATTATCTCACCACCTTGAATACAAAGTCTTCATCGAAGTATTGCTTTTTAGTTCCACGATCTACTCTAAACACAAACTTGTAATATCGTTCTGGTTGGAGACCGTCCATCCAGAAGTCGAAATAGTTTCCATTAGCATCGCAGCTTATTTTTGTGTAATCCGTGTCGAACTCTATTACATATTCTTCAGTATGTACATCTTTGATTCCCCAATATGAAGTAGTCGGTAAGTATTTTACAGTTGAGTAATCGGATGAAGTCGCGTACGTTTTAGTTGGATATTTTTCTCTACCCATTACGGTTATACGTTCTCTTGACTCTTTTTTATATTCCCCTGCATTATTTTTTGGATATACTAATATAGTATCTGCAGTTAGTTCTGATAAAGTTCCTGGAGTGTGTGTTGAATCATCCCACTTAATTTCCATCTTGGGAGCATATATTGTATGTGTATCTAAACTAAAATATTTATGCGATCCGTAACGATTGCTGTTAATCTCATTTACATCAGTCCGTTTTGTAATCCACCCATCATTAATTAACGATCCGTCTAAATGTAATGCAACTCCGTTTGTTATATTAATTGATATGTCACCCGATGTTGCTGTCAAATCTTGAGATCCAGTCCACGCATTGTTAGCATGCCACGTACCACCGCCAGAATTAGTTGCCCAGTTATTTGTATCTGAAATTAAAGGATCTTTAGATGTATTCCACAACACACCAGTTGCTAAGTTTGTATGCGTCCAAGATGCTCCCAATTCTGCAATCGGTAGCCCCGTTTCATTTATATGTTTATCTCTACCTAATCCTTCTACCCACGATCTACCAAAACTCATACTCATCGGAAGTACTGCTATTGTTTCTGTGTCTGTGATTGCCGTTTCATGAGATACGTGAAGCTTCATAAATGCGGATGATGATGATGTCGATCCAGTGCTGAATGTTGGTATGATTCCATCTGATATCGATTTATTTAGGCTTGTATAGTCAAAGTATGATAAAATTCTAGTATTGAAAGTTTCGCTGTAAATGGCTCCCGATTGATCGCGCCTTGTAGATCCAGAAGTAATTTTGGTAAGTTCAATTATTTCATCCTTACCAGTATTCTTGCTAGTATCTTCTTCGTATATAGTTGTATCTTTCGTTGGAAAGTAAAAGTAAATCATTTTATATATCTCCTAGTAAGTTGCCAATCTACCAACAATGTCAGTATCCGGATATTTGATTTCGAACACCGAAGGATCCATTGATGGGTATATTATTTTATTTATTGTCGCACCTGCTATATCATAGGCGTGTGATGAATAATCTCCACCTACCTTGTTTACAACACCTACATTTGTAACGGATTGTACACCGTCCACCGCTGACAGTGCTGAGTATATTTCACTTATCAGAATTGGTTCATTGAATTGTATTCTATCAGTTGCATATTTATTCTTCAATATATTAATTCCCTTCAATAGAACTTCATTGGAATTATAGTTTGGTATTGTAATAATCTCAAAATTAATTCCTAAATTGATAACATACCCATCTTTTATATTGATGGCGTCTGTCATTAGTCTGTATTGAGATATATACTGTTGAATATTTATCTTAGTCGCGTGTCCTGTTCCAGTCAGCTTCTTATTTTTATCGTAACTCAAAACGTAGAGATTCAATGCTAGTGGATTTGATTCTTCCTCAGATGTATAGGCATTAAGTTGGTAGTCTTGTACTACATATCCTTTTGCTATACTTCCATACCTAGATGGCATTGAATACAACCGGCCTATATAATCTTCACGCGTTACAGCTCTATTTTGAGATCCGTAAGCGGCCATTGCGTTTTGTCTGATTTCTTCAGTTGTCTCAAATGATCGGCCTCCTTGAGCTGAGTCATCATTGGTAACAGCTATTGAGTTTTTAGCTGCTGTCAATGATGCTGCTGATAGGTCTTGCATTGCAACAGCATTTTCGTTGTATGAAACTGATTGAACTTTTGTGAGTTGGTTGGCAGCTACATTTGATTGGATACCATCTCCCGTTATATACGTTACCGTGATTGATACGTTGGAGGGAGCTTCACCATATGCTTTTGTGTACATGAAATTACTTGGATCAAATCCTGCGTCCAATGATGATCTTCCATCTTTAGTTTGCAATCCTATGTTATCTGGATTTGGTATTAGTTCTTCATCTGCTTGTGCTGAGATACCAGCTCCAAATTGAAGTTCCACCAAATTTCCTGAAGTAACTTTAGAAACGAATCTTTTTGGAACTCGCTGCAATTTCAACAAGTATGGTGTTTCAGCACTATACTGGTTTAGGCGAGGATCGGATGCTGCATCATTTCGTATATCTTCAAATACAACATCTTGTGCGAGGTATGGAACTTCTGTCCAACTATTCCCATTTGAATCTAAAACATCTGTGATTCGTATTATATTATTATCCGGTAATCTTATTTTGAAAAATTGTTGAGGATTACCAACAGTTACAGTGAAACTTTTAGACTTACCAGATGTTGCAAAAACATTTTTCTGTAGTAGATATTGGACTGGTTTATTTGTAGCATCATCTGTAGTATATACTGATACTTGTGTTGGATTACCAGAACTCGATGCTGCAAAGTCTACCTGTGAGTTAGTACTGAATTCTATCGGTCCTGTTTTAGACTTTACGATCATCCCTTCTTGTATATTCAAAGCGTAATTGAAGTCAGGCTCTGAGTCTGAAGCTCTGGCTGGTACTAGTTGGAATATTTTCAAATCTACAACAGCTGGTATTGATGGCTTTGGTTTATATCCAAGTGATTGTGCCATTGCGACCACATTATTTCTTTGAGTAGCGTGTGATAACATCGTTTCTTTTATTTGGTCGTCCATATAGTACGATAGGACATCACCTACATATGCTGACATTTCTATCAACATCATTCCTAACGATGCATCACTGAAGTCGTTGTATGTTGATGGAAAGTATGTTTTAGCGTGTTGTACTAAAGCATCTCTAAATCCTGAAAAGTCTTTACTTAAATATCGTATTTCTCGTTTTACGTTTGCTGTTGGCATTAGTATCCTCCTCCATATGAGCTTATATCATTAGCTGCTAGTTCAAAATTCTGTTGTGCTGATCCTCCACCTCCACCTTGGAAGTCAGCTATTGTGAGTGGTATTCCTACAGCTGATGAATCAGCTCCATTATTTATTGAGAAAGTTACGCTGACCGCTACATTAGCTGAGGTTGATGTACCTCCGTCAAATCTATCAACTGATATGTCTACCAAGGTTACGTATGGCATAAATTCTTGCACTGCTTCTGTTACTGCATCTTGTATTTTTATTATCACCGTTTCATCATTCTGCTCGAATAGTATGAACTTCAATCTAGATCCGAAGTTGGGGTTAGATAACCGTTCTCCTTTAGATGTAAGTAATAAGTTTACCATATTATGTCGCACAGCTTCTATAGTTGTATAGCTTGCATTGAAACTTGGGCCTGTTTGAGTAGTACCGAAAGGAAGTGCGAACCCTATAGCTATATTTGGATCTAGATCAATAGGAGCTATGAACTTAGGAATAAAACCTGCAGAGTAGTTAGCTAGTCCAGCCGTCTCTTGGTTATTCTGTAATTCTTGCGCTGTTAATGGATCCAAATAGTTTGGCATTTACTTACTCCTACTTCTTTCTTTTATTAAATGAATCTGATTTTACCAGCGCTGAGTAATCCTTCGTCAACGCGGCTGCTACTGCATCTGGTATATCTCTACCTTGTCTATCATCTGGTGCCATTTGTTGAGCTGATGGTTTACCACCCCCAAATGCATCCATTGGATTTGCTGCTCTGAAGTTTTTAGCCATATCTGATGTGTGTTCTCCACCACCCATTGTTTTATACTCTTGAGTTTGTTGAGCTGTTTCATTCAACATATCGTTCAACACATCATTACCTTTAATGAACGTTTGCTTAGTATAACCGTTATTACCCCGTGCTTCTTGATGGGCTGGTGTAGAGTCCTCATTCATTAAACTAGCTAATGAAGTTTGTTGAATCATATCAGTTGATATTGGTACAGCGTTCTTTACAGTAGGTTTTGGAGATTTCCTATTCTCCTTAATAATCTGTGCTGCTGCTAGATTGACACGTCTCTTGACGATCTTCTCGATGTCTGGAAGTAATGCTTCCTTAATTGCTTGAATTAGTTCTGATTTTTTCATTTAGTCTCTCCTGGATATAAATATATGTTACATTAAGTTTCTAGCTTGGTATGCTGCCTAAGTCTCCTGCTTGATTAGCAAGATCACTCGCTCCATCCAATGCACCGGCTGCTAAATTACTTGGATCGGAATAATATGCTACAGCAGCTTGTTGTTCTGCAGCCCACTCAGCATACTCTTGTACCAACTTCATATACTCTTCTATCTTTTCTTTATATTTTTTCATTTCTGCTATTATTTTTTCTATTTTTTCCTTTTCCTTCAATATGGGCTTAACAATTTTCTCTTCCAACTCCTTTTTCTGTTTCATGATCTTCTTCATTTCACGTTCTATAGGCTGTATTGGGATTTGGTACGCCATTGCGATTAGCATGTCCTTAATACCATCGAGATCAGCAATCATGGTCATGGATTTTATCTTCTGTGCAACTCCGGTGGTGAACGGAATTGGAATTGCAGGTGCATTTGGGAATCCAGTTTTGATAGCTAAATCGTAAAATGTTGCTAGTAAGTTTCCTAGACTATCAGTTCCATTCTTTAATCCCATTGCTATTGGTTGGACAAATGTCGATTCCCATTCTATTGTAGAACCATACCCTACCCAAGGAAGAGGAGTAAATGGTGGTGTACCAGTTGGAAGTAAGTAAATGCCTGTTATAGTAGCGAGGTGGGCTTGTAACATAGGAACCAATTGTCTAATCGGTTCGGCTGGATCACTCCCTTGGGTCTTGAAGTCAAATAACGGATCAAATGTCATGATAGGATTTCCAGGACTTAGTACTATTATTCCATTGGGTGCACCAGGTGCTGGATTAATCATTGCTCCAGTCCAATATATAGTAACGCCCATGCTGAACATTTGGTATCGTAATGCGCCTGGAACGTTTGGGATCCCTGCTGTGATCTCTGCTATCTTGTCCTTGACAACTTTCATTTTTGCATCGATCCTCTTTTTAATTGGTTCGATCTTAGCTTCTATTTTCTTTTTCTTTTCTTCAATAATTGGTTTTAATTTTTCCAACTCTTCTCGTGCTAATCTAGCAGCCTCTTCGTCAGCATTGTCTATATACCATTGTACCTTATCAGTTAATTCTTTGATCTTAGCAACGAACTCTTTAATCTTCTCAATTTTTTCTTGAAGTTTTTTATATTCTTTTTTTATACTCTCGATCTTCTTTTTAAACTTATCAATCTTTTCTTTCTTTGCCGCAATATCCATCTTTGCCAATAAGCGTTCTTTCTCAGCTGCTATTCTTTCTTTAGCCTTAGCTTTTAAATCGGCCAACTCTTCTTCCAACCTTATTTTATATTTTGCAATCTGCTCCTCTATCAATCTCATAGCTTCTGCGTACAGCTGTTCATCTAAATCTTTATATTTTTCATATAAATCTTTTAGCTTTTGTATTTTAGCTTCTATTTCTTCCTTCTTTTTTTGAATTTTCTTAAGCTTCATTTTTACCCTCTCAAGTTGTTGCTTTTTAATCTTGATAGGTTCTTCTAATGGGCTCTTTAGTATACCCATTGCATTCTTTATTGCGTTTGCAATTTCTTCTTTAGCCTTAGCAATAACTTCCTCCTTCTTCTTTTCAATACCAGCTAATATTTCAGCCTTCTTAATTGCAAGTTTAATCAGCAACTGTTGGAGCTTAGTCATTGGATTGGCTACTGGGGGGATTGGTGCACCTGGAAGACGTGGTGGAGGCCGGAATTGAGGAGGACCTCCTTCTTTATATGACAATGCCATGAGTTACTCTAAGAACACTTTTTTGCTAAACAGTCCAGTTTCCTGGCCATCAACAATTTCTTCATACATAACACCTAGAGATGGTAGTGGTACTAGATTACCAGTAATACCCCCTGCTATTACTGTTGTAGTCGAGAAGGCATTTATTAGCTCTAATAATACTTTTTGTAGTTGTTCACCTCGTACTGCATAGGTAAGATCTCTATCAGTATCCTTATCTGATCCTGCTCCCGATCCTAGATTTATTATCCCTGCATCTATTATAGCTAGTGGTCCAGCATCCAGTGTTATAGCTCCACTCGTGGCTAATGATATTCCTTTTTCAGCGAATTGGTATATTTCATTTCGAGATATACTTACAATCCTATCAGCTCTAATGATACATTGGCTTAGTCCAGATCCTAGATTTCCATGTTCGAATAAGCCACCAATATTCATAGATCTTGTTCTCGGTTTACCTTTCGCGTCCAATGGAAATGGTGTCAATCCTTTGAGCTCTGGAATATACTGTCCATTTGTTAAATATATTGCTGATGGGTCTGTTGATATATTATCAATATATCTATCAATCGCTCCCTCAGGCATTCCGTTACGAATGATCGTTATTGGTTTTAAGTAAGATGGATCCGATTCTAGATCGGGATTACCTCTCCAAGTTTCTCCTGCACCTGTCGATAGGGTAGCTGACATTCTGATCGATTGTCCAAATCGTCCACTCAGTAAAACATCTCCTTCAAATAATTTAGGCGACATTACAAGTGTTTCTTCATTACCTTGATCATTTGTTATTGAGTGACGGTGGAAGTCGTTTCCTAAACTAATTCTTTCTGTTTCTCCATCTGATGGTGGTGGTGTTTCCGTGTTATCCTCATACTCACTAGCTACTGCAGTTGTTACTTCACCTTCTTTATATACTATATTCCAAGCATCGGTACTAGCATTGTGATTGATATCACCTCTAATTGATATCGGAGTCATGTAGTAATGTGATACGACTTGTTTGAGGTCTTGATCTGGACGTGTACTATATGATGATGGTCCCTTTACTATAAAAACGTATTCACCGATTGTCGGTATTGATACGAATAAAGTATTAACCGGTCGTGCATAGTTTAACATCTTCAGTGGTGTTGTGGATAGTACACCTTGACTATCTAGTACTCTGAATTGGATTGTTCCTGCTTGATACTTTTCCGTCGGAGTTGTTATAACTTTAACAACTAGAGCCATTTGCATGATAGGACCAGCCTGTGAAGTGTTTCCTCTAAAGTCTACACCATCACCAGATGCATCGTTAGTTTCATATTGATTATAATACCCACCCATTACTAACTCACCTCACCTTTTACACTATTCGCTTTATCGTTTTTTATATCTTCCATCTCATTCATCGTATCTAACAATTGCTGCTTTTCATTGTCAGTTAATATCAAGTCACCTCCCGATGCATCCACTCGCGTCATTGCTCGCTGTACTACTGCAGCCATTTTTACGAGGTGCTCATCATTCTTGACACCAACCTCTAAATACTCCTTGATTAAAGGAACGATAATAGTAGCATCACCAATATTCTTAACTAGTGGTTTCAACTCACTGATTAGTATATTGATTTGCTTCTCCTTGTTCTTAGTGGTCGTGTATATATCTTTTAATAAAGATGAGAATGACTTCCCTTTGAACAGTTCTTGATCTTCAAAATTCATATTGTAAACTCCTTTTTCTTGATAATAAATATGGAGGTAAGTAGATTATCTAAGGTGTTCTGGTGGTATCCTGAAGATAGATCCATACCGTTTATATAATGGGTACATTACTTGATAACTTCTCTTGATAGTATTAACTACTTTGGTTATGTATAATGTTTTGACACCAGTCATTTCTCTAATCATTATATACAAAGCCTTCTTATTAAAGTTCTCTATATTATCACGGCTTCTGAATAGCTCTAACAACGCATCTGCGATTTGTCTATCTCTCGATTTTGAGAATTTTTTAAATAAGTGCTCTTCCCAATATTCTACAAATTCATCAAAGAAGTCCTTTATCTCAGTGACGCGATCCGCTCTAAATATTTCGTTAGTTACGTTTCGATCTTCATCTATTTTAATCACAGGTGCCTTCTGCTTCATTCTCGCATACTGCTTATTATTATTTATAATAAGATAATTTTTAGCTACGATTGAAAAATACGAAAATGCCTTACCCTTACCTTTAGTAAACTTTCCCATTTTCTCGATTAGGAAAGCTACTACTTCATGCTTCACATCGCTATGAGTCCCATCCAAATAGTAAAATTTAAAAGTGTGGATAATATTTTCAGCCAACTTATCAAATGGCTTCCATATATGATCCTTATATACTTTATCACGGAGGTGTTGGTGAGTCTCAGCTGTGTATGCTATAATCGCGTCTTCAGTTGTCTGATCGAAATAATACTTTTTAGTTCTCGGACGCCCACGCTTCTTTTTTAACTCTCTTCGCTCCGTAGGAGTCAGTGATGCTAACCAAGCTTTATGCTCAGCCTCCTTACGAACTTTTTCTGTATGGTCGATATAAAATTGCTGTACCGGTGTTTTACTTGCTTCCATCATTTGAATCATCTTCATCTTCCTTTATTATTATGCCTTCTAATTCCCTTACAAGTTTATTAATCTGCTTGTATATACTACCCACATAATCATCCGACTTGAACATTCCTTTCTCATCTATAACATCCATTTCTGATATTATGCGGCGGGCGATTTGATTTAGTCCATCTACCCATTTGGATAATTGATTTGAAAAATCTTCATGTCTTTCTACCTTACGCAGCAAGTTCCAAATTATGCAAAAACTCCCAATTAAGGATACAGATAATATTATTATTGCAATTATCATTCAGCATCTCCGAATAAACTTTTGAATGCATCTTTAGCTGATTCTGATGCATCAGTAGATAGTACGCGGTTGGATTTCTGAAACTCTCCATTCTTAGCTCTAGTAGGAGTTGTAGGTTTGGATCCATTTTGTGCCACCCACATCTCATACTCTATACGAGAAGCCATATGGTCTGCGTGGTGTAGAAGTATTGGCATATGTGATTGCAATTTGGAATCCTTCCCACTTGCTTTGAAGTAAGGTTTATTTGAATCGTCATATACCCCATCATGTGTCTTGATACCTACATACTCATTATACGATACTGGAATACTCCACTCTTGCAATAAGAATAATGTTCTATCTGGTACCATCATGAAA
>TARA_R110000851_G_scaffold319347_1_pt1 | contig 15267 bp, 26 predicted proteins | sample TARA_R110000851 | Tara Oceans TARA_R110000851 (sample SAMEA4397627) | marine metagenome | biome: Polar Biome; feature: [DCM] deep chlorophyll maximum layer (ENVO:01000326); material: water (ENVO:00002006), including particulate matter (ENVO:01000060) such as... | depth 17 m | reverse complement strand
TGTCTCAGCAAGGATAGAAACAAAGTACTTTCCTGTTGGAGTTCGGGATATCGTTGCACATCTAAGAACGCCTTTTACCTCTCTGTGTAGTGCTATTTTTATGCCTTTCTTTTTGAACTTAGGAATGATAAGTTCTGACTTCTCTGCATCAACAATAACATTCTGCGGTGCATGAAACGACTGTTTGCCTCGGTGCTTTGATTTGAATCGAGGAAATCCCCCTGCTCCCTTAAAGAATTTAATAAATGCAGAATCTAAATGTATGATGGACTGCTGTAGGGTTTGGCTATTAACTTCCTTTAACCAAGGGCATTCTTTCTTTAGTTCAGGCAGTTGTTTCACTAGGTCGAACTGAGAAAGATTAACTTTTGAACCTAAGTACGCTGTGTTTTTTGTTTCCAAAGCAAGGTTATACACAAACCTAGCGCTACCAATATGCTTCGCAATAAGCTCTTTCTGAGCCTCGGTTGGGTATAATCTATATTTATATGCTTTGAACACATGTATATATAGTTCTTTTTTTTTGGAAATTAAAGTTTTTTCCAAAAAAAAGATTATATTTGTTTAAAATTTGCCGCTTACATTCCATTAAAACGTAGCAAAACCTCTAAGGGAAATATTAATATCAAAGTCTTCGAGTTAATCGATCCCGAAGGAAATTATCATTTAACAAAAAAAGGCTTAACTTTATTCTGTGAAGAAAACAATCTTACTACAGCAAACATGCACAAGGTAATTCAAGGAAAAAGACCTCATCATAAAAATTGGACTTTTAGCAAAAATGTTTCATAAAAAATGAAACATTGTTTGTATATTCACGTTATAAAGGAAACAAAGAAATTAAAATATGACTCACAAGGAGCTAAGAAACATCGAAGGAAGGTATACACAATCAACGCTAGATGATGACATTTATAAAATTAATCAACAGTTTGCGGCTTTTGTTCTCTTTCCGAGATCTAAAGTTCAGTACAAATATATTCTTCGGTCTGATGTTAAATTCCCAAAAGGCTTCGGAGTCGTCTTAAGAGATATCATTCACCAATACTCAGGACTTACTGCTCCAGAAGGTGCGGAAGAGTTTCTTAATAAAAAATGTGGATATCTACCTCCTACTTTTATAAACTTCTTATTGAATTTCCGTTTCAATCCTTCTGAGGTTGGAATCATTCAACATAAAGATGGGTCAATTGAGATTGATATCGAAGGGTATTTTTTCTCAGCTATTAGATGGGAAGTAACTTTGATGGCAACAATATCTGAACTTTACTTCCTAATGACAGGAGAGGCTGATAAGATTAATATCGAAAAGATGAACAACTCAGCTTTGAAGGCAATGCATTTAAGGCAGCATGCAATCAACTTTGCTGAGTTTGGTACTCGTAGAAGGTTCTCTTTTGCAAATCAACTACACACCGTAAGAGAGCTTAAAAGATGTGGTTGGGACAGCTTTGTCGGAACATCTAATGTTCACATCGCTATGATGGAAGATTTGACTCCAATTGGAACTCAAGGTCATGAGTGGTTTATGTTTCACTTAGCTATGTATGGCGCTAGAATGGCGAACGTCATGGGAATGAGAAACTGGGCTGATGTCTTTAATGGTGATAATGGAATTATCCTTCCTGACACATTCACTACTGACGAATTCTTGAAAGTATTTGACAAAAGAATGTCTAAGCTTTATGATGGAGCAAGATGGGATTCTGGAAGTTACAAGGATTTCACTGACAAGTTCGTGGAACACTACAAAAAACTTAAAATAGACCACACTTCTAAGCATTATGTTTACAGTGATGGAATAAACTCTTTGCAGAAGTGTTATGACATCGTAAACTACGGACATAGAACTCACGGCATCCCTAGATCACAATTACCGTTAGGTATTGGGACTTGGTTCACCAATGATTTTGAAGGAATCACTCCTTTGAATCAAGTAATCAAAATGTGGGCTGCACAACCTATTGAAGATGGGAGGTGGATTGATGTTTGTAAAATTTCTGATTCTTTCGGTAAAGTCACTGGAGAAAAAGAAGAGGCTGATTTAACCATGAAGGTTCTTGGTGTTAGTTTAGAAGATCTTCAAAAAAAGAGTGATGAATTAGACGTATCAAAAATATAATAAAAAAATGGGAAGCAAACTAACACATAGATTTACAGTATTTCCTCAAGATACTAACAATCTCAAAACTCTTTTTGGAGGAAAATTAATGGCTGAGATGGATTTAGCAGCAGCAACTCTTTGTAGAAAGCTATTAATATCATCTGAAGCAGAAGGGGCGGTAACAGCATCTTTCTCTAGGATTGATTTTATATCACCTGCTCATGTAGATGATTTAATAGAAATCAAAGCTGAACTAAAGATGATTGGAAAGTCTTCATTGAGAGTGAGATTGGTAGCTTCAAAAGAAGACCCAGACGGAAAGGTTATAAAAATTGGGAGTTCTAACGCAACTTTCGTGTCTTTGAAGGGAGGAAAGTCTTTTCCTCATGGAATTAATTGGAACAATGTATGTTCCGAATATTTTTAAAATATGATTAAAATAAGTTATTATGGAACAAAAAAATAAAATAAATTACTCTCATATAGAAAAGCACATAGTAAAGTGGTTAAAAGACTATTTGACTAAATCTGGTCTTAACGGTTTTGTTGTAGGTATTTCTGGAGGAGTAGATTCAGCAGTCGTGTCAACACTTTGTGCAAAAACGGGATTCCCCACTTATTGCGTTGAAATACCTATCCACCAACACCCAGACCATGTGTCTCGTGCTTCAAATCACATATCTTGGCTTAAAGCCGAATATGGAAATCAAATAAAGTGTCATGACATTGACCTTTCTTCATCTTTTGATCATATGCATAAAATTATGCCAGACTTTAGTGTTTCAAAAGAAAATCTAGGGCTTTCTGGGGCAAATATGAGAAGTAGACTTAGAATGGTGGTTCTATACTATATTTCAAATTCGTTAAAACTCTTAGTTGCGGGAACAGGGAACAAAGTTGAGGATTTTGGAGTTGGGTTTTTTACTTTAGGAGGTGATTCTCAAGTGGATATTTCCCCAATTGCAGACCTTTTAAAAACAGAGGTTTGGGGTTTGGCAAAACACCTTGGGATCAACGAAGAAATCGTTTCTGCAATACCTTCAGACGGTTTGTGGGGAGATGATAGGTCAGACGAAAATCAATTAGGAGCTTCTTACGAAGAGCTTGAGTGGGCAATGGCGTATATTGAAAAAAATTACTGTGACATTTCAATGGGGGTTCATCCTTACAATGATGTTACAGAAAGACAAATGGAAGTAATTGAAATCTATAGGGGATTCAACTCTCGAAACCAACATAAGATGGTAGATATCCCAGTTTGTAATGTTTCTAAATTTAGAAAATGAAAGACTTGAAACCAACTTTTAAATCAGTCAGAGAACTCTGTGAAAAATTCGGAGTTCAGGTAGAGGTTTCTTTCCGAAAGAAATTTAGAGCTATAGTGAGTAATGACGAAGAGATTCATCCATGCTAAAACTAGATGGGTATTCCTCTTGGAATATATCATGTTCTAACATCTTGCTCTTTACTATTTTTTGTATTCGATCTCTCATTTGATAATATCAAATAGTTTTGTTAAATTAAAAATAAAACAAATGAATAATTCAAAACTAGAGGGCAAACACACAGTCACAGCAGACCCTTTAATTAACACAGCCACAGCATATCCGTCATTTAACACAGTCACAGCAGATCCTTTAATTAACACAGTCACGACCACAGAAGGCTCAATTGACTTGTCAAATGTAAATAAATATATAGATAGTGAAATATTAGAATACAATGTTTCTGAAAACAAAAAAAGTATAGAAATTGTTATAAAGCAAAAACTGGGATCGTTTTTTTCATCAATGTCTCACATTTACACAAACGATTCTTCAACTTATCTTCCTGAAAAAAGAGTCTTAAAAAGAATCTATAAAGTTAAAAAAGGGAAGCTGAAATTTTCTAAGGAAGAAGTAGCGCAATTAATTCCTCCTAAACTCATTCCAGAAAGTTACATTTTCAATAAATACTGAAAAGATGTTGCCCCCTCGAAAATTGTATTAAACCTTGATATTTTAGAAAAATTATTTTACATTCCTTTATGGAAGCAAAAGTAATTTCTGAAATAAAAAAAGCTTTAAACTATTTACAAAAAAATAAGTCGCAAATTTCAGAAGATGTTTCTGAGTTTGAGGACTCGGTTATCTTTGCGTTTAAAGAATTAAAGAAAATAGAAAATGAACAACCAAAACAATAGACCGCTGTTGCAACAATGGGCAGGAGGGATTGATTTTAAGACGATTCTTATCATTATCTTAGGGTTGTTGGTGGCGTTTATCTTTCTGTTTAATGCTGGATGGCAACAAAGCACAGGTTATTCTGATGACCAAGTTGATCAGTTAAAAGCTATTTTTGAAGAAAGAATAACTGGCTTAGAAGAAAAAAACAGCCAATTAACCGATTCTATAGTGGTGTACACTGAAGTTGCTAAACAACTTAGAGAATCTGTAAATGATAGAGAAGGCGTAATAGATGAGCTTCAAGAAATCATCTATAAAGAACAAAAGAAAATTGACGACCTACTTGCTCAAAGAAAAGAGATTAGAGATGAAATAAAAAACTTGGACGATAAAGGGATAGAAGATTGGTGGATAGAATATTTCAAGAGTAAAGAAAAAAAATAATGAATAAACTAATACTAATATCATCTTTATTGTTTCTATTTTTAGGAACAGGATTCACTCAACATAACCCAGACTTTATCGTAGAAAGGATAGGGTTTGATGAACAAACTTCCGCTTCCCGAACCATGACGCAATCTACTGTAGTTTATGTTTCAGATAAAGACACAATAGGTTTTCCAAATCAAGTGACTGATTTTCCTTTGATCAATGCAGAGACTGATTCAACTGGATACGTGTTTTTTAAATTTAACAAACCATATCCATACTTTAAATACATTAACGGAACCAGTGTTATTTTAATGACTTCTGCCCAAAGTAGAAAAATAGCTAGCGACATTTCAGATTATTCAATTATGGACTCAATCATTGTTTCGTATGAATTTAAAAACGCCCACTACCTTAACTTAATTGAACAAAAAGACTTTACCATTCTTGATCTAGAAGGGATAATTAGACAGAAAGATAGTACAATAGATGCTCATGACTCTATTTTAGCGAACAAAGACGCTATCGTAGGCGAAAAAGATACAGAGATAATGTTGCTCAAAGAGGATATAGAAATTAAAAACAAAGCCCTTAATAAACAAAAGTGGCTTATTGGCGGGAGTTTAGGGGTAGCTATTGCTGTGCCTTTAGCTGTCCTGATTTTTGGAAACAAGTAAAAATAATGGAAGAAAACAACAACACAGAAATTCAGTCGGAAGAAAACAATTTTCCATCCGAGATTCAAGCGCAAAAAAACAGTCAGTTAGTTGCGCAGTTAAAAGATGCCTTGTTAATTAATCAAGTCTTAGCCTCATCAGTTGAAATTCTTGGTGAAGCTCATTTGACAAAGAATGAGAAATATGAAATGATTAGAAATCTAAACGAAGCCTCATCAATCAGTGAGGTTACGACCCGTGCTGATATTATTAGAGAGCAGTTTGGAATCCAATCTCAGTCTCAAAACTTTAGAGAAATTCAAGAGGACGATAGTTTTTGGTCATCTAGCTTTAGAGGTGAATTAGACAACTATTATGACCTTCATAAAGGAGTTAATGTAAAAATGACTCTAGCAGAAAGTTTGATCGAAATTGAGAGGTATTTTAAACTTCTTACGGAGTATGGGAAATCTAACGAATCCAATGTTCAAGGTATTACTGATAGGATTCTTGAACAAGAACCTAAAGCTAGAACTGGACTCGAAAGACTTAAAGGACTAAACGTCTCGATTAACACCATTCAATAAAAGAGAAAGCATAATCGTGCTTTTCATCTTTTTCATGTTTTATTGGATCACCCTCTTTTAACTTGAATTTATTCAGGTCTGGAAAAAAACTGTCTGCCTCAAACTCTCCTTCTACCTGAGTTTTGTAAACTTTGCTGATTAAGCCTTTATCTAGAAACTCTGAGTATATTTGAGAACCACCACAGACCATAATTTCACTCTGGTCGTTGTTGTCCGTCCAATCAATTGATTTAGCTATCGCCTCTTCAATTGTGTGGACTACAGTTACATTGTCAGCCGATCCTTTCATTCCTTTTGTGATTTCTTCGTCTCTTAAAGAATCCTCGAACATTAAATCTCTAGTAATTACAAAAACATGTCTCTTTGGTAAGTCGAGTCTTCCAAGAGATTCATAGGTCTTTCTTCCCATAATCAAAGCCTTCCCCATAGTGTTTCCTTGAAAATACTTGAAATCATCAGGAAGATGCCACAAGAGCTTGTTGTCGTTACCAATCTCGTTATTCATCCCAGTAGCCACAATTGCAGAGAAGCTCGGCTCAAAGCCCATTACTTTACGTACACGAGTATACTGTTCTTCAATTGTGCCTGAGGCATCAATTTCAATGATATTACCTTTTCCAGCAAAGTAAGTCAGGATAGGTTTTGTTTCGTCTTCGTATTTTTTAAGCCTTCTTTTGAATGTGTCTATTGTGTCATCATCACGACCTAATTCTTTAGCTCTAATGTTCATTCTTTCAATAAGAGTGGCATTATCGGTCTTGAAGTGAATAAGAGCCTCAAACGGCTCTTTGCGATTGAACATGTATGAAGCAATGTCTTTTGCTTGAGAAATAGTTCTAGGATAACCGTCTAAAAGAAAACCAGCATCTACATTCGGATGCTCTATAATGAAGTGGTTCTTTACCATTTCACTAATAATTTTGTCTGGCAGGAAGGCTCCCTTATTTACTCCAATCAATTTAGCGTACATGCCAATTTTAGTTTCCCTTTCCATTTCCTTTCGGATCATATCTCCAGTAGATAGGTGTTTGAAACCCTGTCTCTCTGCAAGTAATTTACAGATTGTTCCTTTCCCAGTGCAAGGAGCGCCAAAAATTAAGTAATTCTTCATTCTACAATGTTTGTTTTAGCAAATATAAGGATAAAGTCATGTATTCACAAATGATACCTATATTTCATTTAAAGTTCGCTGTGCATTAATTTCCTTATCTTGAAAGTTAAATCCCAATAAGGCTTGAGGTCTTTGGTCTTGTATTGCTTTTTTATTTTTTCAAACTGAATAAACACCTTTTTACTAAGCACTTCTGCCCCAGAAGTTGAGGTAAAAACCATAATCACTTTCTTTTCATCAATGCTATCTCCAATTCTTTCAAATGATTTATTAATAAAGTGATTCATCTTAGTGTGAGCGCCCATTTCTTCTTCATTAACGTCTATGATCTTCAGTTTTTTATCATACAGTTGATCAAAGTTTCGTTCATTAAACTTTCCGTCAATTGCCTCTTCTTGATAAATCATTGTACCCTTTAATCCGAATATTTTCTCCTCCTCTGGGAAGTGAATATAAACTGTCTCAATTGAATCTTTTTTATAAACATCAAAACCTAACTCCTTAAGTTTTTCAATCATCTCGGAAGCTTCATTTATTTCGAAGTCACTAATCTCAGACTCTACCTCAATAAGGTTGATTTTCAAATTATTTAAATTCCCTTTTACTTCTTGAAGACTTTCTTTCATCTCTTCAATATTAGCTTCAAAAGAAGAAATTTCACCTTCTTCTTTTTGAATCTTTCTAGCCAATTCATCTCTTTCTATTCTTAGGTTAGAAAGATTTTGAGATTTTAAATTTTCTTTTTCCACTTTTTTTTCTTATTAAACATCAAATCTCACACCCTGTGTTCCTTGTTGTGTTGTATTCAATATACGAAGAAATTAATTTAAATTCAAGAAAAAAAGTTGTCAACAAATATGTAACGAATCTATTAAAGCTAAAGTTCAACAGCAATGAACCATCGATAAAAACTCATCCCTATTATATTAACTTTTTTCTTAACATTGCGATTTTGTTAATCAGCAAATAAGCATCTATTTATTATTAAATAACATAAATTATCATGAGAAAATTACTTACTATCCACCTACTCTGTTGCGCTATTTTGTTTTCAGTATTTATAGGTTGTAAAAAAGAAGTATTTGAACCAGACGTTACACAAACAGAGGAGTTAGGTAAAAGAGCTGACAGTGTATACCAAGTACTTCAAAACACTGGTAGTGAGGAATTAATGGCTATTAAATACCAAGTAGTTCATGACGCAATGAGAGAAGTTTATAAGGGCAAGAATAGGGGTGTATCATGCTATGATTTGGCAGACCTTTTTGGTTTTCTTTCAGAGTATGGGTCAACCACTCCAGACTACATTCCTGTTTGGAATAATTATTTTCAAGATGCAAACTGTAGCGTTGCGCAATGGCAGTATCTATCTAAGGAAAGAGGCGAGGGCGGAATTGCAGAGAATACAGATATAACTCCTGATAAAGTCATATGGACTGTTTCTGGGGCTGATTTTGATGCTACAGAAACAGAAGGTACTTTGAAATTTGTTATATATACCACGAATTTAGAGGGAGATACTATCCCTAACACTGATTGTTCGGGCGTGTTTCAACCGCCTTGTAATGGCACACATCCAGTAGATGTTACAGTTAACGTAGGAGTTGCTGTGTACCAGAGGTCTAATATTAGTCACGGACGAGTAAATAAAGTGCCTTCTTCAATAGCTCCAGCTTGTACTGAATATTCGGCATCTGATGTCACAAATTCTTCAACATTCGACTTTGACTGTTTTTGTCCAATCGTATTTGATGAATTTGAATTCTTAATCGATGATGGTCTTGTGTGGGATTTGAATGGAGACCACTACGTTAGTGTGGAAGACCTTATGATTTTATTGGTAGGATACGGCTGCTAGCCTTCTTATTTTGCTAGTATATGGAGTTTTTTTAACTAATCACTACTGCCATCGTAACCTCTTAATTTTCTCATCTTAAGGTAGAATGGGGAAGTCTTCTTAGTTATATTAAGTCTCTCCTCTTCATTTGCATCATAGAACTCTAAGTTATTAAAATTAGAGTCTGGAGATTTAGAATAAACGATATTACTTAAAAAGTTTTTGTCGGCACTAACTTGAAAGTCATTCCACTTTTGGTTCTCTTTCTTTTTTATGTCATCTCGCTTAAAGAATTTACTCCAAACATTATATGCTTCATCAGTAGTGTTTCCAGTTCGGTCAGCCATTAATCCTTTAGGAAAAACATCCATCATTGCAATTTCATACATAGAAGCTCCAAAATTAGGAGCAGCTGCCACGCCTGTTACCTCGTAGTCCCCAGAATTAGTTTGGAAAATCTCTATGCTTCCAATAACCTTCTCTGTTGAAAAATCAAACAGTCTATAAGAAGCTCGTTTGCCGTACCTCTCTACAACAACTTTCATTGACTCAGCGAACCCTCCTATGTCAATTCTAGCTTCGGGCAAAACTCCCTGCTCTTGAATTTTGTTTCTTATTTTGTTTCTTATTTCACTTCTTAGCATTTTGATAACTTTCTTTATCTAAATAGTGCATTTATGTTTTTAACGTTACACAAATTATGTAAAACATTATAGTTCCAGAAAAAAAATTGTATATTTACATTTGAGCCAAACGCACAAAATATGTCCTATATCGAAAGCTTTAAAGGGAGGGGGATAGACACTGATCTTCCCGTAAAAATATATCGCTGCCTTAATAGAAAAGGGGTAGTGTTTTCTGTTCAACAAAAAGGAAAAGTGATTGGTCATACGAGTGACTTCACATTATTTAATGCTGTATTTAAAATTTCCAAATCAGGACAGAAAAGAGCAAGAGAGTCGAGTGTTCGAAATGTTCACGCATTTGCCGTAGGGAGCGCTATTGGAAGCTCCATAGGAGAGCAGAAAAAGAGAGAGAGAGTAAAATATAACCCCTTTTTAAATGATTTTTTCTATATAGAAGGTTCGGAAGGTATTGTTGAAAAAGTTGATAGGTTACACTTTTCTAGTGAAGGGCTATTTGTTATTTAAGTTCCCTCCCAAAATGCAGCCCAAAGCGCAAGTGCAGCAATAATAGTTCCAAGAATCGTTGCAATAGCGTTATTTCTAGCCATACGCTTGTTAAGCTCAAACTCTTTCACCTCAGCAGTGTTCTTCATAATATTCACATCCCTTTCAATACCCTCAATGTCTTGTTCTAGTTCTGAATTTAGAAGTTTAATCTCACTTAAGCTTTCTCCCATAGTTCTAAACTCCCTGTAAAGATGCTTTAAAAGCTCTTTCTCAGTCCATGCATCTGGATTAATAAGTTGTTCTTCTCCTTTTTTCTCTGACATCTTTCTTTGTTTATTCGCTTACTGGTACAGCAGTAGCTAGCCAATATTCTTTTTCTTTACTTTCAGAAGATGAAATCCATCTCATCTTTTGATAACTTCCATCTTTTTTAATATATCTGTTGGTTATCATTTTTCCTTTACTAGGCTTACCCTCCACTTCTCTGTTATAAATATCTAAAGTTCTTTTTACATCGTCTGGATGGATAAAAGTTGTGAAGGGAACAGCGCATAACTCTTCTTTAGAAAAACCAAGTATTTTTTCCCACGATTTATTGACATACAGAAACCTGCCCTCCCTGCCTATGACTACATTCATAGTTTTGCTGTTCTCAAAAAAATCCTTATAAGCTTGAGATTTATCAAATATTCTATCTACGAGATCATAAAATGCATCCCTGTTGTTTAAATTAACCATCATAACCTTTGACTATTATTTCGTTTTTATCTAAAGGAAGACATACAGCCATGATATGCTGATTTTCATCAATTGTAGCGCTAATCCAACTTACTCTTTGATAGTCGCCATCTAGCTTCCTAAACCTACAGCAAAACCCTTTTGAGAGGACTCCTGATTTGCATTCCTTAATTTTGTTAAACATTTTCTGAGTTTTGCTTATATCATCTGGATGAATATAAACTAAAAATGGGATAGCACACAACTCTTCTTCCGAGAAGCTAGTTAACTCAGCCCATCTGCTATTCACATAGGAGAATTTACCTTCTGAATTCATAACCATATTAAGAGTTTGACTCTCGTAGAAAAAATCAGCATAAGCCTCTCTTTCTTTGTAAACCAAATCTAATACAGTTTTTAATTTATTTTTGTCTTCTAACATGTAACGTACTTTGATATAAATAGTAAATAAAAAATCTCCGTTTTTGAAACCTTCCGTTTTTATTGCTTATCTTTGAAAAAAAATAAGCAATGGAAAAGCAAAAAACAATCTGTATTGAAGACGCTCAAAAACTCGCAATTCATATTTTAGGGCTAGATGAAAATACGGAATATGATGAAGCAGAAGAATCTTTTATGGAAAATTTCCACACTGACCTTGATCATTTTGCAGACCTTCTAAGTTATTTGGTTCCCATGATTGATGTCGGAAAATCTCCTTTAACCGACAAAACATTCAAAGGCTTCTCTGTTAATTTAGGAGGGGATGATCGGATGTTCATCATAAAAACAGAAGTAAAATGAATCTATTTCAACTCAAAAAACCCAAACTCAATTCAGGTGAAGATTCGGAGTTCAAGATAGAATGCGAAGCATTAACTGATGGAGACTGGAATAGTATCTCATTTCTTTTATCAGAAAAATTACCCAATTTTAAAAGAGCAATAGGTGTGCCTAGAGGTGGTAATATATTGGCTGAAAAAATGTCAGAATATGCTACTGATAAAGATTCTCTTCCCACATTAATTTGCGATGATGTGTTGACAACTAGTGGTTCAATGAGTCGTTTTAGAACTATACTAGAGACTACTGATAGTTACGGAGGTAGTAGGTACTCGAATGACAAAATAATTGGCGCAGTAGCGTTCTCAAGAGGGAAATGCCCTCAGTGGATAACTCCTTTGTTAAGAATGTAAAACTTTAAATTAAAACTATGAGAAAACCGCGTTGGATAATCCAAAAAAACCTAATTTCAGAGAACGACAGAAATGAGCTACAAGAAGCATTAGAGTCTCTAGGGATTGCTCATTTTGAAACTATTGTAACACCTTTTTCGGAAGACCTCCCTAACTTCCCGATAGATGCTCAGCACGAAAATATCTATTACGGATCAACAACGTTCATGAACAACCTTTACAAAAAACTCCGACCAACGGGGCTGTTCTATAATCATAAGACTTTTTCTATGCAAAACTACATGGATAAATGGGGTGAGCATATGTTTAACTTCGGTGCGGAATTTACTACAATATCCCAATTTATCAAAAACACTGAAGATGATGATAAAACTAATGTGTTTATCAGGCCAGATGGAGATGGAAAAGAGTTTGACGGAACTGTAGGTAGCGCTAGAAGCGCCAAGCTCATGTTGAGCAACATACTTCACAACGACCCAAACGTTAGTAGCTCGTTTCCTATTATGGTAGGTGCAGCTTATGCTATTAAACGAGAGTGGAGAATTTCTATTGTAAACGGAGAAGTTGTTTCATCATCTCAATACCGAAACAATCATACTTTATCGAAAAAATCTGATATTCCTAGTGAAGTAAAGAGATTTGCTGAAGAAAGAGCTAAAGAGTATCAACCGCACGATGTGTTTGCTATGGATGTTTGTGAAGCCTCAGATGATGGTGAAGTGAAATTATATATCCTAGAGTGTGGGTGTGTTAATTCAGTTGGCTTTTATCACGCTGATAAAGAAGGTTATGTAGAAGGTGTGACTAATTACATTCTCTCTAAACAAATTCCAGACCACACCCTCTTGATCAACGGTGAAGCTCATCCTTGGTCGGAAGAGATTGAGGTTATAGATGATAGTGAGTTTGGAATGAATATCACCATCTGTTATGATTTGTCTTATAGAAAAGGGCAGGTAGAAACTCTTCATAACTGCACAGAGTTACATCATCTTTATGACGATAAAAAAAGCTCTTGGTTTCATCAAAAATCCTCTGCTTTTGAAAGCGGAATTTTTGGGACAGGAGGAACAAAAGGTATGAATAAAATGAAGTGGATTGTATCGGTTCCTGCCAATAAAAAACATAAAAACCACTAATGTAAAACTTTAAATTAAAACTATGAGAAAATTCGTTTTCATACTTTTTGCTTTTACTTTATTTTCTTGCTCCAAAAAAACTCAAGAAAGAAAAGAGCCTCAATCTCCCGAAGAATTTGCTTTAGCAGAAAAACAAGCTGAGAAGAAAAGGTTAGTTGTGAAAAATAGACCCCCAGTAGGAGAGGTTAAAATAATTACTGATGAGATTGGGTGTAAATGGATCACACTAACAGTTGAGGGCATGTCTATTTATGGAGATAAAACTCCAGCTTACTCTGTCGATATAGAGCATCACCCAAAATGTGCAAATCACTAACAAGTGTAGGTCAGTTTCTAATTGTTAAAATATTTTAAGATGATATTATTTAAGAAGAAAAGAATTGAATTAGGAAAAGGGCATATTATGCAATACACTTTATTTGAATGGAAAAAACTTGGCGGCATTTGGTTTTATCACTGGAAAACAATAGACCAAAACAGATTCCATACACACGCTTTTAATAGCATAGCAATCACTTTGAGTGGAGGCTACACTCAAGAGGTGATTAAAGAAGGTAAGATACACGTTGAGTGTGTTCGAAAACTATTCACACCAAGATACTTGCCTAAAAATTATTGCCATAGAATACTTGAGGCAAAACCAAACACTTGGACTATGGTTGTCTTTGGTAGGTGGATAGATAATTGGTGGGAATATTTTTCTGATTCAAATACTTGGGTAAAGTATGGGTGGGGTAGAAAAGTGATTGAAAAACGAAAAGGCGATGAAACAACAGAGCTTTAATAGTATTACAACACGTTTTCTTTGCTGGGTGGGAATACACCAATGGAAACACACTTTAGTTATGACTAAAAAAGAACTGAAACACTGTAAAGGTATAGAGGAAATTGACCACCACAAAAAGAAACATTTGCACAATGGTAGAAGTTGTAAGAATTGCAAAAAGAAACAATACTTGTGGGCGTATTGGGAGTCATGTGGTTGGCAAAATGTGCTATAATGTTAAGTGTGTTTTTGTCTATATCAAAAATTACAATTAAAAACGAATAATAACTAGGCTTGTAAGCCGCAAAATTTACAAAAATGATCGAAACACAAGATGAAGTAGCAGATAGAATTGGCGAAATACAAAATGAACTACAAACCCTAATAGACAAAGCACAGGAGAAATCTCCTAAAAGTAAAGCTGAATACCAAGACTATGTGGCGGCCTTCTTGTTGAGTAAAATAGCATCCTTGGAAATCGCTTTTGAGAAAGGTGATAAATTACCTTCACCTAGTGTTGCTGGTAATTTCAAAACGTTGGAAGAATGTGAAAAAGAATCTATTGAGTTCACTAAAGGTAAGATGAAAGTAGCTGGAGGGATGTTGTCTGAAGACTACAAAACGGGATTTAAAGAAGGTGTGGAGTGTTATTTGCAGAAGCATAACAACCTGTAGCATTAAAAATAAAGATATGGAAAAGTACACGAAAAAAGCAGTGTCTAGTAGCTTGAAAAAGTTTGACGTTTTATCTGGTGAAGGTGGTTTTATAGAAGTTACTGAATGGAAAAACGGTGAAGGGATTGATGTTGATATAGTTAGCGATTTAAGCACAAGATTTCAGTTGACTTGGGGTGAGTATGACGCTTTGAAGGCGTTAGTTAAAAAGTTAAAAAATACGTAAAACAACTAAGAAAAAAGATTATATTTGTTTAAAATTGGTCGCGCTAATCTCATCCACGCTAAGGCAGTGAAAAATAAGGATAATGAAAAAAGTAGAAGTTAAATTAAATGGTATTGTGATAGGGTATACCTATGGCGAAAGTCAAATAATACAATTCTTAGACAATGATGAAGTGAAGAAATTATTAGGTGAAATGAAGTCCAGAGTTGATAAGGGAATTATGCGAAGAAAGAAACACAGGAAGTAACGAAGCTGAACTTGACCAACGAGAGACTATAACTGATTATATAGTTAAAAAACTGAATTTAGCAAGGCACTAACCAACAACATTAACCAATGACATCAGGAAGAATTAAGGAGATACAAGAACAAACGGCTTACCCAGAAAGCGTAAGTGTAATGCTGGCGTTAAAACAAGTTTGGAACGAATGCCAACAAGAACATAACAAGCAGACACGTATGGCTAGTGTTAGTAAATGCGTTTGTAAGAAGAAATAATTTATCGCAGATCGCATTTAGACATTTA
>TARA_R110000851_G_C13101258_1_pt1 | contig 15343 bp, 18 predicted proteins | sample TARA_R110000851 | Tara Oceans TARA_R110000851 (sample SAMEA4397627) | marine metagenome | biome: Polar Biome; feature: [DCM] deep chlorophyll maximum layer (ENVO:01000326); material: water (ENVO:00002006), including particulate matter (ENVO:01000060) such as... | depth 17 m | reverse complement strand
GAGCCAAGAATCTTCACGAGCGCTTCTCTCAAGAGAAGATGTATAGACAGTTTGTAGAAAGCATAATAGAAGATACTTCAGAAGCTGAAAACTTTAATCTAGATGGCTGGTTAGAAGAATTGGAAGGAGAGATAATTGAACAAGAATAAAATTTTTTATATTTCTGATTTTTTTCTTTCCGATATTTTAGGTGGTGGAGAGCTAAATGATGACGAACTTTGTAAAACTTTAATCGAACAAAATGTTGAAATTGTAAAAATAAAAACTAACAGAATAACACCTTTGTTTTTAAACAATACAAAACATTTTTTATTTATAATTTCAAATTTTATGCATCTTTCACAACAATCAAAACAAACTTTTATAAAAAACAGAAATTATATTATTTATGAGCATGATCACAAATATTTGCTAACAAGAAATCCGGCTTTATATGACAATTTTTTAGCTCCACGCTCACACATTGTAAATTTTGATTTTTATAAAAATGCAAAAAAAGTTTTTTGCCAATCACAATTTCATAAAAAAATTATTTTAAAAAACATAAAAATTGAAAATCTATTTAATGTCTCTGGCAACTTGTGGTCGAAAAATTGTTTAGAAAAAATTTCAATTTTATCAAACAATGAAAAAAAAAACAAATGTTTCATTATGAATTCACAACTTGATCACAAAAACGCACGCCAAACGGTCTTATATTGCCAGAAAAAAGGTTATGATTACGATCTATATTCATCAAAAGATTATTATTCGTTTTTAGAAAGAATGAGTTTTTGTGACAGATTAGTTTTTTTTCCAAAAACTCCTGAAACTTTATCAAGAGTTGTTGTAGAGGCTAGAATGTTGGGGCTTAAAACAATTACAAATAAAAAAATTGGAGCAGTCCATGAACCATGGTTTAAACTAAAAGGACTACCATTGATAAAACTTATGAAAGATAAAAAAATACAAATTCAAAATCAAATTTTAGAGACTCTTAATGAATAACCATTTTAAGATAATCATTCCATTTTATAACGTTGAAAAGTGGATTAAGTTTTGCATAAGGTCAGTAAAAGCCCAGAACTACAAAAATTTTCAATGTATTTTAATAGATGACTTGTCTACGGATAACACTGTCGAGATTATAGACGAAGAAATTAAAAATGACAGCAGATTTAAACTTGTTAGAAATACAGATAAATCATTCGCATTAAAAAATATCTATGATGCTATAATAATCTCTCAACCTAATCCAGAAGACATAATTGTTACGTTAGATGGAGACGACTGGTTGATGAACAAACAAGTTCTTCAAAAATTGAATGATTGCTATAATAAACACCAGTGCTGGATGACATACGGAAGTTATGTAGAATACCCTTCAAAAAGGGTTGGCAAATTTGCAAAACAAATTCCTGATTTTGTTATAGAAAATCAAAGCTATAGAAACTATGAATGGTGTTCTTCACATTTGAGAACGTTTAAACTTCATCTCTGGGATAGAATTGAAAAAACAGATCTACTTGACCATGAGGGAAAATTTTATAAGATGACGTGGGATTTAGCTTTTATGTTTCCGATGATAGAGATGTCTGGAAGAAAAGCGAAATATATAAAAGAATTGATGTATGTCTATAATGTTGATAATCCATTAAATGACCACAAAGTTGATAACTCGTACCAACTGAGTTTAGAAAAACAGATAAGAGCAAAAAATAAATACAGTTTAATCAAAAGAGATAAACATGACTTTACTGATACAACTTTTATAATACCTCTTTATATAGATTCTGAAGATAGATTGTTTAATGTGTCAACAGTTTTGCGTTACATAAATTCTATTTTTGAAACAAATATTATAATCTTAGAAGCTACCAATGATAGTAGTAAAATAAAAAGTTTAGTTGAAATGTATGATAATGTGGAACATATTGTATTAAAGATGACACCTCGGGAGCCAATGCATAGATCAAAATATTTAAATTTAATGATAGAGAGAGTAAAAACACCTTATGTAATAAATCAAGATGCAGATGTGTTGGTTCCACTGGTTTCTTATTTACAGGCAATACAAAAAGTAAAAAATGAAGATTATGATATGGTCTATCCTTACAAATATGGAAAGTTTCAATCAAGAATTTATGTTGGAAATTCTCTTCAAGGTATGGCTTCTTCACAACAAGAAAAAAATCATTATTTAAATTCTAAATTGCCATTTATGAATTTTTTTGAACAAAACGAATACGATGTTAATTTAATACAAGAAGTTTCAGAAAAACTACCCTCCGCTCCAGATTTACCTCTCAACCCACAACCTGATCCGAAAATAATTTATTCAGCCAACTGGAATGCGGGCTATGGACATTGTCAGGTTTTAAAAACCAATTCTTATAAAAACGCTTTCGGAGAAAATGAAAACATTATTTCTTATGGACCAGATGATTTTGAAAGATACAAAAGATTTAAAACTTTAGAATATAAAGTTTGTCATCTTGACAAAGACTTTAATAGAGTTTATCATCTTGAACACTCAAGAAATAAAGATAGTAATAATAAAAATGAATTTTTTCATCATAATGAGGCAGAATATGATAAAATTTGTAAGATGTCAAAGCAACAGATAAAGGAATATTTTTTGTCTCAAGACTATGTTTTTAAAAGAGGATTTTATAAGTGATTACTTTTACAAAAATAGGTAAATTTGGAAGGTTAGGAAATCAAATTTTTCAGTATGCAACGATGGTGGCTGTAGCAAGGAATAAAAACATTAAATATGTTTTGCCCAACTCTTGTACTATCGCGACTTACAATGCGTATTTTAACGATGTCACGAAAAAAAATGAACTTGGAAAATTTGAATTATTTGATAGTTTTAAAATTAAGTGTCCATTAATTGACGATGGTATTTTAAGGAAAAATATACAAGTAAGCTTTAGTGAATCTAGTTTTTTGTATGACTCGAATATCTGGAATATTACTAATAATACTAATCTACACGGATACTATCAGTCAGAAAAGTATTTTTTAGAAATAAGAGAAGAATTGTTAGAACAACTATCTTTTAAAGATGAGATTATGGAGGAGGCTCAGAAATTTCTCTCTAAAATAGATTCAGATATAAAAGTCTCGATACATGTTCGCAGAGGAGATAATGTGGCACACCCAGAAGTTCATCCCTTGAGTGATTTGAACTATATTAATACTTGTGTGGACGAATTGAAAAAAGAATTTTCTAATATAAAGTTTGTTATCTTAACTGATGATTTAGAATGGTGCAGAGAACATCTCAAAGGTGAAGAATTTATTTTTTCTGAAAACAATCATTTCACAGATATGGCTATAATGTCTCTGTGCGAGCACAATATAATAGCAAATAGTAGCTTCAGTTGGTGGGGTGCGTGGCTAAACAAAAATAAAAACAAAGTTGTATATGCCCCTAAAATTTGGTTTGGCCCCAAAGGTCCGCATAGATGGGACACAATTTATTGCGAAAATTGGAGGATTAGATGAGTACTTTATCAAAAGAAATTTGTAGTTGGATAGAGAATTATGCTATAGATAATAATCTCTCAACTTTGGTTATAGGAGTGTCAGGCGGCGTTGATTCTGCCGTTGTATCAACATTATGTGCGATGACTGGAATGCCTACAAAGATACTAAACATGCCTATTTCTTCTAAAGCAAAAAACACTTCATTATCTGATTTACACTGTAATTGGATAGTGGACAATTATTCAAATGTTACATTTGAAAAAATTGATCTAACGGATGTTTTTCTGTCTTTTGAGCAGGCATTGTTAGACAATAATGATTCATGTGATTTATCAATTGCTAATTCAAAGTCTAGATTAAGAATGATGGCTTTATATTATGTTGCCGGTGCTAGTAATGGAATTGTTGTGGGCACAGGCAACAAAGTTGAAGACTTTGGAGTTGGATTTTATACAAAATACGGAGACGGAGGAGTAGACATCTCGCCAATCGCTGACCTAACGAAGACGCAGGTTAGAAAATTAGCAAAGCTACTGGGTGTCAACTCACAGATTATTGAAGCTCCGCCCACAGACGGACTATGGGGCGACTCTAGAACCGATGAAGAACAAATAGGTGCAACTTATGAGGAGCTAGAATTGGCTATGTGTTTTGGTGATAACACAGATTTTTCTGAACTAACATTCAGACAGCAAGAGGTGATAGGAATCTATCAATCTTTTCATATTAGAAATAAACATAAAATGTTGCCAATACCTGTTTTTGAATTAAAGGAGGAATTTTAAAATGGAAAAAATTTCTATAGTTGGGATTGGAAAACTAGGTCTATGCTTTGGGTTGACACTAGAAAAAGCAGGCTATGATGTTTTGGGGTGTGACATAAACAATGAATATGTAAATTTATTAAATAGTAAAACTTTCTATTCAACAGAAGATGGCGTAAATATGCACCTTAAAAATAGCAACAATTTTAGAGCAACAACCATCTTAGCTGAGACAATTGAACATTCAGATACTATTTTTGTTGTAGTTTCCACACCATCTTTGCCCAATGGTCGCTACAATCATAGTCAGGTTGATAAGCTAACTGATAGTTTGATTTCGTTGGGGGTACCAGAAAATAGAAAAGACTTAATTATTTGTTGCACAACAATGCCGCAATACTGTGATACGGTGCAAAATAGATTGTCTGATTATAACTACGATGTTAGTTACAATCCAGAATTTATTGCCCAAGGTACGATATTAAGAGATCAAGCTTCACCAGATATGATATTAATTGGCGAAGCAAATACCATGTCAGGAGACAAGTTGGAACAAATTTATAAAAACCATACGATTGGTGAGCCAAAAATTTGTAGAATGTTAAGAACAGAGGCTGAGATATGTAAAATTTCTCTTAATTGTTTTTTGACTACAAAAATTGCGTTTGCTAATATGGTTGGAGACATAGCAGAATACTCCTCTTGTAATCCAGATGTGATTTTACAAGCAATAGGCTCAGATACTAGAATAGGTTTAAAATACTTGGGATATGGCTATGGATATGGAGGACCTTGCTTCCCGCGTGACAATAGAGCTTTAGCACTTTACGCATCAGATGTGGGAATAGATGCAATGATTAGCAACGCTAGTGACAACAGTAACAAGGCACACCTAATATATCAAGTAGGACAATTTTGTAAAAAGAATGATAAAGATAAGTTAGTCACATTTGATTATGTTACTTACAAACCACAATCTACTATGATAGAAGAGTCTCAACAACTATTGTTTGCTGTTGAGATAGCAAAGAGAGGATATAAAGTGTGTATTAACGAAAGACCCTCTGTCATCTCAGAAATACAAGAAATTTATGGTGACTTTTTCACTTACAGGGTAAGAGATGAAGATTAATTTTGTCACCTATTGCGATGAAAAGTACGAGCCACATCGCTCCCTTTTGATTGATGCGGGAAAGAATGAATTTGAACGAAATCATCACTATAAGCCTACAGATATTGAAAAGTCTTTTTATGTTGAAAATAAAAAAATCTTAGACTTGCATAGAGGCGCCGGATACTGGCTATGGAAGCCTTATTTTATTCTTAAAACAATGGAAAAAATGAATGATGGAGATATAGTTTTTTATTTAGATTCTGGCGATTATTTTAAGTATGGATTATCTCAATATTTAAAATTGTTGATGGATAAAAACGATATCGTACTAGTTCCAAGCTCTAACAAACAAAGGTGTTATACAAAAAGAGATTGTTTTGTTATGATGGACCTAGATGTGGAGGGATATTGGAACGCTACTCAAGTTGAAGCTGGTATAGTTGTTGTAAAGAAAACTGAAAGAAGCAAAAAGATAGTTGAAGAGTGGCTTGAATATTCTAAAAATGAGAACATAATTACTGATATTCCAAATGTTTCCGGTAAAGAAAATTTTTCTTGCTTTGTAGACCACAGACATGATCAGAGTATAATTTCAAATTTAGCAAAAAAATACAATCTACTATTGGATAATACAATCAGGCGGTGGGTTACCTGTAATGTGGTGGTAAAAAATGCATAGTTTAATTCTAACAGTACACAACAAAGGATGGCTTTTGGGCGATGTTCTTGATAGAATAAAGAAATATACTTCAGGACCTTATGAATTAATAGCTATTCTTGACGGCTGTTCTGACAACTCAGAAGAAGTGTTAATGTCTAGAAAAAATCAATTTGATAAAATCAAGGTATTGTATACTCCTGATGTATTTGAGACGAAAGCCAACAATACAGGATTAAAAGCTTCAATTGGCGATTATAATATAATTATACAAGATGACATGCTTATAAATGAGCATTCTTGGAATTTAAGAATGCAAAAACCTTTTGACGAATTTGGAGATGTATTTGCAGTCACAGCAAGGACTGCACACAATTGGATTTTTAATCCCAACAGCGTTCATATTGGGATGCAAGAAAACCTAGATAGCTGTTGGTGTGATATTTGCTTGCACGTAGATCATGCTGAACAAAGAAACATTCATAGAGATGTGTTTGCTGTAAGAAATAGCGTTAATCGAGGACCCCTGATGATAGATCATTCTGATCTTGAAAAAATGAACTATTTAGATGAAGCATTTATGCCACAAGATATGGATGACCATGATTTGTGTTATAGGATGCACAAAAAACTAAACAAAGTTGTTGGATGCTATTGGATAGATTTTATTTCTGATAATGATTGGGGAGGCACCAGGGAAAACGGACAGCCAGCCAAGTGGCTACTTAAGGCACACCATAAAAACATGAAAATCTTTTGGGAGCGTCATCAAGATTTAATTAATAAAATGAGGATTATAGATAATAGGAAATTATCTTGAAATTAATAACTTTTAGTCTTTTCGGAAATATACAGTTATACTGCCAAGGCGCAGTTGAAAATGCTAGATTAGCTAAACAAATTTATCCAGACTGGAAAGCTAGATTTTATGTTGATTCGAGTGTACCAAAAGAGTACCTACAAAAAATACAATCATACGATTCTGAGATTGTTTATTGCAATTCGCGCGGACAATATGATGGACTAAATTGGAGATTTAGTCCGTTTTCTGAAGAAAATATAGGTGTTTGGATTTCTAGAGATTGTGATAGTAGATTAAGCCTTAGAGAGAGAAGTGCTGTAGAGCAATGGATAGAAAGTGATAGATCTGTTCATCTGATGAGAGATAGCCATAACCATGCTTTTACCATAATGGCAGGAATGTTTGGTGTAAACAACAATTTGTTTCATAAGAGGTACGGTAAATTTATGTGTGGTAGAGAAATATTGCACAATAGAGATGATGATCAGGTTTTTTTGCACAATAACTTGTGGAACATAGTGAAAGATGATCATTTTTGTCATGACCATTGGAGGCACACAATGCCAGTTGGAATTCCAACAACAAAAGAAGGAGATCATGTACAGCACGATAAAGCATACGGAGGCGTGGGTATCGTAAAATATGTTACAAAAGAAGCAAGAAAACACCACCCGCACCTATTCTCAGATACACAACCTTCCGCCCCGTTCCCGCCACACGAGCCAATGAAGCATGGCGTTTATGTAGGACAGATCATAAATCATAATAACAAACCTATCGTTACCACAGACACTAGATGGGAGTATGAACTAAGAGGAGAAAAATATGAATAATTTTTTGTTCAATAATTTTAAAAATGTTTTTTCAGACAATGGTGAAGATGGAATTAATGAATATTTGCTGGAATTGCTTAATCTTAATCACGGTATTCTTTTAGAAATAGGAGCGTGGGACGGATTTAATTGTAGTAACATTGCCTCGCTGTGGTCTAATAATAGTCATTTTAAAGCTATTTTATTTGAAATTGATAGTAGCAGGATGAACAAAAAAAAATTAGAGTCCGAATTTGACAATGTTGAGTGTATTGTTTCTAACGTTTCAAGTGAAAACTCAATAGAACACTATATCAATAAAAGTAAATTTGAAGTGACAAATGATAATTTTGTTTTAGCTTCGATAGACGTAGACGGGGATGATCTAAATGTTGCTAAGTCATTGGGAAAGTACAGACCAATTATATTGATAGTTGAACCAAATGGTGATTTGTTTGAGAGAAAAAATCCAGAAGGTATAACAGCTTCAGAATGGAATGAATACCTCTCTTCTACAGACTATTGTTTCATAGGTTCTTCTGGAAAACTAAATCAAATGTCGGGCAACATGTATTTTATTAGGAATGATTATTCAATTTTTTTTGAAGAAATAATCAAAGAAGGGTGGTACAAAAGGGGATTCTTATTGCCGGGTGGTGTTCTCTATGAGTAGTTTTCAGATCATAGGTACTGGCTGTTGTGGTTTTTTAAGATTTTATCAAATGCTAAAACAACATGTGCCAATAAAATTCAAAGGTGGTGGTCCAAAATATCAAAATAGTTTTGAAAAATGGAACTCAAATTCTGGACTAGTTTGGGATATGGATGATCTTCCTAAAGAAGAAAGAATAAGAAGAGTGAAGTTGAATAACGTTGGTAATGACATTGGGCATTATTATTTAAGATACGTTGAAGACTTGATTTCAATAGAGCCTGATATTAAAATTGTCTGCCTAAAGGGGCAAAGACAACATTCAATTAAGTCACTAACGACTTCATGGGGTTTTAGGAATCCATGTTTCAGTAAAAATAGAGAAATAGGGATAGGAAAAAATAGATATGCCGTGGAGCAATTTCCTAATTTATCAGAATGTGATAGTCCTTATACCGCAACTGAAAAGTATTGGGATCTTTATTACACAATTGCAGAAAAACTAAAATATAGGTTTTCATCAAACTTTCTGATTGTTGATTCGGTGAGATTTTTTGAGAACGAAGAGTATCAAAAAGATTGCCTAAAGTTTTTAAAAATTTCAATACCTTTCTTCTGTTCACCACTTGACATGAAAAAAAATGTCAATAGTGTCACTTTGCATGGGGGGCTTGGAAACAATTTATTTCAAATGGCGGAGGCTTTGGTATTTTGCGAAATAAACAATTTTGAAAAACCAGTTTTTGGAACTTGGGATCTGTGGAATGGTGGAGGAAAATATCCCCAAAGCTACAATTCAGATAAATTCCTAGGTGGACACGAAGGTAGTCATGAACAATTTGTTGATACTTTTAAAAATTTGAATTGGAAGGGTAACTTAACCTGTGATTACGATACAAAATTTATCATTAATGATATGTTCTCGTTTTCAGATTTAAAAAATTATAGACAAATAATTTTAAAAAATTATGATTTCTCTAAATCAATGATTGATAAGATAAATAAAAAATATTCAAAACTGTTTAATAACCAGACAACTTCTATACATCTTCGGACTTGTTCTTTAACTGCTGATGATCACATAAACGGCTCCATACCAGACCAATTTTTTATTAATTGTGTAAATGAGTTCTCTAACGATACTTTATTTCTGGTTTTTTCTGACAATCTTTCTGTCGCTGAACAAAAGATTAAAAGTTTCGTAAAAGAGACAAATAAAAATTTTATTTTAATAGATGAAGATGTTTTTACTACTCTAGCGATGATTTCAATGTGTGATAATCACATTTTACATGTTTCAACTTTCAGTTTTTGGGGTGCCTACCTAAATAAAAAACTAGAAAAAGCAAAAGTTTTTTATCATAAAAACTGGGAAAAAGCACACGGCAAAAATATGATACCTTTTAATAATTGGATGATGAGAGATGAAAAATAAAGAAATTTTTATCGCCGCCTACCATGGTGGCTTAGGCGATAACTTACAATTTTCTACTTTACCAGAGTTGTACGCCAAAAAGGGCTTCGATGTTTATGTTCCTGAAGGATTTTATTTTAGAAATCAAGAAATTTGTGATTTGGTATGGGGCAGCAACCCTTATGTCAAAGGTATCAAAAAGGGTGTTTGGAATGCAGGTGATACACCAGAAATTGGTCACAGAACTTTGCATTCAAATTGTATTTCTAATTGGGAAATGCTTCATGGTTTTAAAGCAACAAATAAATATCCTAAAATTTATTATAACCCCAATAAAATTTCAAATTTAGAAAATAAAATTTTAATAGACTTAACGTCAATTTCTACTAATTATCAATTTAGCGATATTAGTAAAATCATAAAAAAAATAAAACTTTTTTTTCCAAATAACAATTTTTTAACTGTTAACTTTCAAAAAAATTTGAACCCTTTGGTGCCAAAATCCCCCGCACACAATGGTGTTTTTAAAAATTTTAATCCCAAAGGGCAGCAATGTATAGATATCAATAGTATTTTTCAATATTGTGATTTGATGGCTTCAGTCGGAGGAATTGTAACTCTTCACAATGGTGCCAGCCACCTCAGTTCAGCAATAAAAAAATACAACACAAAACTCAAAAGTATGTGTATAATACCTGAAGAGCAATTCAAAAATAATAAAGAACGTGCAGTTTTTGTTTTTGACAATGTTGAGTACATTTTAATCTAAGGAGCTTAAAATATGAGTAATTATTTGATAACTGGAATCACCGGGTTTGCTGGTCCCCATTTGGCAAACCTATTGCATCAGAATGGACACAATGTTCACGGGCTTGTGCGTTGTAGTAACGGCAGAGAAAACGATATTAGGGATGTTGTACCCGATGATGTATATAGAGGTATTAACTTTGTATACTCTGACCTAAAAAGTTTGAGAAATCTAAATAGTATTTTTCAAAAGTACGAGTTTGATGGTGTATACCATCTTGCAGCACAATCACACCCTCCAACAAGTTTTAAAGATCCAATAGGCACGATGGAGGAGAACGTTATTGGTTCAGCGAACCTGATTCAAGCAATAACTGACAATCAGTCAGACTGCAAGATGATGTTTTGTTCAACTTCAGAGGTATACGGGAACGTGGGACAGGATGGTAGAAAAATAAGAACAGACGATGTCATCTTACCTGCCAACCCATACGGTGCCTCCAAAGCTGCGACCGATCTGTATATGCAAGAAAGAATGGAAAATGGCAAATTAAAAGGGTTTATAACGAGAGCTTTTTCTCATACCGGACCAAGACGCGGAAAGAATTTTTCAATCTCTTCAGACGCCTTCCAGATAGCCAGAATGATGAAGGGGTTACAGGATAAGACTCTTTTGATAGGCAACCTTGAATCAGTCAGGGTTGTTATAGATGTAAGAGATACTGTAAGTGCATATTATCTTGCTATGATGAACGACAATTGTAATGGAGAAATTTTTAATGTATGTGGTGATGTTCCAAGAAAGATGCAATACTTCGCTGACAAGCTGATTGAGATTAGTGGACTCACAGATGTAGAGCAAAGAATACATACCCCATTTTACCGCCCTATTGATATTCATTATCAACACGGAGATTCAGAAAATCTGGTAGATTTGACCGGATGGCAGCCACAGATCGATATTGAGCAGACTATGGAAGATCTGTTAAAATATTGGTGCGACAAGATAAATTAAATGAACTCACTTTCAACTGATATTGTTGTTTGGACGAATGGCTGCTTTGATATATTGCATCGCGGTCATATAGAGCTATTTAAGTATGCTAAATCTCTTGGTGATTGGTTGGTGGTTGGTGTTGATACTGACGAAAGAATTGGAGCCTCTAAGGGCGCCGGCCGCCCCTTCAACAATATAGAAGATAGAACAGCAATGCTTAAGGCAATAAAATATATTGACGAGGTTGTCTCGTTTGATATTGATTGCGAGCTTGAGACTCAGATTCTTACAAGCGGCGCTGAAATAATGGTAGTGGGCTCTGATTACAAAGACAAAGAAGTGATTGGCTATAGACATGTGAAAAAGATAGTATTCTTTGATAGAATAGGAGACCACTCAACAACAAAGATTTTGGCGGGACCGCAATGAAAAAAATATTAGTAGTAGGGGATTCGTGTCACGATATATATCACTATGGAGAGTGTGATAGATTAAGTCCCGAAGCTCCTGTTCCCATATTCAAAGAAACAAATCAGGTACATAAGGCTGGTATGTCCCTAAACGTTGTCGAAAATCTAAAAACTTTTGGATTTGATGTGGCTCATATCACGAATGATAAGCAAATAACAAAACATAGATTTGTAGATACAAGATTTAAGCAGCACTTGTTACGAGTAGATCGAGGCGAAGAAGATTCTTTACCAAGAGTCGATATAAATAAGATAAAATCCTTTCATCATGTTGACGCTGTAGTGATTAGTGATTACAATAAAGGCTTTTTGGACAATGAAGATTGTAAAGAAATATGCTCTTTTTATAAATCTTTAAATATTCCTATTTTTGTTGATTCCAAAAAGAAACAATTGAAATGTTTCCACAACTGTTGGCTTAAGATAAATGAAAAAGAGTATCTTGCTTCTAAAACGCTTCCTGTAGAGAGTAATATTTTAATCACACTCGGTCCACTAGGCGCTAGATATATGAATAAAATATACCCCACAGAAAGTGTTGAGGTTTTTGATGTGTGCGGCGCTGGAGATATATTCTTATCTGCTTTTGTCAATTCATATTTGACCACCGGAGAAATAGAACATGCAATAAAATTTGCTAACAAACTTGCATCTTTATCTGTAACAAAATTTGGCACTTATGTCTTAACTAATGAGGATATACTTATATGATTTATGTTTTTGATATAGATGGCACTATCTGCACTATTACCAATGGTGATTATTCCAAAGCACAACCGTTTGATCAACGCATAGATATAATTAATAAACTATATGATGAGGGTAACACAATATTATTTCAAACTGCGCGTGGAATGGGAAGATACGATAACAAAGCAAATTTGGCTTTTTCTAATTTTTATCAATTAACAACTACACAATTAAGCAAATGGAAGGTAAAATATCATATGCTGTTTCTTGGGAAGCCAGCCGGCGATATATATATTGATGATAAGGGGGTGAACGATGAAAACTTCTTCAACACAGGAAATTAAATTTGTCCCCAAAGGTTGGGGATTTGAAAAGTGGATTGTCAACAATAAAGAATATTGTGGCAAGTTGCTTTATTTTGTGAAAGGGAAAAGGTGCTCGTGGCACTACCACAAGTCAAAAGACGAAGTCTTTTATGTCCAATCAGGCAAAATTCAAGTCTTTTATGATGATAATGATGAGATCTACAACAATGGTATTTTGGTTGCAAAATCCATCATACTTAGTTCCGGTGACAACTTTCACGTTTATCGTGGCTTGAGACACCAAATGTTAGCAATAGAAGATACAGAACTCTTTGAGTTCTCAACTCAACATTTTGACAGCGATAGTTACAGAATTCAAAAAGGAGATTAAAAATGAAAAAAGCATTAGTTTGCGGGGCAGGTGGCTTCATCGGAGGACACCTTGTTAAATATTTGAAAAGTAAAGGATATTGGGTCAGAGGCGTAGACCTAAAATATAATGAGTTCCACAAGGTTGAAGAAATAGCAGATCATTTTGTTATTGGTGATCTTCGGGATCCACATGTTGTATCTGCAATAATTGATGATGGCGTCGATGAAATTTACCAGCTTGCTGCTGACATGGGCGGCGCAGGCTTTGTGTTTACCGGCGAAAATGATGCAGATATTATGCATAATTCAGCGATGATTAATCTTAATATAGCTCATGAGGCTGCCAAAAAAGGTGCAAAGAGAGTGTTTTACTCTTCTTCGGCATGTATGTATCCTGAACATAACCAGATAGACCCCGACAATCCAAACTGCGTCGAGGATTCAGCATATCCAGCCAACCCAGATTCAGAATATGGATGGGAGAAACTATTCTCTGAGCGTCTATTCTTAGCATTCATGAGAAACAAAGGTCTTGAAGTTCGTGTTGCAAGATATCACAATATATTCGGACCATATGGGACTTGGCAAGGAGGGAGGGAGAAAGCTCCTGCGGCGTTCTGTCGGAAGGTAGCCAAAGCTATTCCTAATTCTAAAATAGAAGTATGGGGTCCCGGCACACAAACACGTTCTTTTCTTTATATAGACGAGTGTGTCGAAGCAACGTACAGGCTTATGCAGTCAGATTTTACAGGACCAGTCAATATTGGTTCAGAAGAGATGATAGCAATTAATGATTTTGCCAAAATGGCAATACATATTTCTGGCAAAGATTTGAATCTATATAACTTAGATGGCAAAGAATTTGAAACAAAGTATGGACATAGATGTCCCATAGGAGTGAACGGAAGAAACTCAGATAATACCCTATATTCTGAAAAGATCGGCTGGAAAGTCTCGCAGCCTTTATATGAGGGTATGAAAGTGACTTACGATTGGATTAACCAACAAGTAGAAAGAGGTAATTCGTGATAAATAGAGTATTAATAACAGGCGGCGCCGGCTTTATAGGACATACAGTTATCGAGCATTTGTTAAAAAATACTGATTATGAAGTAGTCTCTCTAGACAGATTAGATCTATCAGGTAACCTAAATAGAATAGGAGACATAATAAAAGAAAAACCGGAGTGGAAAAATAGATTAGATGTTGTGTGGCATGATTTGAAATCACCCTTGTCAGATTTTGTAATAAACAGGATTGGTCATATTGATTATATTTTACATTTGGCTGCTGGCTCTCATGTAGATAGAAGTGTTCTATATCCACTAGAGTATGTTATGGATAATGTAGTTGGTACCTGTAATATACTAAATTTTGCACGCCTTGAATGTAAGGATTTAAAGTTATTTCTATACTTCAGCACTGATGAAGTTTTTGGCGCTGCCCCAAAGGGCGTAATTTTTGAAGAAAACGATAGATACAATTCTGGAAATCCATATGCAGCAACAAAAGCGGGAGCGGAGGAACTGTGTGTGTCTTTTGAAAACACTTATTCGTTACCAATCATCATAACTCACACTATGAATGTCTATGGAAACAGGCAACACCCTGAAAAATTCATACCAATAATTATAGATAAAGTGCTAAGTGGCAAAAAAGTTCAAATTCATTCAAACCATAGTTTAACTGAAGCAAGCAAGAGGCACTATCTGCACACAAGCGATGTTGCTGATGCTATTTTATTTTTGATGAATAACCATGAAATTGGCAACAAATACAATATAGTTGCAAACGAAGAGACTGATAATCTTCAATTAGCAAAGGACATAGCTAATATTTTGAATTTGCCTTTAAAATACGAGTTGGTAGATCCGAAATTAACAAGACCTCGACACGATTTTAGATATGCAATAAGCGGAAAAAAACTTAAAACAATGGGTTGGGAACAAAAAATAAATCTAAAAGATGGGCTAAAACAAACGATAGAATGGTTATTAAAAAACAAAGAGTGGAGATAGATGTTTTATAAAGGAGAAACAAATGAATAACGGAAAATTTAAATTATCAAATCA
>TARA_R110000851_G_scaffold23737_7_pt1 | contig 15446 bp, 30 predicted proteins | sample TARA_R110000851 | Tara Oceans TARA_R110000851 (sample SAMEA4397627) | marine metagenome | biome: Polar Biome; feature: [DCM] deep chlorophyll maximum layer (ENVO:01000326); material: water (ENVO:00002006), including particulate matter (ENVO:01000060) such as... | depth 17 m | reverse complement strand
TTTTTCATCAAGCGCTGCTTTGACCATTTTCCCGCTTACTTTCCATGGAGCGTCTATTTCGCCGTGCGCGCCGATATAATTCATCTTATCCATGTGATCATACACTTTTTGATAGAAAGCATCCCTTTTTGAACTCAGTTCTGCCACTTTTGCGAAGAATTTGCCGACTTTCATCTGAATTTTCTTCTTTTTCGACCGGGCTGCGGGACCACCCATCAACTGGTTCACCAGATCCTCAGCACTACCAGCATTAACCTCCCGTTCGGCTGAAACCAGTCCTTTTTCCCAATCTACATCAAAATCTTGCTTTTTGAAGAATTCTCCGAACTTTCCAAGCTCCGTAGAGTTATCCATCGTCGGAAAGTCGATAACTTTGCGCATTTCACCGTTAAATAATCCATTAAACGCGAGATCTTCACCTCTCATATCGTCTAATATGTCGTCTAAAGCTTGTAGCTCAATATCATCGAGTTCCCGAAGCAATTTATCGGGTTTTTGTTCGGAATTATCAAGCTTTTCGTTTAAAGATCTTAATAATTCAGTGGTTTCGAATAATATTCTTTCATCGTTTAACATTTTTTACTCCGCGCTGCAAATTTGAATCGAACCAGTATTCCTGCCTTGGGGTTTCCGGATATCTTTGGTAATTTTTTTGTTTCACGCAAGGCCATGCCTACAGTGTCGTCGGCCGGTATGGCTACTTGTGGGCTAGCCTGCCCTTTTTCATGACTTATGTGAAAAGATGGTTCGTATCTATATGAGTTCCTTAAACATTTTTTCAAATTGGTAATTATCTCGGGTTCGGGTACTGAATCCGGATCCCGGCCGCCGCGGTACCTCTTAGCGTTCGACATATGACCAGCCATCCAATCATCAATCGTTTTGTCATACTTTTTATAGTGATCAATAAAAGCAATTACCAAATACTCAATTAATACTTCTTTTAAAAATTCTCTTTTTTGTGAAATTCTTAAAAATCTAGAATATTTGTCATCAACGGACGGAACATCGGCTCTTACAAGATCTAAAATTTCTTTTTCAGTAGCTTTAAAATACTTTCCATCCTCTTTTGTCATATTTGCCATATAATTCAAGAATGCGAAACTTAAGAGAGTTAAACACTTGGCTTCCTCTTCTGAGATCTCTTCATTTAATTTGTGCATATCTATACTCCAACCCCTGTGTATCCATTCCCCCTGCAGACCAATCATGATTCATAAGGTGGCCATATTTTTTATAATCAAGCCAGCCCAAAGAGTGTCCAATTTCGTGTTCAAGGACTCTGGCTGAATTACCCCACTCATTTTTTAATTCAATTCTGGATCTGACAATTTCATTTGTTTTTGTGTGGCGCCAGTTCCATGTCATTCCGATATTTGGTTCTTTAAACTTTTGTCCGACTAAATCAATAGTAATCGCACCATAGGCTAAATTCTCTCTAATACATCCATATGTTTCGTCATCATATAATACCACTCCAAATTTGTAACCTAACTTGTTCCAAAATTTTAACGCCCGGCTTAAGCGTTGAGGGTTAACGGGCGCATTTTTGCATACGTATATTTGAGGAGGAGAGGCCCAATATCCATTTTTATTTGGGGTACGGGAGGCAACTTCGTGAGTTTCCGCAGATTGTAAAGTTTTATTAACTCTATGTGGCCCGGGCCCCGGCGTGCTGCAGCATAATAACATAGTATACATAAAATATCGATTAATCATTGTTGGAAACCTTCGCGCGAAGAGATTTTATTTCATCCAACAATTTGGGCAATGCCGCGCATATTGTATATGAAATTTCCATGTTCTTCAACATGTCCGGCTTCTTCTTTGATGACTCGTTATTTTTCCATGTCATATATAACATTTCCAATATTGCAATCTCAGCATCTGTTATAGAAAGCTTTCTCATAGCTATAAATAGTTAATTTAAATTGATAATTTAAATTATTCGCCATATAATTCCACACCCCATAAACATAAAGGCAATGAAAGCATCGGTAAAATCATAATATCAAAATTGCTTAAATATATGCCTATGCAAAAAACACCTACGTTAGTCATAAAGGCGGCAATAAAAACATATTTTAAAAATTTGCGGATTGAATCCATGGAAAAACACACCTATAGTATTATAGGCTGATCAATCTATTTTTTATGCTTTTGATATCATATTAAGTGATTTTATCAAAACATCCTCGCGACCTAACGGGAAATCATTATTAGCCTTATTGGAGGTCCACAGAACCCTAGCACACCAATTAAATTGTAGTTGTTTTGAATCTTCGTCAAGAAGATTGGTATTTAATTTTAAGACGACACCCAGTCGACCACTGTGGGTTTGGCATACTATGTCGCCGCAATTTAAATCATCAATCATATTGGTAATATAACATTCCCTGCTAGCATCTCTACATCTTCCGCGCCGACATTTGCTTCGGCTAAGGCCCAAGAATCACCGCCATTCGTGCTTGTCAGCATATCGCCAGTCATACAACCAACTACCCAAGTTGTACCATCAGTTGCAATTCCATTGGCATTGCCATGGCTGTCGCTTGTTAAATCAATATAATCTTCGTCAAGCGTGATTGATTTCCCACTAACGTCAAAAGTCCATTTTCTTTGAGCATAAACAGCAACCACTCGGCCTGCCGCGGCCGCCCAGCGATTCTGTTGGTTTATGTTCCCACCGGATGTCATATCTGTTTCGTTACTCCAATCTGTCGTATCTGAAGCTGCAGCAGCAAAAAGTTGGCCGCCGCCCCCTCTGACATATGCCACTAGTGTATTATTGGTATATAACAAAGCTCTGATGTCACCGGGATCGTTGTTTGCGGAGTCGGCTAGTGTATGATGAAGGGCCCAGCTGGCGCCATCGTTGGTGCTTTTATAAATTCTATTCTGCTGGGAAAACCACCAATGTCCAGTCCCATTAGTTGCTAGGCCAAAACATGAAGTGCTGGTGATGCCCGAGAGACCGGATAAGTCAATGACAGCCCATGAATTTCCATCAACTGATCTAAGTATGGATTCGGTACCAGAATCTTGATTGCCTATTGCAAGCCAAACATCGTTACCCCACCCAATAGCAAGCATTCGATTTGGTATTGTGTCGCCATCGGCTCCGGTACCCTCACCGTTCTGCTCAAAGACTCGGTGCCATCCGGGGTCAGTATTATTTTCGGGATCATTTGTAAATGTTAATTCTGCATTATCGGCATGGTGGCTCTGTACCCAACGGCCGGCGCCGTTACCATCTTTACCATATGCAACATATATTGAATCGACTGCTGCCGATGGCGCGCTTCCAGTAATGGCATCATAAGCAGTCCATGAAGTAAGATCGTTTGTTGCGCTAGCTACAATTGTATCTGCATGCACAGACACCCACAAAGTAGCTACAATTGTGCCTTCAACACCATTGAGCTTAGCGCAGTTCGCTTTGGCCACCCCGTTAAGCTTAACAACATCGCCGTAATCAACACCATCTATTTTTATTATAGCCATAAGATTCTCTTAATAATTAGTCACTCATTCTGCAAATATTTATCCATCCACGCAAACGCGTCAGATTTATTTTTAAATTGTGGGGACAGGCCTTTAAACTTTTTTAGAGTTATTGGTTGGCATACAGCCCATTCCCAATCTGAATCAGTTTTATTGTTTTTTATCAATGTAATCGTGGCGCGCCCGGGCGCCAGGTCCAATTCCGCAAAAATGTCACCGAAAAATAATTTTCTCCTTTTGCGAGAACGTGCAAATGCAACGACTTCTTTTTTTGTAATCCTTTGGGACTTAACATCTTCGTGGATGAAAGCCCACTTATACGTTGCAAAATTATCAGATAGTTTTGGTAGAATTTCGTTTAAAAAATTTTTTTCTGCCTCTATCGCATTATTTGCCATAATTTTGCAAATAGGCTGTTTAGCACGCCTACCATTCTTAAATATTTTATATGCATTCCAATTGTGCTGTTTCGGCATTCCATGTTTCTCCTTTGATTGAATACCATTCAATTCGACCTACTAGAATAGAAAACTTCAAACTATCTTCCTCGAGTATGGTGATCGAATTAACGGGGGTTTTATGTGCGCTTTTAGAGTTATAAGTAAACCAATGTAGTTCCCATAGCCATATATCATCTTCTTCTTTAAATACTTCATGATGTTCGTGGGAAATTAGAAAGGCACGATGATTTGTTGAAAGATCTACGACGAGATCTCCAACGTTAAGCTTAATATTTTTAAATCGGCCATTGAACGAGCGCATAACTTAAGTATGATCCACTTTGATCAAATTAACACGTCCTTCGATAATTTGATTTTTTAAGCCGGTTTCCGTCGACGAGGCAAATCGATTGCTATCATGCATATCTACGCCGGCCCAAGCGATTCTCCAGCCCCATATGGCTTCCGTGACAACGCCGTTAGCATACGTGTTCTCCGGCAACACCTTATATCTCTCGATAAGCAAGCCGACGTCATTACTCATGATATCGACGATCATATCACCGGGACTTAAAAGAATGTTAACGTCGTATGCGTAGGCCACACAGTAAATAGACGTTAACGAAAATCTATGCGCGTATTAAGTATCAGCCTGATATGTAAAATTTAACTCAGAATGACATGTTGAGTTTGCAAATTTGACATCAGCTGTGTAATACATCGTGTCTTCGATTCGTTCTAAGCTAACGTATACCGTGGTAGACTCTGCGGGGGGTGCAATTGCCGCAGTTATGTCCGAATATTCGCGCGCGCTGTGGGCATGCAGTGTATATAGTGCCGCGTAATCGGCCTCTATGCATGTTTCTGTCGTTTTAATGACGTCAATGACATCGGTAGCAGTGTCGCGCGCGGGCTCGGCCCCACAGGCCGTTAACAGCACTGTAACTATACCCATGGGATTGGGCCGGTGACGTCTTTTCTCTCGCTTTTCTACTTCTTTGTTTAAATATTTATCACATTCAGGGCAATTTGCCGGCAATCGGTTAACGATTCCCGTATTGCAATGCCAGCATGTGTACTTCTTTTCTCTCATTGGTAATATCTTCCTAATATTTATTTTGGGGATTTTTTTGATTGGGTTATTATTTGGTTTTTTTGATTATCATGCCCAATGGCGTATGATTAGCATCATCTAACCAAATAATAATGTCTTTATCGTGCTTAAATTTTTCTGCATACGTATGTTTAATAACTTTTTCCGCTTTCTTAATTGCTGCAGCCTCTGAGGAGTGCTTGCTTATGAATTCACCTTGTATATAGTGACCGTCGTATTTAAATAATTTCCACATATTCTCATTATCTCAAAATTTTTAGGCGCGCATCTCGAATGTAGCTAATCCCCCTGTCAAGGTAGTGTCAATTATAGAGACATAGATTCCGGTGGGGGGGTAGGGGGGTAGTCCCCCCTCCATCATATCACATAACATTTACAACTGTCAATTGTTTGTTAACTCTATGGTAAACAGTTAATGAATTAATAATTAATACTCTCGATTTGTTTACGCATCCGATGAGTAGCCTTCGGCATAGCTAGCAAACAATAGTGTAAAGGTTCTGTCAATCTGATCGGCTAGCTCACCATCACCATCGGCCCGGGCTTCCGCAATCTGAGCGTCAAGGCCCTGCATAATGTCTAACAATTTCTCCATGTTAGCTATCTGGCTTAAGCCATCGGACAAGCACATGGCGTTGAAGCTAGCTTGCTCGAAAGGGGTTAGTGATGATCCGCTCATCATCTGTATCAATTGCATTGGTCACTCCTGTATAAGTAAGTAGGTAACTGTATTAGTATTATAACTACTCTCGCGCAAAAAGGCAAGGGCCGCGTGTTAATTATATGTTAAGCGTTCTCGGTGTCGCATATTCGTCTCATCATGTGTCATGAGTGCCGGCTAAGTGGTTGATATTGTTGGTGTTACACGGCGCTGTAAGTGGCTGGTTACACTATGCTTTCTTGTCACATCCAAATATACGGCATGCCGGACATAATATGACTTGACAATTGACGTTAGGGTCAGTGTGTATATACTAAGACAATCGCACATAAACAGTTTAATTATTAACCCAATGTAATACATGCATTAATTAATACTCCTTAACCAAGTTATAACGATCCCCTATATCCCACTAACGCCTACAATGTATATATGTTTCTCTGATTACCAATTTAGCAATAGACTGTATACGCCTTGTCTTATTATTATATAAGGTATAATTGTTATCATCCTCGTTAATAATGATGCTCAGACTGTTTTGAAAGCGTTTTCTTTTTATGAAGTCTCCAACCTTAAACATTTAGCGCGCTCTCTGCAATTGAATATGTTTACACTTACGACGCCAGCCGAATCCGATACACGTGCAATTCCAGTTCTCACCGTTACGGGTTACTGTGTAATTGTTTCCTTTACTACCCTCAACAGTCCAGTGTTGTACGTCATCACTGTTAGCTAACAAACTGGGCCGCTCCCATATCATATATTTATCAATACCCTCCAGCGTTGTATCCTTTGGTACCTCAATCCAATGCTGACCAGACACAGCGTAACGCTTACCGTCGATCGCAGTGAATAGCATAGGGTTCATTGATACAGCAATTGGCATATTTAACTTGTGTTGTTGTTGAAGTGTTCTAAAAACATTTCATGGAATTGTAGAATTTCGTAGGTGCCGAGAAATAATATCTTGTACGTCTTTGTTTGCGCTCTCGGGCTGGCAGAGTCTTCGATGATGACACCGACACGATGAGCCGGCATAGAGGGATCATGTGTTCCATCCCTCACTCTTACCAGATCGCCGGCCTTAAACCTTTCCACTAAAAAGGCTTGCGCTCGCTCATTGGTGAATACTCCCATACTCGCGGATTCATGATCACCGCGCTGCCCGTCTGATATTTGGTCAGGTTCACGTGCTTAGAGGTGGTCATAGAGTGAAAACCCTTGGCCGGCGCAGTAAAGTCGGCGATGACAAATACACCTGCTGGTGTACGCTCTCCGATCTTTAAGTCATAGCTATATAGCTCGGCGCGCCCATTCGGATAGGATATACTACTCAGTGAATACCGATGGTTTCGTGCAGTTAGGCCGTGCTGCCATGCAGCGATCACATTATTGTTAGTTGAAATTGGTCCCGCGTAATCTGATCTCATGCTTCTGCTATCTCCGTTGGCTCGTACTGGCCTGTATCATTCATCAGATGCAGACTGTATATTGTTTCATTGTTCTCGCGCACCCACTTAGCGCCGTCATCTGTCACTGCAACCATGCGCCCCATAAGCGAGTCAACACCTGCATTTTCCAGTAAGCCATGGAGGATCAGCATATCCACCGATGCAGTTGCTTCCGATGCGAAAATGTCACACTTATATGATAGCTCCTTTACGCTCCAGTTTGTGAGCGTTGGCAGCCATCCCTCGATATAATGCAGAATATCAATCTCTGACTTGTTTAGCTTGGCAACCAGTTCACCGGTTTCAATTGTAAATATTGTTCTTGATTCGTACATTTATATGCCTTCCTTCATGGCTTCCTCGGTCATCTGAGCAATATCAGCAACAGTCAAGGGGTTTTCTTTTCTGCGCTTGTTTTGTTCTCGCAGTAGTTTATTGTAACGCTTTGCAGCATGTTTAACGACATGTACGTTCTCTGTCCCTAACGCTCTGAATCTTCGCGCACCTTCGCGTGCAGCTTTTTCATCGCTGGGCTTTGTTAGAATTGTCTCGGTACAGTCAAGTTTGCCCTTGTCGAGTGACAAGTCTGTACGGGTAACGTAGTATTTCGGCATAATAAAGTTGGGGGTCTTTGTTTATACTCGCGGCCCTTTCGAGTGTGTTGGTTGTTATGGGGGTTGGCTAAATCCCTTATAGCCGTTAGTGCTGGAATGTCATTATCTTTGACCTCGGCGTGCTTCGCCTTCGTGGTTGACTGATCTACTCTGCGACATATACAAGCCCGTCGCAGCACTCGGCACTATGAAGTGGGGGGTTTTCATTTTCTCTGACCTCTCGCGCTTAACGCTGTCGGGGTTCTCAGTTGTTTAGCTCATCAATAGGAATAGCATGGCCGTCCACATCACAGCACCAAGAGCATCGTAAATCTTCATTTCAGTTGAATATGTCATTTTTAGATACCCTCCCCGGCTTGAAGCGCGGCAAGATCGGCCTTTTCAATATCGGTTAGATATTCCTTTGCCTTGTTGCGGAGGCTGGATGCGCTCATCTTGGTGGGGTTTTTATACTCCGCGTTGCAACCATCAGCAAACGACTGAGCGCCGGCTTCGTCAACGAAGCCAATTATTGCTTGCTTGCCTTGCGTGGTCGAATTGCGGAATACGTACCACTGCTTAGGTCCAACCTGCTCGACGGTCCAGCCGGTGAGTTGCTTCCGCGTTGGTGGCGCTGGTTCTGGTTTATATGCCTTCTTACGTGAAGAACCGATCTCAATATTGCAGATCATTGGGTCAGGCTTGAAGGTGAGGTTTTCGTCGAGGTTTGCTTGAGGCATTTATATATCTCCTTACTTGATATACTATATTATACACTAAAAATGGGGGAAAGTCAACAACAAAGTTGTCAAGAGAATGTCAACCGTTGCAGTCTGGGTGTCCCCAGTTGTTCACTTGCCAATCGCTGATCTGCCCATCGGAACAGAGGTTATCGGTCCAGTTATTCCAAGCCTCGCAGCGCGCTGGAATGTCAACGTGACCAAGACGCTGCTCGCTCTCTTGGATCATCGGAAGGATCTCGGTGGTGAAGGTTTCGCATGCGTCTGCGAAAAGGATGACGGTCGGAATGTTTGAAGCCATGATGGTTTCTCCTTACTTGGTATAACCATTATACCATTAAAAGTGGGTGATTGTCAACAACAAAGTTGTCAAGAGAATGTCAAGCGATGTGCTTCATGTCAATCTCAGTGGTCCATGTTCCTTTCATCCAGTGGCCGGGGATCTCAACGATCCACACAGCATCGTGATAATCGGCTTTAGCGACAACAGTGCCGACTTGCCAGCCATGAAACTTGGTACGTACTTTAACGGTGTTGCCGATTGCAAACATATGGTTTTCTCCTTACTTGGTATAACCATTATACCATTAAAACGGGGTGAAGTCAATGACTAAGTTGTCAAGGAATTGTCAAGTGGCCACCTCAAGATCGCGTTCTGGAAAGGTAGGCCAGCCGAAAGTCTTGTGCTTGGTTTTGTCGCCAGTCCAAGCCACGCGAGCAAAGCCATGGCCGCCTTCTGCCATCACAAGCCCAACCTTGCCGGCGTAGCCTTGACGGACAGCGCGCTTGTTGCTCTTACCTTTCACCAATTGCCCAACCTTAAACTTTGCGGGCTTCGGAAGCAGGGCCTCGATCATCTGGCTCGCGTTGTCACGGAATGAGCCAGCAAAATAGTCAGATTGCATATCTGAGTAGTCATCGCAACGACGAACGTGGAAGTTGCATGCGTCGGCCTCAAGTTGAGCAGCCGTATCGCTTGCCATCGCTCCGTTAGCCAAGAACGAACCAACGTAATCGTTGTGCTGAAAACTCCAGCGCGTTCCGTTATATTCTACATCAATATCAATGCCCTGCTTCTTGAAGTGCGTTTTGATTTTCTTGATTACTGCTTTGACTTTCATGCTACCACCTTCATGTCTTTGGTGTGGACCCAGCCGCTTGTGCGGGTCTTTGGGTAAAATACACGGGCTAATGCTTTTGATTCTTCGGCAGTGTTGAGAAGGCGTAAAACGATCCCGATATTGCCCTCTCTGCCATTATGAATATACGCGCTCTGTATCATGCTTCCGACTTTGATCATAGTTTTCTTTCCTTTCTATACATATAATATAACCCGTTGAGAGGTAAATGCAAGCAGGATCGTGTCAAGAGAATGTCAAGAGATTATTTTCTTCTGCGCCCTCGTCTGATTGGCTGGCGCCGGCGTTGAGCCATATCCTCGGAAAGTTTAACGCACCATAGCGCGAGCGGTACCGATACCATCAGCATCATAAAAGCTGAAAATTGAAAGAAAAAACTAAGTTCTGGACACATCATGCACCTACCAGTTTTTAGGATCGTTAGCGTCCCACACATCATGGGTCTGAGTTCTTGAGAGTCTGCTGTCTTGGCGCTTCAAGTTAAAATTTCGGCGCTCAGCGGCGCGACTATTCAATTTGGCTTGCTGGCGCGCATCCATTCCGCGCTGAATCATATCATCCTCTGCGATGGTGAACGTATGACCCTCAAGATCGGGATCATCGGGGACGTCCCATCCGTCGCCCTGACGGTTCACACCCTCGCGTAAATCAGTCTCAAGCTCAAAAAGTTCTTCAATCAATTCGGCAACCATTCCATCCATAGGGTTATGCCGGCGCTTAATCGTTTCGATATTTGTACCAATGCAATTCATAAGCAACTCGACTTCTCGCGCTGTCAGCTTAATAGTCAAAACTTCGTCAGGCATCTATAATCCCGGTGAGATTTGAAAAGACATATCTCGATCAAGGCGGTTCCCCATCTTGTCCATCAGCGTGTTTATGCTTTCGATCTCATCTTCGAGTTCGTCGGCATCGCCAAACATTGAGCAATCTTTCAGATCCTCGATACGGTGGCCAAGAGCATCGAGGATCATGATCGTCTCGTCTTGTGTTAAATCAATGTTCATGTCCATATTACGCTCCACACGTGCAAGTTGCCCACTTAAAGGCGAGAAAGATAAGACCAGACCAACAGGAAAGATCAGCGATAATAAGAGCGGCCATCATGCCGTTGCGGTTTTGAAACATAGATATTTCTCCTTTCTATACATATAATATAGCACCGAAAGCGATGATCGTCAAGGTTTAATTTGTCAAGGACTTGTCAACAAGTCTAAGGTGATCGCTTTTCTGCGTGATCGCGTAGGGTGCTGCGGCACCCGGACCCATCCACAAAACTTTAACGTCGGCGTTGCCTGTGTACTTTCCAGTTTCGACAACCAGACCCACATCAACGGATTGGCCTTTTCGCCATCGTGCAGCTTGAAAGGCATATGTCACCAGATCACCGACGTTCATCCCTGCAACTGCACACTTTTTGCGTCGATATAATAGCTGCGATCACCCATGCGTTCCCAACTCATCTCGCACCAATCCGCAAAAATCTTCCAAAGCTGTTTACTCGTCATTTCTTTCAGTTTCTCATGGTCCCACTCAATTGTTTCCGGCTTGGTGCCTTCTTCAACCGTTTCGCTGCTGTTCCAAACTGAATCATCTATAACTGATAAGGCAGTTTCTTCATCACCCACACCCAAAAAATCTAACACATCAGCGATACATGCAAGCGCACAACCTTTCTGTGTCATGTGAACGGAGCTAAATAATTCACTCTCATATGAGCCTTGCATTACCCAAACCTTCATTGGCTGGCTCTCTTTTTTTTGCTCTCTGCTATCATCTTGGTGACCCACTCGCCATTAAACTCAGCCGCATACTCGTCACGCAGCACCAGCAGCTTCTCGCCGTCTTTAGTTTCATTCTTCAGCTTGTAGCCGGGGATCAGGAATTCCGCGCCGACATCGGCACCTATGAAACACTCGCAGATCGCGTAAGGCACCGATTTCCAACGGCTTTTAGTTTCGCCGGTCTTTTTATCTTTCCACGATGAGTGGAAGCGCCTAAACTGCATATCGACCACTCGCGCTTGAAGTGTGGAGTCGTTATTGCGAATAATCACAATGTCATTCTTCCGAAGGTAAGCCATAAATTTCTCCTTTCTATACCTATAATATAACCGCTATCGGACAATTAGCAAGGTTAATCCTGTCAGGAGAATGTCAATTGACTGATATTACCCTTTCGGAAGTGGCAAAATATGGGCGCTTTGCATGCTGCGCGGTTGTCATCCACATACGCTGGCATGTGCTGGCGACTGGCTTCGGTGCCATCATATCAGTCAAAACGATGTGACCATCAAATTTGCGCGCATTTACATATTTGGTGGGAGCGTTGAAGCACGTACCACCGGTTAAAACACGCTCAGTCTTTCGGGCTTGACCTTTTTTCCATGTATACACCTTGTCTTCGGCGACACGTGTATCGAAAGGTACAACGGTAAACTCAGCAATCTCAGCCAGTTTGTTAAGCTCGGAGAAGAACGCGGCAAGCATCGCATCATCCACCGATCCAGATTGATCGATGCTGATCGCGATCTTAGCATGCCGCCGTACGCGCTTACCGGGGTGAATTTTAGGGAATCGTCTATTGATTCGGCGCGGGGTACTCATGCGCTCGGAGCGTTGTGAGGTTTTGATGAAGTATCGCAGCACTTTACGCCAATCGACTTTAGTGGAAATTCTTTCCATGATATTCTGCCGCATCGAAGATGAGACTGACCCCCAGTTGCGGGCCTTTTCAGCTTCTTCGGCGGCCTTCTTCACCGAGTCGCGCAGCCTCTCCTTGGCGATTTCATTGGTTGTACCTTCACAATCGCCAAAATCGTCATGTGAGTCAAACGAATCACTGTCAGCCCACTGTGGCTGTCCGGGCTGGCCGGAACCCTCACCGCCCTCACCGGGTTCGCCGCCTTCACCGCCATCGCCGTCCTCGCTTTCGCTCATTTCATCCTCTAACTTTGATTTGTACCATTCATAAGTCTCACCCATGGGAAGGTGACTAAATACACCTTCACCGGGGATGCATGCTTTCATTGGTTCGCCGTCAATCATCGGGCCGGGGCATGCATCGCGAGGCAATTCAGTAGAAATGTGGCTATTGATAGCAAGATCCATAGCGATGTTGTCAATACGTTTAAGACCTCCGGGGGGGCGCCGACCCGTAACGTGTTCAAGGATGATGTGATAAAATTCGTGCTTCAAAACTCCCAGCTTGTGATTATCGGACAGTGCGCCCATAAATTCAGGATTGTAGATCAATTCAAATTGCGCTGAATCTGGATTGACACGGACGCCAGCGGTGGGTACCGTCGTCGATGATACCTTTTCGATTCGTCGCGAGAGCGCCGCAAAAAATGGTTCATTCATCAAAAGGCGCGCCGTGTGCATATTGAGATTAAAGGGTTTTTTAATTGTGTCCGACATTGTTGTCTCCTTTCTATACTTATAATATAGTCACTTTTAAGCTAAAGGTCAAGGTTTAAGTTGTCAAGGATGTGTTAGGAGTAGCTACACGATACTGATAAGCTACATACACAAGGGTTGCAACGATGGCAACAAGAATCTTTTGTTCAATGAAAGTCATGATCCGATTATTCGGCCCCTCCCAAAATCCGCACCAGATGATCGCTCACCTTGACACCATTAACCTCGGCCTTGTGCAGCTTGATACAATTATCAACAATATCGCTATCACCTACGACAGTCCACAGCTTCATAGCTACCTCAGACGGCAAGATTACAAAGTATGAAGCGAGATTGAAGATTTGATTATCAGTCAATTCTTCGATAAAGATACTCGATGCCTGCATTTTTTCGATCATAGCTGAGTGATCATTGATGCCCCAGTCAGCAACCCGCTCAATCTTGCCCTCGTCAATGAGTTCTTCGATTGTCACTTGCCATTCGTATTTCTCAACAAAGTCCTTGAGAGATACCGCCGCTTCAAACCCAACGAAGGCGGTTGCAATATTAAAAAGTAGATTAAGATCGCCGCCTTCATCGAAGACGCCGGCACTCTGCGCGGTAGTATTGAACCGGTCCCAAGAGCGACGGGATGGGTACACCTTGTTCGGTTCGAATTCGCCGTGATGCTCAAGGTGAACATGGTTCTGATTAACAAAGTCCCAAACGATGCCGGCAATACGACCATCGGCCCACTTTAGCCAGTCTTCAATTGAAGGTTCCACATCGAATACAGTCCAGCGGTCAAGTTCTGCCGGGTCCATTTCGCCTACCTGATATTGAGCGCCATGTTCGCCACCATTGACGGCTGCAATAACAAGGGTATCAGCATGAAGGTGCCAGCCATTGATCTTGCGACTGTCAGTCAATTCAAAAAGACCTTGGCGAACCTCTGGAGTTGCCCGATCAACTTCGTCCAAGAACAACAGTACAGGCTGGGTACAAGCCACAACAAGCCAGTCAGGGGCGTTCCAAGTGGTAGCCTTGCGGCCATTAATCTCGGTATCAGCCGTGTCAGGAAGACCCAACAGATCACCTTCGGTCATCTGTGAGGCTCGGCGCTCGACCACTGGCAAAGTGCGGTGATCAGCAATCTGGTATACCACCTGTGATTTTCCGACACCGTGACGGCCTCGGATCAGAATTGGCAGTTTTGAATCGAGGATCCAGGGTGCTGTTGTGAGGAATGTTGCGAAATCGACTGCCATGATGGTACTCCAGTTTGGTTTATGTTCTTTGCCTTATACTATAAATATAGCACGGTAAGGTCTTTACGTCAAGTATTTTAGTGTCAGGTAAATGTCAGAGGTTTTTATTATCGGATGACAATTTTTCTTTCTCTCTCTTACCCTTATAATATAACCACTCTCGGCCACAAGTCAAGGTGAGAGGTGTCAGGGAAATGTCAAGCCTTGCCTTTGTGGTTCCCGTTGGCTCCCACGTAGGTAACGTGACGCATTGGGCGACCACCAATGTTGGTGGTCGAGCCTGAAAGGTGGCAAGATTTCCCCTTATGGAAGCCTGTGACGGCTTTCCATGCGCGAGAGTAGCTATCCCGATCGTCAGTGGTTTCAAAGGCCACAATAGACATGGCGGCAGCTTTGCCGTCGCCGGCCTGTAAACCGAGATATTTAACGGCAGTCTCGGTGCCAAGTTCGCCCACACAGTCGGCACACTCGTTAATCCTGCCGCCGGCTGATCGCTTGGCGGTTGAACGTGAATCAAATTCTGATTCACAATGGATACATTCGCGCATTTCTTCTCCTTACCCTTATAATATAGTCACCTAACCCTCGCCTGTCAAGGCTGAGAGTGTCAGGGAAGTGTCAAGCCTAAAGCTGACCCTTCCAGTGTTCTTTAAGTCCGAGATCGCGGATCACCTCTGCTGTTACGCCGGATGGCCAGCGATAATCGTGTCCCCTCATCTTTTGGTGCCTGTTGCCCTTCGTGGGAAACTGGTTTGCAACGTCGATAGTGGAAGGCTCACAGTCCAACCAGCCAGCCGGCGGATCGAGCGATGGGATAAGCGAGGCATTTGGTTCCGGTTGCCCCTGCAATTCCGCGTAGCTGCATGCTTCGTTAAAGTTTTCCCGCAGGTTCAGGATCTTATCGCGAGAGGTCCAACGGCTTTGATTGGGCGCGCCAAGTTTGCCGGCGATGGTGTGGTGGACCCACAGACCAGCGCGACCAGCAGTAACCGTGTTCCAGTCTACACTTTTAACATAGCGGAGCGATGTGTGGGTTCCCCACTCACCAGCGTTGTTATAGCCGTTCGTGCGGATAGGGATCATCGAACCCACACCGATGCCAGTCTCGCGAGCATCTGCCAGCACACCAGCGCGAACC